>JAABUP010001421.1_pt1 | contig 50146 bp, 76 predicted proteins | sample 5559201 | NCBI WGS metagenome assembly JAABUP01 (sample SAMN10711887, study PRJNA513373) | rock metagenome | isolation source: Antarctica rocks | place: Antarctica | reverse complement strand
CAAACTTCGTCACCACTCTTCAGATTGTGGTGTCGATATTGTATATGAACCTTTTGAAAGGCGTCGGACTGTTCCATTTTGCTCCTCTGACAGCCAAAGGAGCTAGACAGGTGAGCTGGCACAGAGCAAAAATCCTTTCTGGAACAAGACATAGAGAATGCAGGCGTCAATGGGTGGTTTCTGCTTGCAGATCTTGCCTTTGGTGTTTTGTTGGTGGTTGTATGTTGTTTCCGGAGTCACTGCATTACGGTACCTAACTGTTCCCATGTTCAGGTATGATACAAGTATAGCAATACATGCAGCGTGCCAATGGGTATCAGCTCAACTCCATGACAATATTCTCTCTTTGTTGCAGTGTGTTCAGACGTAGTACAACACTGATTGTCGTTGTTGGTGAATTCTTCATGTTTCACAAGCTGCCCAGCAAGAGCTGTTTGGTGAGCAGGCATGAGTGTGGCTCTGTGTTTGATCTGTCACACAGGTGCTGTTTGCATTTTGGGTGCAAAGCAGGCCTGCGGTAGGCTGAGAAACCAAAACATGTTCCACGTCACCAGCATGCTGTGTCATGCCAAGAAACTGGAAGACAAATTTGCATGTTCTGCAGGGCTCAATAGTTGTCATGTTGATTGGTGCAGTTATAGCAGGGGCTACAGACCTGACATACAGCCTTCCAGGCTACATTTGGGTGTCAATATGTGCAATCAGCACTGCCATGTATTTACTGCTCATACGAGCATTGAAGGACAGCACAGGTGAGCTCCCCTATGCTCTATGCTGCTGCCATTCTCTTTCCCTGCAGACTGCAATGCATTACATGCTTTCTGATCTTCTGGTCTTCTGGCCTGCCACAACTTCTATCTGCATCAATCGCTGCACAGCAGAATCTGTGCAGCATAGTACAAGCATGGCAGCTAAGCTTGTCAGTCTGCATGTACCAGGTCATGCAGCTGTGTCTCACCATGCATATCCTTGCACTGCAGACAGGTTTGCCAGGCAGGTTTGCAATCATAGCCTGACTCTTGAGTTTGCTTCATGCAGGGCTTTCTGATAGCTCTCTGTTGTACCATAACAACATATTGTCCCTACCCTTGATGGCATCTTACATGCTGACAGCAACCAATGAAGTCCAGACTGTACGCCAGTATCCCCAGTTGAACAACATATGGTTTTTGGTAAGACAACGAAACGTGCAGTTGCTGTGCAGCAATGCCCATCCTATGTCACTCCCAAGTGGCTACAAGCTGTGATTATGTCACAGCACTGGCAATGTTGAACTCAAAAATGATGATGCCTGCAGCTTTTTCTGGGAGTCTCAGCATCCCAGGCTTTCCTGCTGAATTTGTGCATCTTCAGGTGCACCACGATCAATTCGCCGCTCGCAACAACTATCACAGGTACACCGATTGAACTGATGTCTGTTGCTGGACAGTCTTGGATCAGTCACCGCTCATCTGGTCATGTACAATGGTACACATGTGGCACCTTACTGCATGAGTGCCTGTGACTGCAGGGCAAATGAAGGATATCATTACTACAGGGCTTGGAATGATACTGTTTGGGGATGTACAGTTCAGCTCAAAGAACTTATTAGGCATCTCTCTGGGACTGCTAGGGGGTATGCTTTACTCCTTCTTTGGTTACATGGAGAGACAAAGACAGAAACAGCAGCAAGATAAAGTCTGACCGACAGCATGTGACAGGGTAGTGATGTGGCAGTCTTGAGTGGTGACATGACAAGCCAGACTGGCAGCCATGTTGATTCCCATGACGGATGATTCCTTAGTGGTATAAATCCGATGATCAGTTCCCGAAACTGCACTATTCAGCAAAGCTCGGTAACTGTCGGGATCAGGGTGTACATAGAGAGTGTCACTGCCAGATGACGGATGATTGTCTACACATTAATGCTCTTTGTTGGATTTTGAATTCATTGCTGGCTAGCTTTGGACCACCATGAAGCCCTGGCCAGCCGCCCCTTTGATTTAGGGTGTACATACGTTCCGTTGTGTGTGAATGGAAGACCGCAACCATTGCAGTGAGCTGGCAAGCTGGCTGCTCAGTATTATCATGCTGTCACCTTGTGTCACCATTTGGTGCCTTAGCATGGTGCTGAGGTGACACAATACTGGAGTGTGTGCAACTTCTTTTCTAGTGTCATACTTAAGTTTTAACAGCTGTAATTTTGCTACATGTCAACTGGCCAGAATGTGTAAGCTGTACAAATTGCGTAAAGTTTAATAAATCCTGTGTGTTCAGTTTGCACATTCTCCTAACGTTTCACTCAGAATTCAGTTTCATCTCTTCAAGGTCAAATACAAATACAATCTCACGCTTGCCACAAAAATTTGTCGCACACTGCCTAAATAAGATCAGCTCAGATTGCAAAACACAGGCTCCTAGTGCCTTCACCTTAATTCTACCTAAGACAATTAAAGTACAAGAATGAGCAACTAGCTGCAGGCTCATTTTATGGTAACAGATGCTAAACTACTGTGGGCAGGAGACACACCAGTCTAAACCTAAATGTATGCATATTTATGCTCAGCAGCCATGCACCATAAACAGATGCAATGACCACTTTCCTAACAAACAAGCCTGAGACTGCTTGATCCTAAACCTGGTGAACAGACAATGATGCTAGCATTGTGCACAGTGTGAACCTAGGTGGAAATTGGCTGGAACTGGTCTAGGATAAGCTTGTAAGCCTCTGTGCTCTGAATCTTGTGAAGAACTGGGTCCGCAACAGGGGAGATAGTTGAGTACACTCTGGGCACAGTGGCCTTGTAAATGCCTGTGCTTTGAGTTGTGCTGATGACGTCTGTGCTTATGGAGTATGCCTTGTGGTAAAGAGGCTGAGACTGCAGCAACATATTCACCATGAGCACAGCTGGTGAGGTGCAGTAGCTTGCAACACTGTAATGCGTCTAGTGCTGGAAGCCCAACTACAGCTATGCTGAGCATGGCAGAGATGATTGTTCAAACAGCACGCCATTCTGAGTTCAGCACAGCAATATCATGCAATGTTGTGCGAAATCTTTGCTCCATGCAGAACCACTCAGCAACTGTGCAAAGTAGTCAAGCGCCAACACTGTGCTGAAAGACTCACCACCACAAGGTTGTGCAGTCCAGAGTACTTCTTCCATGCAAAATCTGCTGTGGGCTTGGCCTGTCCCCACACCTTCTGGACTGCAAAGCACCAAGCAACTACACTCAAAGAAGGCCCATTCATTGTCATGAGCTTAAAGGCAAATTGCCCAGCAAAGAAGCTTACAGTGGCACAGCAAGCAAGCCTTACCGATTGGCCAAGATGAAACCTGGTTGACGGCGTCCTCAACGCGGTCAAGAGCTACCTCCGTCTGCTTGTTGACAAAGCCTGGCAGCTTCTTGGCTTCAGCTACAGCACTGTTCGTTCGGGCTGACACGGCGTCGGCTGCTTGACCAACAGTGCCACTAATGCCGTTCTCGCGCAGGGTCGACACCTTCTCCTCAACTACCTTCAAGTACTGGTCCTTGGCTTGCTGGAACTGAGGGTAGTGCTTGTCGTGCAGGCTGAAGGCGCTGTTTGCAGCTCCATCAACCTGTGCATCAGCATGCGGTCAGTCTTGACGGTAAGGACATATATAGTAGCAGTAAACTTGACAGGCTGAGAACAGCTGTGTCGCAAGATCGGGTTACCATCTGCACATCGCAAACAAAGATCGCACCTTAGTGTCAGCGATTTGCAAAAACTTGCCGCCCTTGTCCTGCAATGTAGTCAGGGCTGGAGAGCCATACTCGGACATTTTGTCCTCAGCGACCTTCAAATGTGGCTGCAGGCCCTCTGGAACATACTGCTTGACAGTTGTGTACACCTTGCCGGCTACGTCTGAAGTGTAATTAGCAGCTTGTCCGGTTGTGGATTGCACCCCACCGAAGTACTTCAAGTCGCTACTTTCTGACACCATACTTGCGATCGATGCGATTAACTGGGGCAGTGGCGGCGATGTATAAAGGTGACAATGCAGCAACAGAAAGTGGCTTCTAAAAAATCAGAAAGATGGGGAGTTCTAGAGTTTCGTTCGAAAGATCTCGTGTTGTACAGAAGCCCTAGTTAGCGGTTGACCGACCACGGGACGCAAATTGCACTCTACCGTCGAAAAAGTCAACGCTGCTATGCAGCTTCGTCCCAGACGATTACCATTTTGCACCCAGATATATGAAACCGCAATTTCTGAGAGCGAGGAAGAAGATTGGAAACAGTGGCTAGCAGGTGGCAAGATGTCATAACCGTATCAATTGATTGTTGCAACAATCTGTCTAATGCCGAAAGTCTCATCAAGGGTGCTTTTGCTGAAAGCTTGCATGGCACATCATCTTTCTTTGAAGCCACGAAGTCCACCAACTGGCTCCAGGATCAATCTGCAGGTTTGAGCAATGAGCATCCAGATAGCACAACCGGTTCAAGTACAGCACTTATCAACCTAGATGTGAGTCCTGTTATTGGCAATGCCAAAACATTACCATGCACAGACATGGCGTCAGAGTAGTCTCAGCAGTGTTGCTCGGTATATGCCTGCATACTGTGCCATCAGGAACAAGTTTGAACCTTCCTAGGGCCAAGTTCCTGCACAAGTACTGTCTTCCTTGTCTACCCTATATGATCCCAAAGTCATATCTAGATTTTTGAAAGGAGTGTTTGAGCATAGAAACACCTTGATGGCAGCACAACCTGGACATGCCCTTCAGTCAGTTTAGTTTAGAATGGCTTAGCTGTAAAAGTTTGTTCGAGATTCCTTTTGTTCTGTAAAGTGCACTCAATGCTGGAACTGTGCAGAAGCCAAGGACCATAGTCTTCAAAGGGTTCACATACCCTGGCACATCCATCAGACTTGAGGCTGGACAAAGGATGTAAAACACTTCTCTCTTTGTCTAGTCTAGTGACCAATCAGCATCATCAGCTTTTAGGTCTGGACTTTAGGTCTGATTTTAGGTGCCGTGGACTGCCGTTGACCACGGCAGACCGCGTTGAGGAAAGAGTCCATCATCAGCTGTGCAACTGCGCACTTGCTACCGGCACCTATGCATCTAATGCCCATACTGCTTGCGTGACACGGTATTCCCCATTGTACTACAACGCTGCTGCTGGTGTTGCTCAAGCTAATTTGTTGTGATCGCGTGCTTACTGCGGTCCTGTAGCAGTGTGGCAGTCAGGAAGATGCTCGTGGCGTACATTTGAAATCCTGCGTAGGCTGACAATACCCACATAGCCACCACACTGGCATAGGGCAGCTCGTCACCGTTATGCAGTCGTTTGGATCGGAGAGTGCAGAGCCCTGCACGTCAGTGCAAACACACTCTTTGAGCTTCACTTACCCTGGAATAGGCAAGCAAAACCGTGCAATGTTATGTCACATTGCTGCGAGCAAGCACAACGGCAGCTTTGACAGACAGCTGCTGCTGCTTGCAGATGGCAGGCCTTTAGCAGGAATGGCACCAGTAGTGAGTAATTTGACACTGTCAGTACCCAGTGGGAGTTCATGTCTTCTGATTGGGCCTAATGGAGCAGGCAAGACGACCTTTCTGAAGATTTTGGGAGGCAAGCACATGGTTCCTGAGACTGCTGTGCGTGTTTTGGGGCAGCCACCCTTCCATGCCACCAGCTTGACAGCAGATGGCAGGTTGGCTTACCTAGGAGGCAATTGGGAGCGTGACATTGCCTTTGCTGGCTACAGCGTGCCACTGCAGGTACCTTTGTTCACACTTGTGTATTCATCGGCAAAGCTGCAATGTTGCTGCTGCATGATTCAGCATTACATGCTCACGACGCCTATGCTGTGACGCCCAGCACACTTCTATCAGGGTGAATTGTTTCAACAGACATACCCTTTTGATACGCTTTCAGGGTGACTTTCCTGCTTCCAAAATGCTAAATGGTTTTCCTGGCGTGGATCCAGCGAGGCGAGCTAAGCTCATGGAGGTGCTTGACATCAATCCTGACTGGCGCATGCACACAGTCTCAGACGGACAGCGGCGCAGGGTTCAGATCTGCCTTGGCTTGCTAAAGCCGTTTGATGTTCTTCTTCTTGATGAGATCACTGTTGACTTGGATGTGTTGGGCCGTGCTGACCTGATGCAATTCCTGAAAGAAGAATGTGAGCAAAGAGGAGCTACTATCATATATGTAGGTCGCCTGTCATGTTGCACATCACGCAAGTCCTAGAGTGCTGGCCAACATTTTGTGGCAAAATCGCTCATCTTGTATTTTGGCATTTGTACTGATTTGTATGCTGTGGTCATCTTGACACATGTGCCAGCAGTTCTCATGTAGACATTAGAAAGCACCACAAACGTGCTTACTCTCAATGTCCAACCTGTTTGCTGAAGTGATTAATCCTGCCTGCACAGTGTCCTTGCTTGCACACGCGCAATCAGCTTTAATTGTTAACTGTTTTTGCAGGCTACCCATATTTTTGATGGTCTAGAATCATGGCCAAGTCATCTGATGTACTTAGCGGGCGGCACAATGCATCTTTTCAAGCCTGCCAGTGAGATTCCAGAGCTTCAAGAAGGACGCTTGCTGCAACTGGTTGAAAGGTGTGTATCACCTGTCAATATGTCTTGCACCAGACAGCTGATGCACATGATCATATGTTCTGTTTATGTGTGCTTTTGTCAAGTTTTGGACACCATTTCTGAAAGCTCCAAGGAGTTGTTGTTTGACGTTTGACATGTGACGGTAGAGATCCCAGTTGTATGCATGAACAGAACCTGAGTATGGGGCTGGCATGCTATAGGTGGCTGCGAGAGGAGAAAAGGGAACGGAAATTGGCAGCCAGGAAACAGACAAGTGATAAAGACACAAACAAAATCGACCTGGCACAGTGGAGCAATGGTTGGGCGCCAGGACGCATGACAGCGTCTATCAGGGATAGCAGCAATACTGTCATGCGTATGTAGACACACCATGGTCAGGCACTCATGTTTTGAGTGCTGCACATATATCAAAGTGTGCAGATTTTTTAATACATAGGCTGCTCTGAGAGTCATGCTAGCAATCAATATTGCAGCATTCATCTAAAACTGGGCATTGTGTATTAATGCAGATGCAACCCTGATCTTGACTGATACTTGATACTAGTTGAGACTTTACAGCTGCAGGTGGCCACTTGCCAAACAGCTGTACTTGCTCAAACTTTTGGATTTAAAACAGTGCAAGGTACTGATTTGACACGGGAGGTGTGACTTTCTGTTCATGTTGCAAAGGCGGTTGGCACAAGGTATGTAGCTATACAGACTGCATTACGTAGCAATTTTGCTGCAATTAAACCAGCAGATAAGGGGTGCGTATTGGCAATGCAAGAAGAACAAAGCAAGAGAGCAGACATACATAAGGAAACTTGATAAGGTCCACAGCTGGCCTCAGTACTGGTACGACAGCTTGGTTATTAGTGTGGTAACGTGTCACAGTACTCAGCGAAGGCTGTGCATTGATGCAAGCTTGTGCCGCTGTAGGCAGTTGCTGATCTCTGCAGCATCAAACGCTTTCCTGGCTGGCTGATACCCTCTCCTTTGACCTGCAAATATGTCAGCATGGAGCGATTCAAGACTGCATTTACCCGACGCTAGGGGACAACACATGTTTTGAGTAAGCATATGAGTGACAAGCGTCAGCTGGTTTGATTTCAGCTCAATCTGAGACTGAAGCCTAGCAAGCAATGAAGTCAGCCTATTGATCACATACACAAAGTTGTTATGCTATACAAGGAGGTGGAGGCAGCTGGAGTTGTATCAGGGTACAGCCAATTGCATGCAAACCTAGCAGCACAAAATGAACCCTCTTTCTGCAGTCTAGTTGAAGCTAGCATTGCTACAACAAGCACAGTGGGCCAAGAGCAAGCTGTGCTGACCTGCTGTGCTTGGGCGTGACAGAACAGAACAGGGTGTCTGAGCAGGGGATGGGGTAGCGCCAGTGCTGCCACCAGAGACAGGGCTGACAGACCGGAAACCTGACTGCTGCTGACCCTTACTTTGTATCAACTGCGTAACATGTAAGTGACCACTGTCCATACGAAGGACTGCTGCAGCTGCAGTGACAGAAGAGCCGGGGCTGTGTGCTGTTGCGTGAACAGCGGCGAATCTACCAGTATGGTCTCGGGCAGATGCAGGCCGAGGGTGGGATGCATGGTGGGCTGCCCGGGGGGTGGCAGGGTGGGCTGTAGAGGGGCGGGAGGAAGTGGTAGTTGGCCTGTAGCTGGCGCCAGAGTGCGTGGTGGTAGTGTAGGTGGCGATGTTTGAACACCAGCTGCTGTCAGATGCCTGAGGCACACTTGCAACCTGTGGCACATGGAGTGACGCATGAGCACCCCTGAAATGTGTAAAACCAGCCAAAAATGCTATTATGCAGTGTTCATTGCTTAGGCCATGCTAGATTGATGATGACTTGCATTGTCATGATTCACAAGAGGTGACTGAGGTCTGCGTAGCATTCACATTGAGCATGGTAACACAACAGGGGAGTGTTGTTCCTGAACGAAGTTTTGCTGTCATGCCTGGCATATCTTGACATGATATGATGCAGGCTAGCCCATAAGCTCTGCAAAAGAAGAAGCTGCAAAATGATCACGTGCGCTTCAAAGACAGCCATTGCAGCACCCATACCTGTTGCTCATTGCTGTCATGGCGCACTCTGGAAGCAGACTGAGGTCTACTCGGCAAGGCTGCCTGCCTGATCCTATCTAGGGCCTGCTGAGCAGATGACGCAGATGTGCGAGTCTTGGGGGGCGCCGGCCAAGCCCCCCTGGCCACCCCCTTGCTCACCCCGCCTGCACCCCCGTCCTGGGTGTTGGGCCAGGGGTACTGGTCAGGGGTGAGGTCTGGAAATGCCTTCTGCAAGGCTTCTGTCAGTGCGCTCATCTCCACTACTCGAGCCAGGTTTGGCGTTTCTGGCACGTAGTTGACTCCAATCTCCATCTTCTCTGCACACATCCTGTACAGCACAGACTCAGTTTGACGCAGCGAAACCACCTGTCAAGAAACAGATCAACACTGCAGCCACTCTGGAGCTGAGTGAGCACTATATGGTGTTGACATATTCGGCACGCCACAGCAGCACAAAGCAATATGTAACAGACTGCTTGCTTTGTTGAGTACGGACCATCATGAGATATGCCTGGCCATGCCTTTGGCAGGTCCAACAAGCATGGCATTCTCTAGCATTCCATAAACTCAATCCTGGATGGGTATTCCAGATTATGCATGACAGGTCAATGTGGAGCACCCCATATGTACGTGCTACCAAACTTTCACCAAGCAATGGCTGTTTGTTTCCTGACAGGCACAGGCTTGCAAGGCCTGGTCAGACCCACAAGTTGGCTTGTGAGCCATGCCCCTCACCTGATGTGCTCAATGAAGCGCTCCACCCTGTGAAGCTCCCCTTGGGCCGCCTGAGCAATGCTGACTTGAGGCCAGATGGCTTCATTGTGCTTGCGCACCTGGTCACACACCACATTGTGCTGTGCCTGCATGCCCTCACACACTCGCGCATGGGCCTTCTGCAGGCGGCTGATCTCCACGCTAAACCTGCCTCTGGCTTCAAGGGTGGCTTGGTCTTTCCAACGAGCCACCACTGCCTGCACAATCAATCACTCACTCACTCACTCCCTCGCTCGCTCGCTCGCTCAATCAATCAATCAATCAATCATTTCAATCAATATACATGTTGTGTCTTTAGGACTCATCAGAGGAGTCAACAGACAATGCACAACACCAATGCGCTGCAACATGTGAAATCATCAGCATCATGGCTTGGTCATTCCAGCGACCCACATTGTCTGCACAGCACCATGATGTTGCCACAGGTGCACACCATCAGCGTTGGGAGAATGAGCCGTGCAGGTGGCAAGATGCCTGCAGAGCTTGCACTTGCATGCATTGCCATGCCTACTGTATGCATTGCCATGCCTACTGCATGCATTGCCACGCCTACTGAATACCATGACACAACCTGCATTATCCAACCTCCAGCATGACTTGAGCATGTTGGGCATATAGCTGTGTTTCATGTGTTGATTCTAAGGCCAACCACATGTCTTAACATAAAAACCATTTTCAGTCACGACAAATTGCATTGCTCTTTGAAGAAAACAGAATGTGACTGTTGTGACAGTACACAGACAGCCAGCATTGAGACTCTCAGACAGAGTGCATGTGTGTTCAGAGGGAGCGCCTTCCCCGTGTATGTCCAAGGGCCAAAGCAGGGGGGGGACATAAAGGCAAGGGGGGTACATGAAGGCAAAGGGGGTACATGAAGGCAGCAAGGTGGGGCCAGGTGACCTTCTGAAGGGCATGCTCCTGCAGGGCTGCCTGCTGCAGGGCAGCGTGCTCCTTCTGCAGCTGCATGCACACATCTGCGTGCTGCTGCCGCGCCACCACCAACTGTCCACTCAATGCTGCTTGAGCCTGCAGTGACGTGCACTTGTCGAGGTTGTGGGGGGTAGCTTTGCCCAGGGGCGGGCAGGGTGGGGGGGGCTTGCCCAGGGGGTTCCACGTGGGGGGTTGCCAGGCCCAGACAGGAGGTGGCAAGTGCTGCTGCATGCTGCTATGTACAGTGTGCAGCCTTGGAGACCAATGTTGATATGCAATGCAGAAGCAATGATGCACAGTGCACACAGCAGCAAATTATTGCCCAATTGATGAGTGTAACCTGCAAACGGCTTGTGACACCAGTTAGCTGCTTCATTAAGGATCGCATATGTCTTGTGCTGCATCAAAGGGTTGCTGCTATCAGAAGTAGGCACAAAACTGTACTCACATGGTCAACAAAACATGTCTGCAATACATACAGCTCTTTCGTACCTTGCATATGTGCTGTGTGATACACTTGTGCTGTGCATTTGAATGTGTCAGCTCATTTACTGGACAAGGGTATGCACCTCATACAGCCGCTGCTGGTGCAGCTGCTCGGCAGCCGCCACCAGGTCATCATTGGCCTTCTGAATGTGGCGCTGTTGCTCCCGGCGGCGCGCAGCTGCCTCGTGCCGCTCTGCATTGCGCTGCCTCACCGGCTCACACACCACCTCATGCTGAGCTTTCTCAATGGCAACTTGCCTGTTGTACTCAGTTTGCAACACCTATGCAAGGACAGTGCACGTGGCATTGGCTGCACATTATGGTATGAGTTTGACTTGCATGTGTTAATGGCATATCGCTAGCGTCCATAAGGCCTTGGGAAGCACGCTGTTGTGGCTGATATTGGCATGCTAATGCTGTTGCAGGTGTGGTGAAGACCAGATTGGCAACATTTGCCGGACGCCAGCACTGTACAGGAGAATGTTGAGGACAACTGGGTAGACAAGCACCTACTGGCCAGTGCCCTGCACAGTGCAGAGCCAGGGGTCCTGACTCAGCGGTTGGCATTGGCATGCGCTTAACAAGCAGTACTCATGAGGACCATACAGCAGTAACAAGCAGTACTCATGGGGATCATGCAGCGTTCACAAGCAGTGCTCATGGGGATCATGCAGTGTTACCAAGCAGTACTCATGGGGATCATGCAGTGTTACCAAGCAGTACTCATGGGGATCATGCAGTGTTAACAAGCAGTACTCATGGTCTTAACAAGCAGTACTGATGAGGACCATACAGCAGTAACAAGCAGTACTCATGGGGGTCATGCAGTGTTAACAAGCAGTACTCATATGGGGATCATGCAGTGTTAAAAAGCAGTACTCATGGGGATCATGCAGTGTCGCAAGCAGTACTCATGGGGATCATGCAGTGTCAACAAGCAGTACTCATGGGGATCATGCAGTGTTACCAAGCAGTACTCATGGGGATCATGCAGTGTTAACAAGCAGTACTCATGGTCTTAACAAGCAGTACTCATGAGGACCATACAGCAGTAACAAGCAGTACTCATGGGGGTCATGCAGTGTCAACAAGCAGTACTCATGGGGATCATGCAGCATCAGAGTGCATGATGCGCTGCAGCAGATAGCAGCAGACCTTCTGTTCCTTCTCCCACTGCCGCCTGATCCTGGCTACATGCTGTTGGTGGCTGCCTTTGGCCTCTGACAATTCACCAGCATATGCAGCTTCCAAGTCAGCCTTTGTAGCCTTCCATCTGAACCCACATTGCTTGCGTTCGCACCACAACCAATGCACAGTATAGTCATTCCCAGGCAATGTACCAGCACATTGTACACTACATCGTGTACCATTGCCACAATGCTGTGTTTCATCCATGATGAAGAGATCAAAGCTGCAGGCTGAAGCGGCTGCTGCCTGCATCTCTGATCAGTGAGTCACACCATAAATGCCAGCATGATATGGTTGCAAAGCAAACATAGGAAACAAAATGATTACAAAGTTTCACTCTTGCTCTGCATATGCAAATTGGCAATCCTCCTTTGCTATGATGGCTGCAATTGACATGGTGCAAATTAGAAGACAGTGCCTGTCTCTGAGGGGGAAATCGACCTGAATCTACTCAGGCCGGACACTTATGTATACCTCTTGATGTTGGCTTCATGCTCCTCCCAAGCAGCTCTTTCAGCCTTGACTTCATCCAGGTGGCGCTGCTTGTTCAGTGCATTGCGGTACCGCACTTCAGCCAGCGCTTGCTGGTGCTGCTCAGCCACCACAGCGTTTGCTGTGGCAGGCAACACTTGCTGCATCATGGCCTCTGCCAGGAAGCTGCTGGCATACGCCTCCACAACATCTGCCTCATACTGCTCTAGTACGGTTAAGTCACGTGCTGCATACTGTGATTCTCCACGGCGACTTTGACCCGGGGCTGTTATGCGGCTGGAGGATGCAAGTGGCCCATTGTTGTCAGAAGCTTGTTCAAACTCAAGCTCTTCCTGCTGTGCCTGCTGAGAAACCAGGTCTTGCTGCTCTGCCTGCTGCGATTGCTGAACACCTGTTTTCTGGCGCTGTGCCTGCTCAGGTTTGAACCCTGGCTGCTGCGCCTGACTTGCTTCGAGCTCTAACTGCTGTCTGCTTGACAGCTGCCTGCTGAGCATGCTACCACCGCCGCCCTGCTCACCAGTTGTACTTGATGCAAACTCACCAGAGCCTTTGGAGCTTGTATTCCCTCCTGTCTGTGCACTCTCCATCCCTGATGCTCTCTTCTGCTCAAGCATTGCATCACTTGGCTGCAATGCTGTGCCAGAGCCTGGAACAGTTTGCAACTGCTGGTCAAGGGGCCGAAGATGGTCAGCAGCATTAGCAGCAGCAGCATGGCTGTCCCTGTGCTGTACATGCTGGGCAGGCTTGAATTCAGCATCAGACCTGCTGACACCAGCAGATGCTTCAGGCGCTTGCTGAATGTCCTGTGCAGGCAATTGCCTAGCAGAGGTGCCCTGCCTGCCGGGCATGGCAGAGTTGCTCAGCTGCTCAGCAGAGTCTTCCGGCTGCAGGGTAGCAAGTCTGGGGAGCTTGGCTTTGCTGTTGTGTTGCTGTTGGAGTGCAGGTGTCGATACCTCCTATAGCAGAGCACTTCTTCTGAGTGCATGGTAGAGCCGGTATTGAGTGCAGTGGACATGCCCGGCAAGTCGCATACAGAGCACACTTTCTCAACTGCTGCGCTTGCTCATGGCAAACAAAACAGGGCACAATGTGCTCAATGCAACAGCAGGGCAGGCCGGAAGCAATATAGCAGGAAGACTGACAGTACGCCCTCAAACAGTTTGCACTGGGTTTAGTAACGGCAGCAGCAGGCAACAGAATCAAGAAATGCACTGGCAGAAGTGCAGCATGACGGGAATGGCACACACCTGCAGAGACTCCCACTCCATCACAGCCAGACTGTACTCTTTCTGCCACTGCTGTACTGCAGCATCATGTTGCTGCTGGGCAGCAGCCATCAGCACCTCATTATGGGTCCTCAATGGCTCCGTCATTCTGTAGTACTCTTCATCGTTCCGTCTGCAAATGCAATGCACACATCTTTGCAAGACTACGGCACGGCAGGGTGGAATATGCACACTTGTGTTACAGCTGGAACGTCAAGCACTGAGTGCAGCATTGAATGCTGTCATGTAGAAGGTAGGCAGATGATTGCAGCAGGGAGGGAGTTGAATTTGGCAAGAGGGTTGGCGCAGAAGCTTACAGCATAGCAGATTTGCAAAAGCAGGCAATTTCTGCTGACAGTTTGGACAGGCTGCAAGGGTGGTTGCAGATGTGTACAGTACCTCTGCATGTCTGCATTTAGCTTCCTGACAATGGCGCACTCAGCCTCATGAGCAGCTCGCAGGACAGCTGCCTCCTGCTCATAAGCAGCTGCCTCGGCAGCTACCCTCAGAGCATGCAACTTGGGAAGGCGAGACATGAGGTCCAGAAAGCTTTCTTCCAAGCAGAGCCTGCATGCAATTCACACATCAGCTGGGCACATGCCTGCAAGCCATGTGTGGCAGCACTCATCTACAGTACTGCACAAGTCTGTAAAGGAGTTACCAGAATGATCTTCAGAGCGTGAATAGCAGTGCTGATGCTTGTAGGTCCGTGAGGACTGCAACAGAGCTGTACCTGTGTGACAGATCTACGATTGTCACTGTAACTCACTAGTAGTCAGAAGGACGTACAACCACTGCTTGGCTACACCTGCACTGCTGGATTCAGCAGATGGTGAGAAGGCAAGAAGGCATCAGCTACCCAGTAGCAGTTGTTTGACAGGCCGTGAGGGTGTGCATGATGGGCAGTTACGCGTGGCAGTATAGCGCATGGCCTGGCATGAGAAGGACCTGGCATTGTTGCGGCGCTGTGCTTGCAGGGCTGCTTCAGACCACAGCCGCTCTGCCTTCACTGCTGCAGTCTCCCCAGCCAGGTCATACTCCAGCCACTCACCCCCACTCCACACCCTCCATACCTCTGGCCTGTATTCCTGCAAACACAAGTACAGCAACATACTGCAAGGGTGCAACCAAGCAGCACAGCTCAGCAGGAACAGCATCATCATGACCGGCCAGCGTGTCTGGCAGCCAGGAAGACTGGGTGGCAGCAGATGATGGGCATGGGGAGTGTGGCAGGCAGGTTGCATGCAAGAGGAGGAGATGCATTGTGAGAGACAGGTACAGCGTGCAGTGGCACCTGCAGCCTGGCATAGCCCAGACCAGCACAGCAGAGCAGTACAGATGAGCACAGCATGGTAATGAGGGGGCTGGACAGGGCAGGACAAGGCTGGCCAAGGCAGGGCAGGGCAGGACAAGGGAAGGCAGGGCAGGGCATGGTATGGCAGGGCAGGGCAGGTCAGGGCAGGACAAGGCTGGCCAAGGCAGGGCAGGACAAGAGAAGGCAGGGCAGGGCAGGACAAGAGAAGGCAGGGCAGGGCATGGTATGGCAGGGCAGGTGAGGGCAGGGCAGTATGACAGGGGGCTGACCTGGAAGGTGCCGCCTGTGAGGGCTGAGAGCTGACGCAGGAAGCGCTCGCCGGGGCCGCCCCGTTGCTCTTCAGCAAAGAAGCCAACAGTGTGGATGACAGGCACTCTCTCCCCTTGCATCACTCGCTTCCTCAGCTTCTGCAATTTAAGCCATGTCCATGAGAGAGCTGACAGTGCACAGGTGCCACTACAATCTAATGCACATCGTGCCAGCCGTTGTTTCAAACCCAACAGATAGAGCACACAGCAATCAGAGCTGGCTGTATCAGGTGATACAGACAGCAGCACCATACTGAGGCAGCTGACACCCTGACCAAACACCTGCCGAGCTGATGGTGTGTACCTCCAGAAGCACAACAGCATAGTCTGAGAGGCCGTCAGAGAAGATGTATTCACAGTCAGCCTCCAGGTAGCGCTCAGCCATTTGCAGGGCAGCATCGTAGTTGGTGTGCCCTGTGGGCTCCTGCCAGCTGTCCACCCAACGAGAGGCTTCTGCTAACAGCCCTGGCTCTGCAGGAACCAGCTTGGCAGACTGCCCTTTCTGCAACATGGACAAACAAGCCTGGAGTCAAGGCAATCTGCATGTTGGAGTGACTTTGTGAGTTACAAGCTCAGCTGCATGACTGTCAGGCTTGCATGAGACAGCAGTGCTGCAATTGCCACAGAGCAGCATGCATCGCGCTGAAAGTGTTGCTTCAGACAGACTCAAGGCAGCTTGTCACTCGGCCTGCCAAAGCCTTGCCTTGAGTTGGTCACACTCAGACAGGTTCAACCTGTCTGAGTGTGACCAACTCAAGGCAGGCCAATAGGCCAGCATGCAAGGGCGATGAGGATACAACTCTGAGCTGACATGATGATTGCCCAAAAGCACACACTTCTTGTCTTTCCACAAGATGCAAGTTGTCACAAAACATGTATCCTGAAAAGACAGCCCAGCACACACTTCTCGTCTTTCCTCAAGATGCAACTTTTCAACAGAAAATGCCAACTATAACAGAAAGCTTAGCTTATACTGATTGTCTTTCCACAAGATGCAACTTTTCGACAGAACCCGCCAACTCTACCAAACAACTCAGCTTCAGAGAGGTGGAATACCTGGAGACGCATGCAGCCTGTGTTGGCAGAGTTGGGCCGGTACGCCCGGCGGCCATTCTGTCGGCCCATTAGGGGTCTGCTGGCCCCCTCCAGCAGGGTGAGGTGGCCCTCATAGCAGGCTGCCCAGCTGGTGGGTGCACTGCTGAAGGCTATCACATCAAAGCCTGATGCCACTGCTGCTAGCTCTCCTGTTGGCTTGAGCAGCTCCAGAGCACATGCCTGTCACAAAGATACAAGCTTGTAGTGCAGAGTCACATGGCCTATCAAGAGTCAGAGGTTGCATGTGCAATGATGCTCAAGATACAGGGTCTGTCTCAATGGTCAAGAGTACCTTCCAACAGTCACAAGCTACGTGGTCATCAAATGATTCTATTGCTGACAGCAGGTGCCATTGCAATCCTCAGAAATTGCGCATGTGAGTCTGATCAGCGTTGTATCAGCAATGAGAATCGAGACAACCAGGTTCAGCAGCAGCAACAGCAGATGCAACATGGTTGATACTACCTTCATGTCAAAGAATCTGCCACCCTTGCTGGGGTGCATGGTACTACTCATGTCCAGCATGAGCAGAGGGGCATAGCCTGCCAAGAAGCCAATGGGCCTGGGGGCACAGGGAGGGGCATAGGCTGGGGCCTGAAAGGCAGGATGATCAAAGACCGGCAGAGGGTGAAAGGCAAGCGCCTCCCTTGGTGGCAGAGGCTCTTGGTAGGGCTGAACAAACTCTGGTGCCAGCCCCTGCAGTCATTTGCCACCTGTCAGCTATACTGCAAAGTCAGGAATTGCAACACAGGCTGTGCATTTCAGATGCGGACGGTTCAGGTAGATAATACAAGTCAAGCTCATGCACAGCACACGCCGTGCATCACATCTGCCCTTTGCTGTAGTGCTCAGGCAAGATGGTTTTGTCCGTGACCTGCATCACTCATGCGTGTGTGACACACAACATGACAACTATGAGAGACACTGGCAGATCAGCCAACAATGTGAGGCATACAACAGCCATGTCACGCCCTTGCCCTCCAGCTGCTTGTCTCTCAACAGGCAGCGAATCAGCTGTACCTGACTTGGACATGATGGTAGATCACCCATTGTGGCTCTACTGTTCTCAGGCCCTCCTGACTGACCCACCCCACTTGAAGGCCCCACCCCAACCCCAAACCCACCCAGACCCCTGCCAGAAGACTGTCCTGCATCTTGTCTAGCAGCTGCAGACCCAGGCTGAGCCTCAGGGCCGTGCCCACCAGCCCCAGAAGCTGAAGCCTGACCCCTTGGCCTGTAAGCTGCAATGCTACTTGGCCCAGTTGGGTCCCCAGCAGTGCCTGTCACGCCCACAGCCCTGATAGGTCTGCCCCCACCAGATGGTGTGCCAGGCATGCTATTGATACTGTCTCCATAGATGCTGTCACTGTGCATGTGGTCGCTGCCAGAGGCAATTGCTGTCGGCGTGGGAGTAAAACTGCTGCCAGGTCGTGCTGCAGTAGATGCTGCAGCAGCTGCAGTGCTGTCTTTCATGTCTCCTTGTGACAACAACGGCAATGAGCTGGCCAAGGTGTCAGCAGAAGTGTTCTGGAAAGGATGTCTAGTGCCTGCCTGTCCTGCATCACCCACATTCAGATTCCTGCCTGTCCCGCCATATCCAGACTGAGAGGCCTTCACTGCATGACCATCATGAGCAGCTCCTGCAGAGGCTGGGATCAAGTCCTGCCCTTTAGCACTCAAGCCTGTCCCATTCTCCCCATCGTCTTCCTGCAAATGAAGTGGTTCTTGCCCATCAGCGCCGGCTGCCGAAGGGCCTGACCGGACCCCAGATGCTACACCCCTGGGCCGCCCAGAAGCAGCAGCAGGGGGGGCTTTTGGGCTGGCAGGATGATCTGTGATGGCGGCTGTGGTACCGGCCAGAGCCAGACCGCCAATCATGCGTGCTAGACTGGCTGAGGAGCTGGCTGAGGGCCTACTCAAATCCTGCATAGGTTTCACATGCTTAACACTGTTCACAGATGTCACATGCTTAACACTGTTCACAGATGTCACATGCTTAACACTGCATCACATTTAGCTTTGGTACTCCTGCAGGCGGCTTGAAGAGCAGGCTTGCAAGGCACAGTGCCTCCATGAGTTGCCGAGTCTGTCGCCCAGACAGAAGTCAGTATGTTAGCCATCGGATTGCGATCAGATTCTGCAAATGTATCAACAAAAGCATGGTGGAATAGAGCTGTAAGTAGGCACGTCCACTACGCTGCATAGCACAGCCTGAGGCTGGTAATGGCAGCCCGCGTACAGATGCAATGTGTGACATGGTCAGCGCTTCAGGCAAGCCTACCCCACGGGGTGGTTTGGGCAGGGTGGCAGGGGGGTGCTGCCAGACCAGCACAGACAGGACTGCATCAGGCGCCATCACTGGCTCAGCTTCCTGCATCACCACCAGCCAGATTAGCATTTGTCCTCTCACTCCTATCTAACCTCTTTCTCTTCAGAACATGGCAGGCTGTTACTGTTGTCACACAGTTGACATGCTTGTGCTCACTTGGCGGCTTTGGTTTCAACTTATACAGCAGCAAAAGCAGCAGCAGCAGCAGCAGCAGCAGCAGTTGTGATGCACATGCTGAGCAGCTGAGCAGTGTAACAGTATTTCAAGGAGTAAAGGTGTGGCCTTAAAAATGATAATAACCTGAAAGGGCTTGAGGCCTGTCCAGTCAGCTCCAAACACAGGCTTGTCATACGGGGGCGGCGCTGGCTGCAAGGGGTAAGAGGGGGGTAGAGGAGGGTCAAAAGCTATCTCTTCTGGCTGCATGCCTAGTCCTCTGGGCTTGAGACCATCTGGCAGAACCAAAGCTGGCACAAGCTCCTCCTGAGTCAACAACAGCATATCAGGAAAGGCAAGGCATGCACACAAGCATCACGCATCCAAAGCCAGTCTTTGCATGGGTCAACGGATACATGATCTATCATGGATCCAACCATTGATCAGGCTAACATGCCGGCACAGCAACTCATGCAGAACTGACAGAATTTTATGACAGAATGCTGCATAGATGCTATGCATTGCATCTGAATTTGACTGCGCCCTTGCAAGCTGTTGGCTGAAGCAAAAGTTGGCAGCTATTGAGATGTCTCAGTCGTGCATTACTAGTATCCACTGCAAGCGCAAACCCTTCTAGTATGTCAGTGCGTCTATGGAACAATCCGAAGATGACAGAAAGCAAAGAGTGTTGCTCAAAGGCTGCTGTGATAAGCTGTCAGACCAGACGTTGCTGCATACCTCTTCATCAAGCAGGTCTGGCACAGGCAGTAGCTGAGGAGCTTCATACTCCACAGGTGCCACTTTTGGAGGTTTGAAAGGCGGCAGTCGCACTGCCACCTCCATTAACTGCATCACCAAATGTTGCCTCTCAGCAGGACAATCTAAGTCTCAAGCTGGACTGCATGCGAGCAGGATAGAGATGTCAAGGTGGCACTTGCAAAGGTGGCAAGAGCAACAAACCAAGTGATGGCCAGCTCGTGTATGTGAGGATGTGGAAGCTGATGCATGTTTCACTTCAGCAGCAAGCAGCTGACGCTCTGGCGTGATCTTGAAGCACACAGCATTCAGAAAGAATAAATGATGGCACAGCATGACGCAGCGCAGCACAGCAGAGTGGCGCCCAGCATAGTCAGCGTAGCACAGCGCAGCCAACGCAGGCCAGCAAAGCGCAGCGCAGCACATCACATCACAGCACAGCACAGCACAGCACAGCACAGCACAGCGCAGCACAGCACAGCACAGCACCTGCGGCAGTGGTGGCAGCGGCTGCAGCACAGGCTTGAAAGAGTCCCAGCTAGGCAGGGTCGGCGATGGGGGCAACTGCAACACAGGCTCCTCCAAGACTGTGGGCCCCACTGCCATTTGAGTCAATGCCTCTGTCAGCTCGCCAATGTTTGCCAGCAGATCCCAGTAGGTGCCCTCATACACCCCATGAGCCTGCAGTCATGGTCGCAGGTCTGTTGGCGAGAACTGTGACTTTAAACTTGGAACATACGCCCAATCACTGTCAACTTGCTGATGAGGAACACTCTGCAGGTCTCGGCATGATGTGTGTTGGGCCAGAATGTGTGACCCCTGGGCAGAGTGGTAAGCAGCCAAAAGAACTGGTGACGCTGCCTGCTTGCAGTGTGCATGTTACTTGCATGTGATGCAGCAGGCTGCGCTGCCTTGTTGCAGGCCATTTGCAAGAGCCAACTGGAGTCTGTGATGCACTGTCACTAGAATACTGCTGCCAAGTTGTCATTGCTGAATGCAATGGTGCCCATGCTAGATACAACATGCAGGACAGGCTGGGCAGCAGTGCAACTGTGTGAATGGTATGGAGTCAGAGCAGCTTACCCGACCACCTCCTCTGTGATATCCTTCAAAAAACATACCCTGACAGTACTGTGATTCTGCATATTGCCCCCTGCAGCTTGCCTGCAGATCACAGACCATGTGTCAGCACTCTGCTCATGGCATGCATGGACACGACTTGACCGAGACCTCACCTTTGCATGTGCAAAAACGATCTTGGGCTCCAACAACCAGAGAAGGCGGGGAATGCTCTCAAGGTTGTTGCCCTTGATCTTACGCTTCCAGCTGGAGTCCGTCTTGAGAGCATCACCAGTGCTTTGCAACAGCACAGAACCTCTCACCACAAGGCTCACCCTCTCTCGCTGAGGAGCCTGCACGTCAGTATCCAGTGTTGTCAGGAGCATGTACCATAGCTTGTGAAGCATGTACAAGTCTGTCTTGAGTTATAGGCTGTAGGTTGTTCCGAGCTTGTGCCGAGCAGCCTACAGCCGATGCCGCAGCTCTTGTACCTGATGCGGAACCGCGCAGAGCTGCCTGTTTGTGGCCTTATGTTCTACACTCTCGTAAAAGTGCTGCCTGACAAATTTCGTGCTTCCGGGCATCACGGCGGCCTTGCCGATGCTGCACTTGGAGACTGAAACAAGCCGAAGAGTCCGCCTTGGGCTCGCGATTCGTCAGCATCGAAGATGGCTCTGCCTTGAAGTCATTCTGCCATATTTATTGCCTTGGTCAACCTTACAGCGCATTTAATAATTTAGGTCAATGCAGTCAAGGAAACAGAATTTCAAATCCCAAAATTGCCATGTCAAGAAAGCTTGCCTGGCATCTCATGCGGCTGATGCATTGTCTTTGTCATAAATCCGAGGACAGCTTCTCAAACTTGCACTAGCGGGCAAGCTTGATGAAGTGCAGGGATCAATCGACAAAGTGGCTGATGGATTCTCGTCGTTGGCACACCAGCCAATAACTATTTGCATTGCATGCAGCAAGTGACAGTTGCATGCTGTAACGCTTGTAACGCTTGTAACGTTTGCGGAGCTGAAGGCTCGCAACAAGAACACTAACACTGCAACAAAACCCATTCAATGCCCTCAACAACGCCTTCAACACAACGACGAGCTTGCTGACACCTCCATGCCACAGCTGCAACTTGAAGTAAGCCAAGCTGGCCCCGTTAACGTTGTTGCTCGCACCGCACCACGACTGGTTGAGACTTCTGTTGGTCTGCAGTCCACGAACAGCTCAGCATCTACATCCCCTAACTTTGAGTTGACTTGCTTGGTGGGGTGAGACACATACACCAATTTTGATGCGGAGTGCATGGTGAAATCTAATCAGATAGCTAATCAGCCAGCAGAACCCAGTCTTGAACCGCAAGTCAGCAACGCGTTGGCTTTGAACTCGGACGCTGCCCCACTTCTACGTCAGGGCAGTACAAAGCCTTTGAAATCGCACACAAGCTTGCCAAAGCCAAAGCCAAAAGCTACATCTGCAAAAAAGCGTAGTTTTGAAGATGACGCTGATGACGACAATCAGGATGCCTCGAAGGCTAGCTTACAACTTGTGCTCGGTGAATGGAAGCCCCCAAATGACAAGGCTGCTAAGCTGGCTCATGTAAAGACACACTATCACCATGAGCTATTTAGCTTGTCTGACACCAAAACTGAGGACTTGGCAGAGTTTGGACAGGGCTTAGCCCTGTACTTCTACTTCCTAAAATGGATTGCCATGCTGCTGGCAGCCATGTCGGTCGTAATTTTTCCAAACATGGTGTGGGCCGCCATTGCGCGCAAAGATGGCACAAGCACAACCGGTGGGTCCGCACGCTTCTTTTCTTGGCATGGCATGTATGGGACCCAACCCATACAGCTACTCACACACTCATAGTCTCACACAAGCCTTGAGGCACTGTCAGCAGCCATTGTACAGCAGTGACTAGCACTCCCCGCCCATCAGAATTGAGCTGCATACTGAATGCAGGGGTGCTGGTATCCACAAGCTTGGGTGCTTTTGGGCCTTTGTTTGGCAGCGACTATGTATACAATGCAACTGCCTTGGACGTAGCTTTGACAGCGCTTGGGGTCACGTTCCCAAATGACCAGCTAGCAAGAGGTCGGCACCATGTCATGCACAGACAAATTGACCTGCCCATCTTTAGTTCATGCTCTACCTGACTCTGTCTGATGTTGTGCATTGCCAGTCTCACAGAGGTCTTGCGCCAGCTGTGTGTATGCAGACAGCAGCTTTGATCCGCCAAGCTTAATCTGATGGCATGATTTGTGAGCAGTTTGAAGCAAGTTGTACAGAAACGTTGCATGAGAAGAGAACGTCCTTCATCCATACGTATATACCCATGTCATCTACACTTCTGGTGACTTTCCAGCCTGCATATAATTTGCAGGCTGATCTTCTCAGCTGCAGTACGTGCCTGCATTCTCAACCTCCATCATGAGCAACAGTGACGCAACACATTCCATGCTGAACGTCATTTCTGCAGAGTTGGAACTGGAATTCTACTATCAGAATGCCAGCACAGCAGACGCAACCGTGGATGTCCCTATTGCCAACACCATAACAAAGCAGCAGCTGCAGCTGATAGCCTCCTGGCTGGACCTGGCTTCCATTCTGCTTTACCTGGTCATCGTCCTCTTCATCATCTTGTATCAGCAGCGTGTTCTGGAAGAGGTCTCTGCAAAGACAGTCACTGTCACTGATTACTCTGTGCAAGTCTGGGATCTTCCGAAGGTGGGGACACTGTTGAGCTTGTTGTTTTGGGTCCTATTGGTGCCATCGTGCCAAACCCTACTACAGGAATTGTCACATTGAAGCAATACAGCAGACACAACACCAATCACGGCTGCATTCTGGTTCTCGCCAAAGCAAGCGTTCTTGTGCACACAGAACCAAAGCCAAATTTTCAAGCTGCTTTTGACCAGTCATTGCGCGGTGGCATCATTGCAAACCCTATGGATGGACTTTTCTGCTGAGGGTTTCTGATCTGTAGACATCTACAAGCGATTGAAGGGCAATGGTCTATGGCAACTTTTCAGAATGCCGCCTCATTTGTTCCTTGCCCTCGTTTTCTGTCTCTCCCATTCACTGCAAACCACACTTGAGTGTCAGGAATGGAGCAACAGCAACCCATCACAACGCACATTGGCCAAGTGGTCACTGTTTGCAAGCTGTATGTTGTGACGCAGGACGCACAGACAGAGGAGGTGCAAGCGTACTTCTGTCAGTGGGGCCCAGTGAACAGCTGCCAGCTGGCACACAATGACTCAGCCCTCATTGCCCTCATAGCCCAACAGGGCCATCTCCAGGTGCCCTTTTTGACTCTCATGGCTTGCACTTCCAGCTTGCAACGGCTGCCGGCTTGCTGTGGCGTAGCCATCTACCACAGATTGTTACTGTTTTACATTGGGTGCAATGAGTCATTGTGTGACCGATAAATGCCCACGTGCAGCAATGTACGCATTCTTGCAAACATCAGCTGGTGCCAGGCACACCTGTGCAGTACCTCTCAATGTTTCATTCACAACAAGCAACAACTGACTTGGTTTGTGCCAGCATATGGTAAGTCAGCACGAGGTGAGTCAGCATGGGGTGAGTCAGCATATGGTGAGTCAGCATGAAGGGAGTGATGAGTCAGGATTTCAAGTGTGTCTTGTACAGGCAAAGTATGAGCATGCAGTGGCAGCAGCACAGAAAAGCCTGGCAAAGGACAAATATGTGTCAGAAGATGAGGAAGATGACGAAGATGACAGTGACCAGGATCAAGGAGCTGATCTTCTCCAAGCAAAGAAGAAGAAAAGGAAGAGGAAGGACAGGCCTGAGGCGTCAGCAGCGGACAGGGCAGGCAAGGCAGCTGGCCATATTCAGTCTGTTCTCAAGGTAGCAGCTCCAAGAAATCAAAAACACAAAAGACAAAAAGAAAAGCAAAAAGGCTGTCAGCACATTCCCAACTCATGACAGCAGCTTTGCCCTGTTGTGGTGTGAGACTGACACAGAAGCTCATGCAAATATCAGCTGAGCAGTGTGTGTGCGTGCGTGTCTGTGTCTGTCTGTCTGTGTCTGCACGTGTGTGTGCGTGGGTGCATGCGTGTGTGTGCGTGCGTGCGTGCGTGTGTGTGTGTGCGTGCATGCGTGTGTGTGTGGCCCTTGGGGAAAGACATGACTGGCGAGTGAGTGGGTGAGTGCAGCAATGCAGGTACAGAAGAAGGTGCAGCAGCTGCAGGAGTCCATCAAGACCAAGAGGGAAGACTCTGGACAGAGACGCTGTGTGTGTGCTTTTGTGACATTCAAAACCGAGGAGGCTCGCCTGAAGTGCATGCAAGCCAACCCATCCAGCGTAGGTGCGTCACCTGAAGCCATAACTACCTCTGCACAGTCACATGGTCCGTGTGCACTGTGTACATGCAGTTGCAAGTAATTTTGGTTGCATCTGTAAAATTTGGAGTGATACAGAGAAGATTAGCGTGGCCCTTGCGCAGAGATGACACAAATAATCCAAGAAACGTTTCCAAACCAAAGCGGCGTAATCGTACGCAGCATGTCAGCAGGAGTGTTCCTCTGCAATCTGGAGCAGTGAGCTAATCTGAGCTTGTTAGATACCTAGGCAGAACACACACACACACACACACCGTGCATTCATGAGTGCTGAGATGATAGCGTGATAGCTGATAGCAGGGAAATGCTTGGCACACCACGTACAAAACAACAACAAGAAGAGTGTTCTCAGCAGACCTTGCATGGCATTGCAGGGAAGCGGTGGGCTCAGCGCAGAGACCGGCGCTTCAGGTACAGCAGCTCCATACTTCCCTCCTGGTGTACCTATTTGGGTTCAGCTTTAGAGGAGTTTGTTGCAATGCATAGTTCAGTTCTTTTGGGTCTCAGCATTCTCATGTGGTTCTGGTTGTGGGAAAGTGCACCATTCTAGGACTGACAATCTTGCTTCTTTCTGTGCGTACATCCATTCTCCTGTCCACTCTCCTCTTGAGCTATTGCTTGATTTTGCTCTTTGGGGCCCGGTCCAGCTTGCCTGAAAGTGCCCTGCTCAGCCCTGTGTCACCCTGGTACCGCCCTGTCCTGCCTTGTCCTGTCCTGCTCTACTCTGCCCCGCCCTCTCCTGTCTTGTCTTGCCCTGCCCTGCAGACCACCTCATGCCATGTTGAACAACATCTCCTGAGAGTGACATGATGTTTGGCAGGAAGCGGCACGCTCTAAGAGTGGGACCAGCTCCAGAGCCCTCAGACGTGGTATGGGAGAACCTGGAATTTAGTGTCATGCAGCGCCTGCAGCGCAGCTTCTTCATACTCTTCCTCAACCTGCTCATCATCTTTGTTGGTCAGCTGCTCCCCCTCTGTACTTGTCCCCTGCACATGGCCTGAATGCACTTTGTCTGTACCTGCGTTGGCTTTGGATTTTGTCTGCAGCTGCTCATGCTCTGTACCTTGTCTCTGTATGCACTGCATCCGTGCCTGCTTTTGCTTTGGATTTTGTTGCAGCTGCTCATCCTCTGTACCTTGCCTCTAGATGCATTGGGTCTGTACTTGCCTGCTGAATAAGGGCCTCCATTCTACACAGCACATGTCACAGAGGTGTCCATGCCACTCTCTGCATGGAAGCTGCTGCAGCGTACTTCCATTGCACTGCACAGCATTGCGTCTCCCCAGGTCCTGTGGGTTTTGCAGACAGACAAAGTCCAGGGGTCGACATACACAGCCCTGATGAACGCTGCATGTTGGTTTTGCAACAGGACTTGCAAGCCCACAATGTCTGTCCCAAATTCAGCATAAATGTACTTCAGGTCAAGCATTGATGGCCTATAATCTCAGCACGCTTGTTGTTGACAGGTTTCATTTTGGTGAATCTGTCGGCGAGCTGGCGGCACAACAGCAGCAACCTGGCTTCAGACCCACCTGCATGCGCCACAAGCTGTGGCATCTTGTCAGCCACCAGCACCCTCAACCTGACCGCCACCTCTTCACTGGCACTCAGGTGAGCCACCATCGCCTGCACACATATCCTTCATCACCCATCTGTCTCTGTGTGACCTCACACAGCGGCATTTTCTGTAATTACAAAAGAAGAATGGATAGTCTTTTCAACAAAACATTGGTTTTTCCTGCTGTTGTTGACATCATGTTAGACGGTTTTGCAGAACACCTGTCAGGCTGTATGCATCAAGGACAGTCAATTGAAGCAGTAACCAGATTGTCTACTGACACCACTACATGCGTCAGCTGTTCTTTCTGAAAGAGCAAGACTGCTGATGACTTTGTGTGTCCCAGAACAGCATTGGATGACTTCTTTCATTCAAACTCAGCATCCTCAGAAGTTTCATAGGCGCTGTCTGTTGAACCCTCTCATGAGTCCTAAAGACATGAACTGTTGATTGATTGACTGACTGACCGACTGATTGATTGATTGATTGATTGATTGATTGATTGATTGATTGATTGATTGATTGATTGCTTGATTGATTGATGGATGGATGGATAGATGGATTGATGGATTGATGGATTGATTGATTGATGGATGCATTGATTGGTTGGTTGGTTGGTTGGTTGGTTGGTTGGTTGATTGATTGATCGATCGATTGATTGATTGATTGATTGATTGATTGGTTGGTTGGTTGATAGGTACAAGGGGTGTCATGGGGAGGCAGCGTATGACAGTGTGGTCTGCACCACCTTGGAACAGAGCTGCTTTGCCTGCTACTGCTCCATAGCAGAGGAGGAGTTCACCGGCTTCACTTACTGCAGGACCTACTGGGCCAAGTACCTCATCCAGGTAACACCAACACTACTGCCATCTGCCGTAACAGTATGTGGTCATTATACATGACAGAATGCGACGTTACTATTGCAAACTTTCACGTCATGCTTGTCTTGTCTGCTTTTGCCTGATCTTCACCTCAAGGCAGCATTCCCCAGCACTCACATATCTGATCTACCTAACTGCCACAGCCTATGGCATCTGCAGAGGGGCTTGGCAATGAGTGATCATCGTAGCAATTCTAAGTTTGCCGCAATCAGGAAGTTGCGATTGGCTAATGGACATGCACGTCAAGGGTGTCAACATATGACAGATGTGTCCATCTGTGTGTAGGTGCTGATCCTGGTGGCGGCTGCGTTCATCACCACGGTCACCAACAAGCTGCTGTACTACTTTGCTGCCTTCACCAACCCCTTTGAAAGGCATGCCTCCTTTGAGTCCTGCCGCAAACTTGTCATTCCCTCTCCTCCTCAAGTCTGGAAATGCATCCGCCAAAGCCTTATTGCATTTGGCAAAGCCTTGTTGCATGGCTTCCATGTAGAGTCGGTTCCCAGCTTTTGCCCTATCAGCTGTCAAAGCGTGGTGTTACGTGCACAACAGCATGGCACGCTGCCTGGTCTGTTCAATGTTTCACGACGTTCTGCTTGCTTTCTGTTGATTGGAATTGTGCTGCTTTATGACAATCATCGCCAGTCTCTGAGCGACAGACCTTGCGTGGTCCCCAAGACAATCATTCAGAATTCTGCATGATCGACAGCAACTGTCTTGTTGTCCAATGACTACTGTCCAGCAACCACTGTCCAGCAACTACTGTCCAGCGACTATTGTCCAGCGACTATTGTCAAACAACTGTCCTATCAGACCTGGACCTGTTTGCATGATGCACAGGCACCACACAGTGAGCGCCGAGAAGAGGAGCCTCACACTCAAGCTCTTCATGGCCCAGTTTGTCAACACGGCTCTTTCCAGTCTGGTGGCCAACATGTACATCCCTGCCCTGTACAAGCGCCTGCAGGACACCTTCCTGGGCACCCTCATCTTCCAGGTACCATTCCACAACCAACACCATGTTGTTTTACCAAGGCTGGCCATGACCCTGTTTAGTCTGGTGGCCAACATGTACATCGCTGCCCTGTACAAGCGCCTGCAGGACACCTTCCATCTTCCAGGTGGCATTCTCACAATCATGAGAACCTGCTGGAAACAGCCCTTTCTGGGGGCCGACATGCACATCCTTGCCTTGTACAAGCACCTGCAGGGCACCATCCTAGGCACTCTCATCTTCCAGGTAGCATTGCCACAATCAAGAATCATGCTGAAAACAATCCTGTCCAACCTGATTGCCAGTATGCATATCCCTGCTCTGTACAAGCGCCTGTAAAACATCTTCCAGTGCACACACATCTTCCAGGTAGCATACCACAACCATGTATTAAGCTTGAACATGGCCCTGTCCAATCTGGCGGCCAATATACATCCCTGCCTTGTACATGTGCCTGTAGAATACCTACCCAATGCACTCTCATCTTCCAGGTGCAATGCCCACAACAATGTACCTATAGGCTGCAACGTCATGGGTCAAACATCTTCAATGTCTTTAGGACTGTCAGACTCTCGATCTAAGCAATCACAGCCATTCCTTGAAAGCTTCTGAAGCTCTGTTGGCAAACAAACCACTTGGGGTGGGGGCATGCAGGGTATCTATGGAGACCTGGTGCCGGCATGGTATGCCCAAGTGGGACAGAGCCTGACCATAGTCATTGTCTTCACTGTAGGCCTGCCGCACCCAGCCTATGTCCTCTACAGGTCAGTGCCACTCCCCAATTAAACCCATCTGCATGCTTGCACCTTCCTACCCCGTCTTTCCCTTTGTGTTCTTTGTTCGCATCTTGCTGCATTTCTCTGTCAATTTGGCGGTACTGTCATGTTTGCAAGCCTCTGTAGCAATGGCATGTTTTTTGCTAGGAGGGTGAGTGCCAGCTGCATCTCCTGAGTAGTCTAAATGTGATGGGATGACGTGCAGCGCAGTGCCCTCAATTCAACGCTGCAGTGTGAGCAAATGCTGCCTGTAAAGCATCTGCTCACAAAACAGGCATGCCATGCTGTACAGTGGGCCTGGCCTTGCCTTTCCTTTGCCTTGCCTTTCCTTTGCCTTTCCCTTGCCTTACCTTGCCTTCCTGACTCTGCTCTGCCCTGCCATTCCTTTCCCTGGTGACCCTGCCTCTAGATCCAGGCTTCACACTTGCACTCGAGGTCTGGGGTCTGAGGCAAAGCTGGTGGCAGCAGGTTGGTGATGTACAAATGGCAGTTGAGGCAGCGCAAGTCATGCTTGACACAAGAGGAGCTGGTGAAGGCCTATCAGGGCCCAGACTTTGACCTGGCTGACAGATATGGTGAGGTGAGACAAACCACCATTTCAAGTCCTTCCACGTCCAGTATCCCTCAAGTGTTTTTGTGTTGTCAATATTTTTGTCAATTCCTGATAAAACAATGTTTACCTGCATGCTAACTCGCTGGCTCACTCCCCCATTCACTCGCTCACTCACTCACTCACTTACTCACTCACTCACTCACTCACTCACTCACTCACCCACCCACCCACTCACTCACTCACTCACTCACTCACTCACTCACTCACTCACTCACTCACTCACCCACCCACTCACTCACTCACTCACTCACTCACTCAGTCACTCACTCACTCACTCACTCACTCAATCACTCACTCACTCACTCACTCCCTTTCTACCCCTCACTCCTACCAACTCAGCCAGTCATCCACTGACTTATGCGCTTGCTCTTGCAATGCAGCTGCTGAACATCCTGTTCTGTACCCTGATGTTCTCGGGCGGTCTGCCCATACTCCTGCCCTGCGTGTCCATCATCTTTGCGGTGACCTACTGGGCTGAGAAGTGGGAGCTCCTCAAGCTGAGCAGAGTCCCAAGCCCTTATGCCGGCGACCTAGCTGCCCTCACAGGCAAGCCTTTCGACCCATCAATTTACATTTCTTGTCTTTAGGACTCAGCAGGGGAGTCAACAGACAATAACTGGGAAGACATTCAATATGTACCACCTGACCTTACATGCATGTGATGTCTGGTGCTATGTGCGAATCTAGCATTGCATGATCACACTGTGCTGCGTCTGAAGCCGTCTGTGTTTCTGCTGTGTTTCTGCTGATGCTGTACAAAGTTGATGCTGTGGTGCGTATGCTGGCAACCTGACAGCCTATTCTGGGTAAGAGCATGCGCAAACCCGTGTCTCAACGCCAAAGTATGGTGGAAGACTTGGTAGCTCACCACCAGCAAACCTGCTCACTTGGCACAACACTGCACCGCCATGCTTGCAATACATTCAGCTTATCTTCCCAATGGAATGTGCTTGGTGCCACTGAGTACTTGTGGACCCAGTCTGAGTCAGGCACTCTGGCTTATTACTCTTGATGCAATTGTTGCCATGGGCTGCAGCATGTCAGTGCGTCTTTGAGCGCGCCAAACATGGTTCTGTTGCTGTCATGAGCTCAACATTTGGATGACCATTGCAGCAGCTCTGACAGCATTCAAGGTGTAGAGGTGTGGGGTGACATAGTGACTTCCTGCTGCAGGAGAGCTGCTGCCTTGGGCTGCACTGTTTCATCTCATGTTCAGTGTGTGGGCTTTCTCTTGGGCTAAATGGCCGCAGACTGCTGACTCAACGCTGGCCAGCAGTATCTTTGGCACCTACGTCAGGAATGTTGGTGAGTGCATGTGTGCACAGGGTCTCCTCACAGTGCATCGCAGAATCAGGAGTCTTGGTGGGCATGAGCTGCATGCAGATGTACTACAGTGTTGTGCATGCCAAATGCAACATGTTTGTCTTCAGCAGCGTAATGGTCAGACACCTGAGGTATGGCTTATCTAGTCTGAGGTGTGTGCGCATGGCTGTTCTGAGGCAGCAGGTGCATCTGTGCCTTGCTGTGTGCACCAGGTGCCTCTTGGCTTGCCTGAGGTTGCCAAAGGTGGCATTGCAGATTCTGTGGCTGCTTCTGCACAGAAAGTTTTGCATGTAGTCTACCAGCACATGATGGAGCAAAGTTACCATAGACTTGCTAGCTGAGCACATGAGCACCACATGGCACAATCAGCAGTGTATACATTGTCTGTTATGCCAGTACAGGCACAGCTTTCCGGAAGGTTCTATTTGAGGGTTGGGCCACCCAAGACTTCGGCAACAGAGTGCTGCAGCCAAACGCGGTTCCACATGCACTAGCCCTCGTCATCCTGCTAGCTCTGCTGCTGGTGCGCCTGTTTGGCGCTCAAGCTCTCCACCTGGTGTCACAAGCATTTGCCCTGCTGGGTATGGGACGGTTCAACAAGTACAAGCTGACCAACTTACCCTCGCTGGCAATTGCTGTACGGTCACGCCTGCTGGTAGGGCCGGGATCATACTCCATGGAAAAGGATGAGAAGTATGCAGAGGTGTTTGCTGTTGTACCTGCTGAGAACACATTGCTGAAGGGCAATCAAGATAGGAAAGCGCCAGGCAAGATCAAGAAGGTACCAGACTGACATGCATGCATCAGCTGCATGTACACTCCATGCATGCATGAGTGTGCTGGCAATCTTCCTGGTTGTTTCACCTGTCATTGTTAAGGCTGAAATGAGCATTTGAGTACAGAGTGTTTGAGCACAGAGGGTCTCAGCCCAGAGTGTTTGAGCACAGATTGTTTGAGCACAGAGTATTCGAGCATGAACCGTCTGAGCACGGGTTCTTGAGTATGATGTTTATGGCACAGGGGAAAAAGGCTAGCCAATCAGAGTCACAGGGACGCTCCCCACTGCCCTTGGAGCCACTAGTCTGAATGTTTGAAGTATGGTCAGAGCTGGTGGGAAGCTGCCGCTGTGCTCATAGCTGCAGCTTTGCATTGTATCCACATCCTGCTGGCTTGCACAAATGTGCCTCATGGTCACGCCAAAAGCAGATCATCAGTCAATAGCTGTCAAATGCAAGGGGGTGCGCACAGCGCTATACATGCTCATGTAACTGAGGCCCAGCAGACTCTGTGATTAGAGGCTGCTGACTGCAGTTTTGCACAGATACTTGCCATACATCCAACCAGGGACAAATGCTCTGTCCGACATTCTGCAGTGCTTGCGGCTCAGCTTCTGCACGAGCGTGCTGTGCAGCACAATTGAGAACGACAGTTTTTGCTGGTCAGTAGGCTGCACAAAAGCATTTGCATGGACTGCAGTACATGCTGTATTGCAATCAGGCTTACAATTCACAACACTAGCAAGCACACCATAGTAGCTGGGGAGACTACTATCTGGTGACAAAAGTCAGCATTCTAAAGGTCAACATTATAAGGGTTCAGTAAGGCAGGTGCTGAGCCTACTGGCTACTGGTTAGACATCCTGCAACAACCTGCTGAAGACATACTCAGTGTTCTGTACTTTGAACAGGCTTGCAAAAGCAGGCCAAAACCAGCTCGTCACCACTGCTCTTGGGTACACAGTGATGTAGCAAAAATGATGAGCACATTATTGACTCACCATATTCATAATGATAAGACTGTGAGAAGGCACGACAGTACACATCGCCTATGGTAGCAAAAGCAAAACTGCCTGTCAAACTAGACAATTACCAAGTCCAGTGCATTAAACATGCACTCAAGACCACCCAGTTAAGGTGTTGCTGCCACAAAGCAAGCCTTCAAAAAGTTGTCATCAAAAATCTCTTGTCATATCAGCTCCCTCCGTGGCAGCAGCTTACACCGTGGCAGCAGCTTACAATACACACTCACTACTGGACAACCCATTGCTTGATATTTCCCATGCTCACTGAAACAGGATGAGCAAGCACTCAGCGCTTAGATGCAGCGCCGTCAGCAGTTTGCTCAGCTGGTAGGTTCACACTGAGGCGCTGCATTTGAGTGACAACCTCATTTTGTGGAACTACACCGCCTGGGTATGTGATGTGCCTCCAGACCTTGTGAGCCCGTACAAAGTTTGCACACTGCAGATAGCCACAAAGAGAGCGTCACAGCACTTTACAGGCTCACAATGACACAAACAGTGGCAATGCTGCACCAAGCAGCATGACTAGCCTTGCAACATATGCCTCCTTGCCGACAGTTCAAGGTTGCTGTGCCTTGCACAGTGTCACAGGGCAATGAGCAGATAGAACAGCCTCGCACAGTGTCACAGGGCAATGAGCAGGTAGAACAGCATGCAACAACAAGATGAGGCTGCCAGTAATGAGGTTGTCAATGACTACATGAGGTGAAAAAACTGACCTCCTCAATGGGCACACCACGTGTCTCTGGCACCAGGAAGTAGGTGAAGAAGATAGCAATGAACTGCCACACGCCGAAGAAGATGTAGATACCATACTTGAGTGAGCACAGCATGTTCAAGAACGCTGCAGCAGGCGGGAGCCATGTGTCAGTAGGGGTAGTTGACCACAGAACATTTGTAGGACATCTAAACAAAAAATAAGAAGTCAAACCACAAAAACTTTAGTTTTTTTGGCTTCTCAATCTGGGCATATCAACATCCTTATTGAGCAGTCAGACAACTTTCTTCATTGAGCATGTTGGACCAGCAGTCAAATAGATGACAGAGAAAGAGGATTGCTCACTTTGGGTAACAGTAGCTCCAGACACAAGCTGAGTGAAGACAGTGATGCTCTGGCCTGCTGCCCGGGTGTTCAGGTCATGGATCTCTGAGGGGATCAGCCATCCAATGGGTCCCCATGCAAATCCAAAGGAAATGGAATACAGGCCAATCTGCATTCAGCCCCATGGAAAGTCAGCAAGCAGATGACAAATCCAATGAAGATATGCTTACGCAATGCAGGGACACAAGATGTGGATTACGAAGAAGCATACAGGTATTGCTGGAAAGGACATGTTAGCACTTGAGATGTGTTGTTTCACAAATGAATGTCTGAATCAGGAATGGACAGGTGGATTAGGGACAAGGCAGCTTGCAGCAAATAAAAGGCAAACGCTCACCAGTACAATGGCAGCAATTGAAGCTCCAAAAGGCAAGTCGACTGCGTTCTTGCCAGCAGCCACAGCAAACACAATGGCCACAGCAATCTCAGCTGCAAAGCCCAGAACAGATCCGCTGATCAGCAGAGTGCGGCGTCCCACTCTGTCCACGATGAAGACTGTGATGATGGTGGCAATCAGCTGGACTCCATTCACAATGACAGCTGCAATGAGGGAGCCTTGGTTGCCAGATCCCAGTGCATTGACACCGGCAAAGATCTGAGGGGCGAAGAAGGAGACTCCGTTCACACCAGACCATTGCCTGGAAACACAGGCAACAACATGTCAGTCACAGCAAAACTGTGCATATACAGCAGTGCAATCACAGCAGTGCATTTACAGCAGACCATTGCCTGAATACACAAGCAACAACATGTCAGTCACAGCAAAACTGTGCATATACAGCAGTGCATTCACACCAGACCATTGCCTGAATACACAGGCAACAACATGTCAGTCACAGCAAAACTGTGCATACACAGCAGTGCATTCACACCAGACCTTTGCCTGAATACACAGGCAACAACATATCAGTCACAGCAAAACTGTGCGTACAGAGCAATGGATATCCAAACCGATTTGCTGCCATCAACTATGGATGCCACCAACAAAGCGCAATGCATAACAGTACGCATCCAGCTGCAGCAGCAGTGTCAAACAGTGATCAATGATCTTGCATCACATTCACAATATCCTGCCTAGAAGATGCGATCTGCATGCAGTGAGCTTATGTTTGCTTACTGGAAGAAAGGCATGGCAATGGCCAGCACCAGCTGTGGCCTGTTGCGCCTTCTGAAGATGGCTCTCCATGGGTTCTCCATGCCCTTCAGCGCCTCATTGGCCAGCACTATGGTGTCAAACTCAACATCCACATCCTTTGTACCTCGCACCTTCTGGAGCACGCTCTTGGCCTCGACAGGTAACCTCTTTCTACCAAGCTGTTGGGAGTCTCAGGCAGGAACAGACCACCTGCAATTAGGGTGATGGTCATCAAGGTCACATTCATGCTGTGGACATGTGCCGCATTTGCAACAGGCAGGGTTAATTTACCAGAGAATCTTCAGGATCCCCATGCCAATGACATGCAGCAGATCAAAGATCACATGCAGCTTACACAACAGCTGCGGTTGGCAGGCGCTCACCGAGTAACAAGATACTGCCTGGCACAGCAGCAAGTCCCAGAGAAATACGCCAGCCAGCGATCCACTTGTTGGTGCCAATGTTGATTACGTTAGCAACCACGATTCCACCAATAGTTCCCAACTGCACAATGGTGTTCAGACGACCCCTCTAACTACAGCATCAAGCTGGTCAGTACACTGTCTTGTTTGCACGCTTCATGACTCTGTGGCAGATCAATGCAATCTATGCAGCAGCCACAAAGCCAACCTGCTGAACTGTTCAGCAGAGCTGTTAAGCAGCAAAGACAAACCTGGGTGGAGCCATCTCTGCAGTGTAGATGAAGGCACAGTGGTCACCAAAAGCAACACCTGCATTGTTATCATACCTCGCATGCTGGTTTACAAACTGCACCTGCTGACTTGGGACTCTGCCCTATTAAAAAAAATGCTAAAAATGCACAGCAAACTTACCAATACCCCAGAAGATTCGACCTAGGAAAAGCGGTGCAAAAGTGTTCTTGGCGGAAGCCTGGCAGACAGCGCCAATACAGAAGGCGGTGCCGGCGATAATCATGGACCTGTCGACGTGCAACGTTGTTCAAAGGCACTAAGTCCAACGAAGACCTCAAGATCTTGTAGGACTTGTGCAAAACAAGACGCGAATGACTGCCTAACATGTTTCAGAAACTCACCCCTTGCGACCCCAGTGCTGCGTGAAGTAAGATGCAGGGATAGACGCCAGACTACCGGTGAAATGCATTATGGCGGAATAGGCCTGCAGCGATGTGTTGTTGTACTTGCAATAGAAGCTGCTGTTTCCGGTCTGTGGAAAAAACCACCTGGAAAACTGTGCCATAGACTCGACACCACCTGCAGCACATCAGCACGCAATCTATGACCTCTCACTACCAAGTAACACCTGACTTGCCGACGCATGTCAGAGCAAAATATTGACTAGCACTGCGCAGCTTGCCTGTGGTGCCACCGTCATAGCCGAAAAGAACACCACCACTTGCGGCGATGATACACGCAAGCACGACGTATGTTGTGGTCTTGGCATCGACATCGATAACACCTGCCGCTGCACGCTCGATATCTGCTGCAGACCTGATCTTAGACGAAGGGACATACTCTTGCCCAGTCTGGGCTGCAGTGACGCTACGCTTCTCGATAGGCTTCTCCATGTTCGAAGCCGTTTCAAAAGCAGAGGCACCAGCAGCGCCAAATGAATGCGGAGAAAATGGGGGATCAGGTGCAAGTAAACACTTTGTATTATTTGGGCCTGACGTAAAAGGCGTTGAGTCAGGAGTTATAGCTTCGTCATGGCGACAGGATTTGTCAAAGATATCGCTTTTCAGATTTGATACAGGCATGTGGCAACGCCGTAAGTACTACCTGGTGTCTCCTCGTACTAAAAGCCTTATCTACAACATCTCACGTGCCGGTACCGTACGATGCAATGTCAGCATTCGTCCTGTGTTCCCGCTTGTATCGTAACCCTTATGCAAAATTTCTGAACGGGTTTATCCAGAATTGTTGTATCCTTGATAGATTGGATCTCAGATACACTTTCCCAAGGATACACTAATTTGCAGAGCTTGGTAAAGTCCAGAATTGTTGTATGTCCCAAGAGCATCTTTGAAAACATGCTGGAAGCATGGATGCCCCTTTCCTTGCAGCTATGCAGATGCGGTACATCTCATACAGATCTCCATACTTTGGTTTGCAACGCAATCAGTTAATCAACTTCTACAGCAGTAAACGCTACATCGGCAACTTCTTACAAATTGTAAGCAAGTGAAAGGAACATATGACACCACTGACAATATTGATATATCACGATGATACTTTGATGACAAATTTGATCATAGTGTAAGCCAGGCATTCTCTGGTGAGATATGATGCAACAATCAGGTTATGCTGCAACCAGCGCTCTTCAGCAAAGCTCTCATGAATACAGCCATGAACCTGCCTGCCTGTCTGCCTGCCTGCCTGCCTGCCTGCATTTATGCTCTGCCCTGTAGCACTGCGATAAACAATGGCCTTGCCTTTAAGTTTTTGACAATGTTGTCGGCCAAGGGAAGGGCAACCTTCACAACTGGCACGTGGAGCTACTTCATGTGACACACTGTGTACCAGAGTAGTACTTTTTCTAGCTAGAGGCATTTATAGATAATAGTGTGTGCAGATGCCAGGTTAGGCATGTATCCTGGCAGCACTTTGCACGGTGTCTCCAGAACTGCAACATGCACTGATGGCTTTCAAAATAGGTGTGACGCATTGGCACACCGGGTTGTCAGCTGTGTCTGGCAGAAAAGGATCTCTACAGGTGTGATGTGGGTGGTCTCTGCTGGGTCTCTTACCCTGGACCTTTAGTTCAGGACATGGCTGGATGTGAGACAATGCCCACTCGGGCATTTTTTCCAATCATTAGGGTCCCCTGAACATTGTCCTCCACCAGATTTGCTGAAGCTTGTGCTTCAGGACAAGACAGACTCAGCAGAGACCATACTACATCAGCATTTGGGCAAACCTGCAGATTATGCTGATGTTGCAAAACCATGAATTTTCACATTGTGCTGGCGGCTAAAGACGAAAAGGGTCCTATGTTGCAAAAGGTGCAACTTACCTGCACAGGGTGATGCAGTTGATTGATGGCAACAATATGGCTACATGTCGCTGCTACCAGATGCTGACATCGAGCATTACTGTGCAACCCGTCCCAAGCACTAGTGTGCAGCACGAGTACTCTTTGGAACCTGCTCACAGTGCTAAAGCATGGTGCAAATTTGCCCTGCTGAAGCTAGAAGGGCATTCAGGAGGAACATACAGTGTCAGGCTTGACAACATGAGCGGCCCTATCACAGGTGGTGCTGCTATTGTTAGCACCATTCTGACGTTTGACTTTCAGTATGTTTTCAATTGCAGGGTGTCATCACCATCAGTCAGTTGAAACACTGCTGCAACTTTGTAAAATTTGCATTAGTCATGGCTGCAAATGAGGGCAAATTGCATTCATTGAATGAGTCTGAACATGATTTGTCTTGCCGGCATGCAAGCCCAAGCTGAGACTATCAAGACTGAGACTGCAACAAGAGGGGCCGCTTCAGCAGCAGGAACGGTAGCAATGCCAGCTTGAACGCCCAACAGACAACCAATGGCTTGAGTGAGGGCAGAGGCTCATTGCTTCTCATGTCAAATGCACGAGTCTGGTCAAGCAGATGCCCTCTGGTGGGTAAGTGCTGGTCAGCGTGCCGCATGTCCAGTGGATGAGCAGGAACACCTGATAAGTGTACAGGCTCTTGAGCTTCGGTGTGGTACTTACATATATGAGACACTATATAGCACAGATTGCGCATGGTCATAACTGATCATGATCTTGTCAAGTAGGTGAGTATACGCAAGGCTGCTTGACCTGGCACCTGACTGAGCGATCCCAAACGTACCCCACTGGAGTGCTTGTACCTTTGCCACTCCACGTTCATTAGCAAGCAGGACACAATCGCAGTATTCAAGGCCAGAGACAGACTCAGGAGCACCAGCATCAATATTGGGAAGGAAAATGATCTCACTTGACTGCAGCAAGACAGCCACTGCATGCAAGGACGCCGGCTGGCAAGATTTGACAGCTGTCGGAGCCATCAGAAGAGACAAGGGAGAGCTCAAAGTAACTGTTGAAAATGGGTTGTTGGCCGCAACAATATAGATGAAACTGTACTGAGAATGCTTTCCAGTGTGCCAAGCTGCATCTTGCGCAGCGCGACAGCTGTGATTCGAACGTTAACGAAACTCGAGCTACTGCAGTCGCGCCTGGGCATTTCAACAGCATCTGCATGCTGCTGCTGGAGAGCTGTGGTGTGCGCCCTGACGTCCTGTCACCCAGCGCAAAGTGCTCCGGAACCATTGCATCGCATCCATGTGACAGCCTATCTGCACGTGGATGACGTGAAACACGGCATACACGTGAGGCAGAAACGAACGAGAGGTACAACTCTGCATTCAACAGCTGACGACTTTTGACTGCAATTTGCTTTCCGCAGCAATGACCTCGCACGAAGAAGATGCGGAGCGACTGTTGCGCGTTCCGATGCTATCAGATGGCAACGAGCTCGACGATGATCCCACAGCAGGAAACGGGACACCTGCAAATCTCAAGCTTGAGCTTTGTGGGCTACTCAGTCTGAGCGCTCCTGTAATGGTGCAGCTATCGGCGCAATATGCCGTCACAGTTGTCAATCAGTATTTCATTGGCCATCAAGGCGCTGGCCCATTGGCTGCTGCCGCCATAGGCAACACCGTAAGCGTCTGCGCACGTCCCGGTCAACCTGTGGCCAAGGCCTTTGCTCTGCGCAGAATTGGCTCTGCGATGCGTTCCTGAATTAGGAGGTTTAGCACTCCTGCTGTGCAGTGGTTCAACGTGTGCTGGTACTTCCTGATGGGTGTTTCAACTGCCCTGGATACTTTGGGGAGTCAAGGTAACCATAGCCACTGTAGTTGCCAAGCTACAGTTATCAGTCAGACAGCCAGCTTGACACCTGTGCTGTGCAGCCCACGGAGAAGGCAATCCTAATGCTGTCATTTCATGTTGCGTGTCAGCCATATCTGTGCTGTCTCTGTTGTGCATTCCAGTAGCAGTTGCAATGCTAACAGCAGACTCAGTGTCACAAGCTATCTTCCAACAGAGTCCACAGTCTGGACAGGTGGGGCTCCTGTGCGCTGCACTGTCCTGTTATGTACTGGACACACAAGCAGCCCATGATGTCTACTGCTGCTGCAGTTAGTGGGGGTATTCTGTAAGGGGTTGCTGCCGGGCTTGTTGCCCCTGGTATGGAGTATTGCAATACTGAAGGTACATGTTTTTTGCCAATCTTTGTTTGCCCTGCAAAGTTGCATGATACAGAGGTCTACCCATGACTGATACGCCTCTGCCCCTGGTTTGTTGCTTTGTCCTTCGTGACATTGCCAAGCCTGTCATTGCTATGCATGGCCTACTTTCAGCATCACATCAGGCATCAAGCAGTCAGGAATGCACCAACCACCAATGCCAAGCTTGCCAGCATTTGTGACCACTGATCAAGCACGCTACATGCGCTATACAGGCAATGCAAGTCCAGAACATGGTGTGGGCTCCTGCAGTCATTACAGTATTAACAGCTCTGGCCAATGTGCCCATCAACATGGTACTCATAGCGTGGTATGACTTCTGGGGTGCGGCCCTTGCCACATCTGTGGCGCGCATTCTGCAGCTGGCTCTATTGTGCGGTGAGCTCTCTACTCAAAGCTTTGTGAGTGTCGGCTTGGCAGCAGCATGGGCTACTTCGTATCTTGCAGGTTCTAATGACTGGCACAAGATGCTGTCTGTGTGATGAGTCACCTGTGTGATGAGTCACCTGTGTGATGAGTCATCTGCGTGCTGTGTCAAGCGACCTGTCGACAAGTGATTGCATTGATGCTGGTTCACTCATGGTATACCTTACAGTCTGGGGTGTGGAGCCAGCTGTGACTCATCAGACACCCTGGCTTGAAAGCACTGGTCACCCTGTGCTGTTGACCTGTGCTCAATGCCATTTTATGCCGTACAGGCTATTTGGGCTGGCTGAGTCTGCCACAAAGAAAGTCACAAGCTGAGAGCCCTGATGCCAAGAAGGTGAGGGTGATGATGCTCTGTGGTACAGCTGAGCAGCATCATGTGTGCTGAACATGCATGCTATTGCAAAACAAGGATCCAAATGCATGCATGACCACATCTGCTGTTATGCCAACACCATCTGTTGTTGCAGCATGAAAATATGCATATGGAGGACAGTGGGCGACTGAGTACTGCTGTATTGCAATCTATTTAGTGTAGCTTTGTTTCTGTTTTGTCCGAATCTGCCTAGAAAACTTTGAGCTGTGTGTTGAACTCTGCACCAGCTGGAACTACATGCACAAAGTCCAGAAGGATGCTAGGATTGTGGAAACCAGATTTTGAAACATGTGTGTCAAAGTCGGCAACATGTGTGACATTCAAGCTTGGTGCGCAGGCAAAAGTCCATGCAGTGGAGGTGAACAAGTCATCAGTGTGGGCAGCCATCTGCAGTGGAGTGTCTCCGCATGTGCTGTCCAACTTTCTGGTGCTGGGTCTGCCTGGAGGTGTCATGATGGCTGCAGACGCTTGCAGCTTTGATGTCACCACAGTCATGGCCAGCATTCTGGGTGACCAACGCTCCTCCCTGTCTCCCATGCTTGCTTACTGTGTCATCAGCATGATGCTGGCTTGCTGTGTCTTCAGCACTATGCTTGTATACTGTAATTACAGCTCTATGCTGGCTCTTTTTTGCTGGATAGACACAACTCATCACTAGGGTTATTGGTCTGAGCGCAAATGCAAAGGACATATGTTACTACAATGTCCTGTGTCTTGACGATGCTCACCATGCCTTGCTTCATGCATGCGTCAGAGCATGTTTGCTTGATCATAATTGCATCAACAGTATATCCTATGGTCGTGTGCTAAGATTGTTGTGGCATTATGCTGCGCAGGTCAAGCTCAAGTTGATGCTCATTCCATTCTGTTGACCTTTTGTGCGTTTATATATGTCAGCTTCCCTTTTGGGGTCTCCACAGCTGCCACCATCAGAGTGGGGAACCTAGTCGGTGCCAACCGTCCGTCTGAAGCTCGCCTTGCAGGTCTGCAAACTATCTCCATACATTCATGGACACAATGTATGATCTCACAGCTGCTAAAACTGCAGCATGACTCCCCAATTGCCCTTTGGGAGCTTTGAAGCTGACAAGGATGACTTGTCTGCCTGGAAGCATTTGTATCCTTGTGCTGCTGCTTTTCGGTTTGTCATGTGTCACCTTGGCAGTACCATACCTAGTACCATATCTAGTAGCATACGTAGTACCACACCTAGTACCATACCATTATCATACCTAGTACCATGCCCTGTCATGTCTGCAGATATGACCTAGCCTGAGTTGTGTTGCACAGGCTTTCTGTCAGTGGCTCTAGGGGCCCTCTTCATGGCAGGCTCTGGCCTCTTCATCTCCCTCTTCCGTCAGCGCATTGGCCCTCTGTTTGTGGATGACCTGGACGTCACCACAGAGGTGGCAAAGGTGGCACCCATCTGTGCTGGCTACCAAATCTTTGACGGCATTGCTGGCACCAGCTCCGGCGTTCTGAGGTACCTTTTTTTTGCTTGTACAAAAATACAGAAATGTAAGTAAACAAAAGGGACACGAATATTCTTCATCCTGTGTTCAATCGTTTCATCCATCCGACACATGTCTTCCCCCAGGGTCAAGTATGTAGGATCTATTCTGTATTGGAGGCACTCCACTGGGGTGGACTGATGTTTGATGATGCGCTGCATCGTGCATGGGGCAAATGAATGAGCACTGCAGCAGGCTATGCTGAGAGGTTCTTGCCTGTTTTGCTGCATCTTGTTTTGGTACTCAGGCTGAGACTTTCTTGATCACATAGCAGTGCAGCTGGCCTTGTTGTTGTCAGTACATCTGTCCTGGCACCTTGTTCTGCGCTACTTGAGCAGCAGAGAAACTCACATGACATATGCTTTCAAACTTGCTGGGGCGGTGTTCAGCACTCTGTGAGAGTGTCTCATCTGAGCTTTGACCTTGCAGAGGCTTGGGAAGGCAAGCGTCGTTGATGTGGTTCAATGTGTTGGGGTTCTGGTTGGTGGGGTTCACCATGGGGTGGGCCCTCACCTTCAAGGCTGGGTTGGGCCTGTCAGGCATCTGGCTGGGCATCCTGGGGGGTGTCACCACTACTGGTGCGCTGCATTCTTTCAGACAGCAAGTGCAGCCTGGAATGATCTGTGTCCATTGATTTAGTCTTGATAGGCCTATTGTACCAGGCATACCCTGATGGTTGCCAGCAAATCCTGCTGAGGCCAAGGCCCTACCCCGTGAGGGGGCATTGGCTCTTGTGAATGATCTGTGCCCAATACAGTGTTCAAGTTGATGCTTCACGCATCAGAAGTTCTGTAAGGAAGCTCAAATTAGCTCAGACTCATCCTTTGGGGCCTGGAGCAAGACTACACAGTACACAAGGCGATGAACCATTTGATTTAAGCAGGCTATCTTTTGCTGCAACCATGAGATCAGTTTCTTGCATGAATGAATGAAAGTTGAGTGGCATGCAGCGGTGCTGTGCTTTGGCTCTATGCTGCAAGTGGACTGGCAAGAAGAAGCCAGGAAGGCAAGGAGGAGATGGCTAGATGCACATAAAGACATTGCTGCAGGCGGGCTCCTACAGCCGGCCTTGTCAGGCACAGACCTGGAACAGCCCCTGATGTCAGGGCTAGACTCAGTGCCAGAGCAATCAGGTACTGTCTTTTGCATGTACAGCACTGTACAGCTGTCTGTCTGCTTGCTGTCCCCTTCTATCAGAGCATACGGTGTATCTGTTACAAGCTTGCTGACGACTGCTGGCCACATTGATGGGTGTGATCATAGCATCCAATGTGCATGACATGAGTTTGGCTGTGACGGGCAGATTGTTTTGGCCAAATGGCTCACTCTCATCTGCACTTTGCATGTCTTGCGCATATAGAAGACTCTTTTCGGCTGAATCTTCTCCTTGGGTTATTCTGCAGGACCTATTCCACAAGCAGTATCCAGTGCAAGCACCGCCATCTCAATGGCAGTCACGCCTCAGATGGGCACTGACCCTCGTATTAGCATTCAGCCCTTTGGGACCCCAGGACAGCGCAATTTTGTTGGCTCTTATGGCAGTCAACATTTTGCGAACCTGAGCAACAGGGCGTGGTCGCCACCTTAGATCTGATCTGTTTGGTTTAGATGGCAGCATATGCTGAGCTATAGTGGTAAGTAGCTGTCTGACACTATACATACAGACTGGTCTGGGTCACTGTGAGCACTGCAACGCTGATTGTTCAGCAGATGTACATGTGGTGTGTGTGCTAGTGTAGTTATGTTTTGTACTCATAGCTATTTAGTAAGCTCTCATCAACTTTGCTGGCTTGGACCTGAGAGATTGCATGTTCATCGACATATTCTGCGTGCCGCACCTCTTGCGCGTCACAAGCGTGCATGCTGTCTTGCACACACGCTTTTGGAGATGGTCTAAAGCAAGAGCAGCTGAGTGTGAGTGGTAAAAGCTAGCCTGCTGCTGGATGCGCCTGACCATGAGTGACCATGAGTGCAAGGCAGATTGGCCAAAGTAGAAAAGTCACAGTCACATTCAGCCACAGAAGAGGCTGAGAGGCCGCATGAATTGTGCTCAAACACTATGCAGAAAAGCAGCCCAACTTGGCACTATGGAAAAGGAAGCCACAGAAGCCACAGAAAAGGCTGGGAGGCCATTTTTGAGTCGCACAGAAGCTCTGTGAAGATGCAGACAAGATGGGTACCCAGAGAATCTGGTTACCTGTCCTTCGGCTATGTCACAATGCCTACCAGATATGCTGTAAGATCAACATATTGCAAAGCTGAGAAGCTGCATGAAATATGCTCAGAAGCAAGATGGAGGCAAGCTCATTTTGACATTGTCCTGAAAATAGAGCACACCCTCAAGCCACAGATGAGGCTGAGAAGTCTGCTTTGATGCTGTTTAGAAGCTTTGCCAAATCGTAAGCAAGCTCAGTACGTCCTGAAATCAAAGCAAACCCTCAAGGGCTGAGCGGCTGCACTAATTCTTCAGATGCCATGTTGGCTTGCTACAGTAGCTGCGCATGCATCAAAGTTGTTGCAAAATCAGCAGCAAACTCTTTGGGCCATACATCTTGATGCAACTTGCAGCTCCGATCTTAAGAACAAGCTTGTATACAAACCTGGCATGCAATGGAAATGTCATGAGTAATCCCTGCCAAACCGGCAGGAATCTGGTCAACCTCTGTGGAGTCAAATGCTTCCGTTTAAACATGCACTGCCGCAGCAGGCAATGCAGCAGCGCGTGGTCCTTCGCATTGCATTTTGCAATGACTCACTGAGGGAATGCTGTGCTGTTACGTGGTGAAAGCTGCATTGCAACTGTACTGCGCAGAAGCACCCCTTAGCAGCCGTTTCCGGCATCTTCCTCGCTACTTCAAGCACGTTCGCCCTCTCAACTGCTGTCTGCTTGCCGACATGAGGGCGATGGGGCCTGTGTATATGTCTCGTCGGCAAAAGGCCAGCCTGTCTAAACCGGAAAGCCTACAAGCAGCTAGAGAGACCTTCACTGCAGCCAAGGTTCAAAAATTGTTTCCTGCCAACGACCAGTTCGCTGGTGGTACTTTCACTGGAGTTGTTGAGGGAGTGGATGGCAAGATCGCGCAGGAGGACGGGGCCGTTTTGCGTGGGATATGGTATCGCATCAAGTGGGTACAGCAAAGCTGACCTAGTGATCACCTGGCATAAGAGCATCGCCACCCTCTTACCATTTCCTGCAAACACAGATATGAGGACGGCGACAATGAGCACATCCTGTGGGAGGAACTGAAAGAAATTCTCATCAGTCTGCCTGGCAAAGACGAGGCTGAGGAAGCGACTACCCCTGCTGTGGCCACTAAGCCAAAGCGCGCTGCAGGCAAAACAGGCAAGGATCCCTTTGATCATGATGCTGACTCGGCATGTGCACAGATTACTCATGTGAGATACTGTGCTGCAGCAAGCACAGAGGATAAAACCATGAAGAAGCAGAAGCTGTCCCCTGCAGAACAGCCTCCTGCAGCAACCCCCCAAGAGGGCTTGCCTACAGAGGGTAAGACAGCTCTGTTTGCTCATTACTTACTTCAGAAGATGATGCATGTAAAAGACACTGAATCACAGTATGGATCACACTCTGTGGACCAGACGCTCTCAGCTGTGGCTGAGATGCATGACACAGTGAGTGCTGACCTGCAGGCCAGGCACAAGGGCCAAAGGAAGTTCCCACATTCCCCGGCACCGCAAAAGGGACACGCAGCAAGCGGCAGAGGACCCTCAAGTCCTATGCAGCTGCAAATCAGGACAATGACGAGAACGATTGTCAGGTTGCCAACACGCAGCTAGTTCAGCCAACCGCTGTCAAGAAGCTGCGCATTGTGGGGCCCACCCCACATGCCACCCAGACTGCTCTGAAGAGTGATTTTGGCAAGTCCACTGCAAAGAGGGACCTAGGCAAATCTACCATCAAGAAGGAGCTTGAGAGGTTTTTATTGGTCAGTCCTCCTGCTGATACTGCAATATATGGTCAACACGTTATTTCAGCTCTACATTTTCTCAGATCCTCTGAGCTGCCTGTAAGGTGCATAAACAACACTGCGTCACATTACAGAGGGCAGTGCCAGTCAGGCTGCCTTGACTGAGCACGGACTTGGTAAAGTGTGTGTGCGCAGAAATGTGGATCAGCAAAATGTGGTGTTGACATTGCAGGAGGACAGGCCCTCTGATGATGGCTCACCCGGGCAGCTGCACAAAGTCAAGCTTATCAACTTCATGTGCCATGAGCATTTTGAGATGGACTTCTGGTAGGGCTGCTTTCGACAGTTGTGCTTATGCACTTTGCATGCAAGCCACACTCACCATGCTGGTCTGTTGCATGGCTTGTTTCGTGTCATCCAGCCGTAAAGCTGCAGGGCCCTTACAGTTTCTGCAGCTATTTCACAGCTGCAGCATGACCCATGTGATGCTAAATGCAGCTGCTGTGAGCTGGCTGTTGCATGACATGCATCACACTTCAAGCACGCATTGTGCCTGAGCGCACTTGCAAAGTCCTGCCAAAGCACATGCATTGCAGTGGTGCGATTCTGCCTGTACAGTCTGTACACTGTGACTGCAGTTGCCTAGATTGGAGTATGCCTGTCTGCTTGATACTTATCCTGTCATGTCACTGTGTCCCCTGCCTGCAGTCCCCACATCAACTTTGTGTCCGGCACCAACGGCAGCGGCAAGAGCGCGGTGCTGCAAGCCATACAGCAGGTGCTGGGTGTCAGAGCCTCTGCCACCAACAGAGCCAGCACTCAGAAAGAGTTCATCAGGAAGGGAGCGCATGAGGCCCTCATCTCAGTGACCCTGTGGAACAAGGGGGAAGATGCGTACCAGCCTGAGAAGTGGGGCAGCTTCATCACCATTGACAGGCGCATTGGGAACAGCTGCAGCTGGTCTATCAAAGATGCCAAGTAGGTCACCTGCCCAGTGCCTGCGTTTGTTTCTGTCATGTGCAGGGGGAGGCTTGCAAAGTGTCTGCAAGTGTTTGCTGAGCAGTGAGAATGTAATGTTGTTGGTGGATGCTCCTGCCTCTTGCAACTGGCTTGTCGTCTCACTGCAATGCATGCAGTGTTAGCTACCCTGTGCACTTTCTGCAATGCTCACAACGTCCAGCCAAAAGCTCGTTCACTGTGTCATTACTGACAAATGCAGCGACACCAACCTTGCGGTCTGAACTGCAGCACAGCTATTTTCCTGCTGCACATTGTGGTGCGCACCAACATTAGAGAAATGCAAAATCAAGTAAACAGTATTCTCATGGCTGCACCTGTCTCCTGACAACCCATAAGCATGCTTGCAGGGGCAGAAAGCGGGAGGAGAACAGGGCAGCACTGGATGGCATCCTAGATGGCCTGAACCTGAATGGCAGCAACCCAATTGCAGTCATGACTCAGGACATCAGCCGCAGCTTCTTGGCCGGCAGCAACGAGAAGTCAGACCGCAAGAAGTTTGACATCTACATGGAAGCCACTCTGATGGCACAGTCGCAGGAGAACTACCAGGTTTGTCTTCCATTATGGCCTTTGCACTGCAGGGATGTCTGATCCAAGTGTGCATGGCAGGGCTTTGCCCTCTCATGCAGGTATTTGTGTATGCATGCAGATTTGCCTGCCATTGTTTGCTATCTTCATTCAGTAAACGGTTGCACTCTTTTGGGGTACAGTATTCTTTTAGTCGGCACTTCTTTCAGTTGTATTCTTTCAGTTGTATTCTTTCAATTGCATTTGTTCTCGGAGTTGTATTCTTTCACCTTGTTTGCTGTGCAGCAAGAAGCTGGCTTGCCTGCTCTCCCCATGCACAATCATGTGCCTGTTCCATCACGTATGCTGTCTTGAGTATGTCACGGCCACATGCACCAGCCCAGACATGTGACACCGTCTGTGATTCATGCGCAGGTAGCTCAGGCTGATCTGCAGAAGATTGCAGACAGTGTGAATCAGGCTCAGGATGTGTACAAACAGCTGAAGGCCAGGCGGGAGGAGCTGGGGCGAGCAGTGGAGGCTCTCAAGCTCATGCATGAGTGGCAGGCAAGGATATTCATCCCACTTTTGCTGATCTGGGCCCTGCTTTCCTACAGCTGAAGAATGCACCTCTCTGCATGTGCCTCCATGTTGCTGTGCTCAAGTGATCCATTTTTATGGGTCATGTCTGCATCGTTGTGTGATTGCTGCTGACATGATCAATTGATGGCTGTTGACCTACTGTAATGAAAGCTGCATCGCATGTATGGCAGTCACTGAGCTGCAAGATGTTTGCTGACTGTGATGCTGATTTGACATGGAAATTTCAAATGACATATTGAGAACGTGTTACTCCGCGATGACTCCATGTGTCGTTTTTGTTCGTATTGCTAATGCCAAAACCACGTGTTGGGTAACACTGGTGATTTGTTACAGGATGAGGAGACTCAAATGATGAGTGGCATGGCGTGGGCCACAGTGGGTGAGATGGAGCCCAAGCTGCACCAGCTGGAGCAGTCCATAGAGCACGGCCTGCCCGGCAAGCTGATGAAGATCGAGGCCTGCTTGGGCCCTGCAAAGCAGAAGGTTGAGGACCTGCAGAAACAGTATGAGGGCCAGGTGTGTACATATGATACCTTGTGGCCTTGCTGTTGTGTACTCACCATGAACGTCTGTTTCACCCATGCAAGGACAAGCCATAGCAGTATGTGCAGCAGAGTGATGATGCGTTGCTTCTGTGCAACTGTTCATTTGCAAGGGGATAAGCGTGGACTGTGGAATGACCACTCAAGCTGACCTTCTTTGCAAGTGTTTGCAAGCACAGCGAGCACAAACTTCAGTAAGGCCTTGTGTCCCATCTGATTTGCAGCGTTATCCTGATGTAGGGACTTGCTGCTCAGGCTCTGAATTATGGCGGGAAGGTGTCTTGTATGTCGCTTTAGACTGACAGTCCCTTCAGTTCCAGCTGAATGCAGCTAGACTGGCTCCCATCATCTTCAAGATTATGACTGATCAAGCCACAACTTGTCAAAGAAATTGACTGTGTTGCTGAAATGCAAGCGTGCTTCATGTAAGGTGTGACACGTGTGTGTGTGTCTTGCAGTTGGCAGCCATGAAGAACTTCAACCAGGATTTCCAACAGATTGGGGAGGAGGTCAAGAAGCTGAAGGAGGTCCATGCGGCGGCCAAAGCAGTCTCCAAGAAGGAGCAACAGAAAGTTCGTGAGATCAGACTAGATGTGCTAAAGCCAGCTGTGCATCCGCAGACTTCAGGTTGGTCCATGATGTGGCTGG
>JAABUP010001420.1_pt1 | contig 50148 bp, 53 predicted proteins | sample 5559201 | NCBI WGS metagenome assembly JAABUP01 (sample SAMN10711887, study PRJNA513373) | rock metagenome | isolation source: Antarctica rocks | place: Antarctica | reverse complement strand
ATCTGCGTCTTAGCATGCAACACAGGTACGAGGCCATTGCAAAAGTTGCATTGCTGCAATGGTCTTTGCAAAAGCACTTCAGCTGAGAAACACTATAGCCCCTGTTTCAAGGTATGTGTCAGCTGGCAAACACAGTCTACAGCAGACTGCTAGGGCGGAATTTGTTTTGGCAACAGCAAGCAATGTGCAAGATAGCAAGGAAGCCAACACCAATTTGTGCTGAAGCATTAAGAGTTTACTTCTGTCTTGTACTTGGGGTGGCGCATCACAGGCTGCAGCTCATGATCTCCATGAGCAAACTGGCACTTGCTCCCATATCTGCATCTGCCTGTTGCCTCCCAACCCCGGCACATCTCAGTCTGCAGTCAAGTGGCTGAATTGCATGGCAAAGCAAGAAGCAGGCAGCCAGCTTGTTGCGCGCATCAGCATGTACAGAACGGTACTGTCACACGCAGCAACTCAAGACTTTAGCACCAATTTTGGTGCACGTAATATTGATGAGTTGGCAAAGCAGAGCATTGTGTGTATAAGCCTCAAGATATGCAGTCGCAAGCTCGAACTCGCAAGGCCGTGTTCATGCGCACCTTGTACAGGCAGCTCTTCATCGGTGGTCGCTCTGTTTGGACTTCTGCCGTCTTGAACAGCATCGGTAGAGTGCTGCTGCCAGACTGTGCCGGATAGCTTGGCATCGAGGCGCTGCCGACCGCTGTCTGCGGCACTTGCAGTGAGCCGTAGGTGGGTATCCCGATAGGCAAGCTAGAAGATCTCGCTTCACATCGTTTTACCGAGCTCAGCGTTGACTGAGGGCTTCGACTGGCCTCTACTTTGCTTGCGTGCAGCACAGCGGCCAGCGCCAGCTCTGACTGAGATCGCTGAAGGGGCTTTTCCGCCGTTCTTAAGGACTGAAACGCTCCCAGCAACTCTTCCAGGGTGCGCGTCGACCTTGTGTTCTGCTGCGTCTGCATTATGAGTTGAGCTGCGGAACTGACCTGGAGCAAGTCCACTGCGAGCGGCTACTGAAATCTCCGCCTACGCTCAACACTTTTTATGCAGCGCAGCCGTCCCAGCAACCGCATTTACGGCTGCATCACGTTTCTAGCGGTTGCTTGTGGAGCTTCGCACAGATTCTGAATCTTTGACCTTGGCGGAGTTCCGATGGAAAAGCCACTGCAGGTCTCAATAGTAGGGTAGGTCAAGCAAAACCTGGGCTATATCAGGCTAAATGCACTTTATCAAATTGGGCGATCGTTATCCTTCTCACTTCGCGGAAGCTGTCATGGCAGCCCTGATGGGAGCCGCTTACGTACATCATCCACACACAGGTCATGGGATTCGCCAAGCCTCACCAGGCATGGCAGAACGTTGCCCTCAACATTGTAAGACTGTATGATCTGATTTTATTCATGTCATCCTGTTGATGGCACATTCTGGACGCAAGCTAAGCATGATCCTCGAACAGCGCAGCGCTGTTGGCCAGACGCCACTTAAGCCCGCAAATATAGATATATTTACCTGAACAGAAAGGCACATTCGGTAGGGTCAAAGCAGGTTGAGTGCAGACATCAACGCAGCTTTCGGCACCCGAGGTAAACATACGCTTGGCCTAATGAAAGACGACTGTTGCGGTAGTCATTTGAGCTCATATGTCTTATTGGTACCTTATCATGGGTGACATGGTTTACATGACGACGCAACAACAGAGCTGCACGACATGCATGCTGACTACGGCCTATCAGTGAAGGTACAGGTTGGGCAGCTTTCAAAGTACACGTACACCGTAGATGATCATTGCCATTTACCAGAACACATTGCTGACTCAAGGCCAAATCCTGTGCACCATATGGGATGCACCATATCCCAGTGAGTAAAGCCCACAGGATGCATAGTACAAACCAGGTCAGATACCTGACTCAACTAATTATGAATCAGGCATTTCACCAGACTCTGCACATCAGTAAACCCTTGGGAGGATGTATCTGGACCCAAACTATTAAGGCAATCAGGTCCAGCTTGCCTCAGGGCATAACAGGTGCAACTCCAATCTGTGCTCATGTTTCTTTCTCATCCTGCCTGACCAATATACGTGTTCTCAGTTATTGGCGACAGTATCATTCTGCAAGAGGAAATGCCCTATGCACTCCTGTGCGAAGCAACACACAGCAACAAACCACAACTCACTCAAGCAGAAAACAGTGCCTCACATTATGGAGCTTGGAATTACATAAAGTCTGCCATGTCCTCCTCCTCATCAGCGCCTGAAAATGCACTGCTTTTCCCGCCAAAAATATCTTTCAGCTTGGCCTCAGTGTAGTCAGCAGGTACATTGTAGAAGTCCAAGGTGTTGGCGGGATCATTGGCAGCAGGCTTCACAAAGTCCTTAAAGGAGACCATCAAATAGACAGTCATCATCAATGGGACCTGCGCAAAGCATTGGAGCATGACAGCAGAGTTAAGCTGTCAATCAGTCTCTCTGTCTGTGAGTAAGCACAGAGTGCAGGGTGAATGTCATGCAGCTTCATCTAAGCTGAAGCATGCAGCAGTCAGATCTGCGCAACCAATGTGAAAACTTACACGCATTGATGCGTGCACCATCCGCTTCATCAAAGTGCAAAAGTGTGGTTGTGAATGCAGTATAGCATGCAGTGCTGGCCTCCTGTCTTCCAGCAGGAAGCAGGAAGTGTACAGGGAACAGCAGAAGTGTGCAATTCGCTGCTTTCTTCAGGCTTATATCATGCTTGATTGCAAACTGCAGATCAGTCACGCATGGTGATCGCATCCAGCGCTTACCTGAAACTTGACTGGAAACAAATCCATGTCTCCATACTTGTTCAGGAACTTGGACACTCTTGCCAAGTGCTTGTTGGCATGGCCAATGACGTCCATGACAGGCAGCAGCTGCCGCAGCGACATGGGGAACTTTGTGGCCATCCAACACTTGGCGCTGATCTTGCGCCCCTTCTTCTTTACTTCCTCGCCAGGCTTTGTGGAAGAGCGTGCTGACACTTTGACATCCTTCAGCTCTTCTAGCGCTGCTGCTTCAGCCTGCGTTTGATGATGCTTGAGTGCCACGATCAGTGTCAGTGTCGCAAATGCAGCAGGTGTGTCGACCAGGGATGCTGTGTAATGTTGCATCAACCTGGCCAACTTCTATCAAGCCATCAACAACCAGCAAGTGCATGACTGCTTCCACCAAAGGGATCAGCCATGAAGCTTGGCTAGTTGCAACAATCTGCATGTCTGTCTGTGAGTACATGCACACAGATCAAAGATGGATGAAGCGCTGAATGCTTGATGTGCTCATAGACAAACGCTGCCACTTTTGCCTGCATGACGCTGTTATCAATGAATGCTGCCTGCTCACCCTGCCACACAGCCTACTAGCAGTCTCTTTTACAGGCTCGTTGCCTTGCACGAGACAGACAAGGCGCCAGACAAGCAATGCAGTCCTGTCACGATAGATGTATTGATGATTAGCTCACATTGCGTGGATATCTCATGGGCATGCAACGTTATGCAAGCATACCTGTTCCTCATCAGTGATAGCATTGCCCTTGTCCTTGTCCTTCTTGCTGCTGCCGCCGCCCTGCATGGCCTTCAAGCTCAAGGGAATCTCACTGATCTCGTCCTCTGGTAGGCTCAGACCCACGTAATCCTGAAAGGTGGCCCATGCTGGAATGACAAATGAAGCCTGCACACAGAGGGCCAGATGCTGTCAACTCTCCAAACAGGATTGCAGTATGCAACATGGCTCTGTCAGATGTACAGGGCAAGGCAATCATCTGCCCTCGTTTCAAGTCCAGGTACCTTTGATGTACACTTTGAAGCAAACAAGAGCAACATTTGATGTTGGACCATGAGTACCAACACCCCCTGCAGTGTGATACTTTGCTGGGCATGAGCTGTCCCGTGCTAGCAGCAAAAGCTTTATGCTCCGTTACACAGCTTCCCTTGCTGCAATGCCGCTCAGCTTCTAGTCTAGGAACTATGCCACTGACATGGCCACAGCAACCTTGAGTATACAAAATGCATGGTTCATTGAAAGACTGTGCATTGTAGTCCTATGACCTAGCTGGCCCCAGCGACTGTAAAGTCCCTGACTATCTGACTGACTGACTGATGGAGTGACTACCTTGAGGTGTTCCATGGCAGTCATGCGGCCATTGGCTTCAAAGATGCGGCACACCCAGCCCTCCACCTTCTCTGTGGAGTCATACCCAAACATGGTCTTCTGGGGCTTCAACCTGAACTCCTGTGTCTCCACTTTGGTCTTGCCTGCACCGTCCTGAATGGCCATGTCCACCTGCATGCCACACCTCACTGCACTCACACTCACTGCACTCACACTCACTGCACTCACACTCACTGCACTCACACTCACTGCACTCACACTCACTGCACTCACAGCAAGACCAAGATGGAGTATGTGATGATTCTGCAAAGCTATGCAGGTCAGTGCTCACCTCAGCGTCCATGTCCCTGACCTTCTTCTTCTTGGCCATGCTGGCAAACAGCTTCTTCTGGTGATCGCAGATGAAGACGTTGGCCGGCTGTGTAGAGGCGTCAAACAGCATGCTGAAGTGGCCGCGTCGCCACTGAGGTATCATCTTCTTGACGTCTTCATCCATTCCCATGAGCGTGCCATCTACACGCATCCTGGTGTCATGCTTCCATACCTATACGCCATCTTATGGGTCACATGGCAGCTCCTCAATCAATGCTGTATACCAAAGCTATTGGTACAACATGCAAGGAAAATGGATCGATACCAACGCTGTTGGGGCGCGTATATAAAGCTTCATCAAGCTAAGCCATGGCTGACTCGTGTAGTGCATTGATGACTGTATTGGGTCTCTCTCAAGCACAGGCAAACTGTGGTATGCCCACAAGAGAAGCAGACAGTATGTAAACAGGACAAATACAGCAGAGCTCAGAGGCGGTGCTCAAATGTGTGCTGCAAGTATGAGAGGCAACATTGCATACCTGGTAGGTATCTGAAGGTGCATACTTCCGCAGCAACAGGCCAAACACTGAGCTACCAAGCTGCCAGGTGACCTGCAAACACCATCTTTCTGATAGCTCTTCCTTGGGAATAGTAACTACCTTGTTAAGCTCAGCCATTGTTTGTGCTGTGTGCTATCACAGCCGTGTGATGGTTATGCAATGAGCAACAAGGGTGATAGTTGAGGGACCGAGGAACAATGGAATGTGAGAGCCAATGCTCCCCGCGGGAGTAGGGCATCGGACAGAGCCCCACAGGTTGTTGACATACGGCGTCACTGCTGCCTTCACAAGGAAGTGACCAACAACATCCAGCGTAAGAACAATGGAATGAAGGAGCCAGCCAAGGACAGCAACCCCTTGGTTGAAGCACACCTTTACGCTATAGTTAGGCAGTTCGTTGCAAGTTGTCAGGAGCTGAGCCTTCTTCTCTTTCATTCTCTGCTTCTTGTAGGCATATGCATGCATATACAGCAGCTTTGTAATGCCATGATGCCGGGTTGAAATGGCCTCATCGAGCGCTGTCCATCGCCTGGAGTTTCTACACATTGAGGAGAAGCCAGATTCCAATAGCGCTTGGACAGCTGCTTGGTTCCTCATCAGGATAGCAACATGAAGCACCTGGAAGTAACGCAATAAAAGCCTCAAAGGCACATGTAGACAGACAAGCATGTAGAATGTTTGTGACTATGCATGCTGGACGTTTTGATTTTGCCTGACTTGGGCTGGACATGAGCACCTGCTGTCATGGCAAGAACAGCATCACGCTGCACTGTGCAAGCTGTTTATCATTGACTTGTTAGTGGGAAGCGATGGAATGCAGTCCTGACCAGTCAATGGTGTTGATTCAACATTGGGCTTCACTGTTCGATCAACAAGCATTTCAAGAGTACTGTCTGACGCAGCCCCCACACGCTCAATGTGTTATCTTACCGTGTTGCCCTGAGGGTCAAACTGCATATGCTGTTCCTTGTTCCACGCCTTTGTCATTTGCAGCACATCTGCTATTCTGCCATCAAAAGCAGCCCTGTGATTACACATATGATATCAACGCTATCTCATGTACATACTGGTATAATCACCAAGATGACACAATGGTAGGAGTAGGCTGTCAACAAAAGCGGAGACATACGCATGGGCCGGGTATTGGCTAGCTGCATCTATGCCCGTGGCATATGAAGTGCTGGGATGGTTGTCTGTACGACCTGCAGGGCGCATGTGGCTATCTGAAACTGGCATATAATCGTCTGCAGCAGTTGCAGCAAGACAGGTCCAGTCCACAAGTAGCTTGCTAGTGCACGCACTTTCAGCAGCATCGTGGAAGTGATCTTCGTGTTCGTCGTCAAAGTCGAAGAACTCGTCCTCATCAGACATTGCCATGTTCCGCCTGTGCTGACTGCTTCGACGCTGCGATCGGTGTCGTGTCGTTCTGAGGCCCAGGAGCTTCACATACGCAAACCGAGAGGACTTTGGATCATGCAACCACACTGCTCTATGTCGGTGCGGAATAACATTTAATAGGAGTCGCAGAGTGAAGTCAGGCGCTTGTTGGAACACAACAGACCAAAGAAAGCTATGCCCTAATGATGAGTCTTGATGCTGGCGTTACAGACTAGAGCTCTGTTCAAGGGCAAAACAATCAGCATCAGCCAGCCCAGCAGGCCCATATGAGCATGCAAGCACTCAAGGACCCACTACCGGCTGGAGGGTTCAGCGGTCTTGGTGGTACTCCAATCGCTGTCACTGTTGGGTCCAGACCTCAGCAGCAGCCAAGAGGGCCTTATAACAAGCAGGTAATCAACCATGGCAAGTCATTAGTGTTGATGGCCTCATTGTTAGGTGGTGCGTGTGCAATACCTGTAGTAAGATCCTGCAAAGGTTGTGTCAGGCTGCGCAATGCATTGAAATGCATCTCGGTGGCTATAGTTGCAGTCATGGTGCGTAGAATTGCTCAATTCTGAAGCTGCTGAAAAACGTTTGTAGCATCGGCTGCTGACTGTTGATAATTCAAGGCTGACAGTCCTGACAGCACAAGCGCAAGCACAATGCACGTAGAGCTGAGATTGGAGGTTGTGTCAGTAGGTATTCCCGTGCATTTCGGAGCGACCTGGTCTCATCTGGTTGCCTGAGCGTTAAAAGCTGCTGTATAGTCAAAGCTTCTGAGTCCAAGTCACATTGTTGGAAGCTGTGTCGGCCACGAGCCCAAGCAAAAAACATGTGTATCTGACGCAAGAAGACAATGCCGTGTATATACCTGAAAACCTAGAGAAACCTACAGCAATTGCTTTGGTATCATGCCAAGAGACTTGGTCCAAGACAGATTGCATTAGTATCCAGAATACTGCAACCCAGCAAAGTCAGGCAGCAGAGGATTCATTTGTGTCTGCGAGCCTTGAGGGGCAGCATATGTATAACTCTGTCCATAGCCAGCTGGTGCAGCTGTCATTCCAGCAGCCTGAAATTGACCAGTCCCAGCTGTAGATCCATACAATGGCTGCGAGCGTGCAGCCGCACTGTCAGCCTGAAGAAGGCACATAAAGTTAGCCAATCAGAAAAACGGCAGCAATTACTATGCAATGGATGTATGCCTCTCTGGGCATAAATGCACAGGCAGCACTTCTGCCCAATCAGCAGAGGCAGAGGGTGCAAGGAAAATTGCTGCAATGCTTGAATTTGGAGACGCTACGGCATACCTGCTTCTGCTGTGTTTGTTGAACATGCTGGACTGCCTTGACCACGTTTTCAGCCTGCAGCATTACGCTTAGCATAGTATTTGTCGCTTATCACAACAATGCTTGATGGTGGCATGTGTAGGCCAATCAGAGTACACTGTGTTGTGCAGACTTCCAAGCCAGTCCTTTCAGGCATGCAAGGTAAATAGTAGCCACTACAAGCTCATTCAGGGAGCCCAGCAAACAGCACAGAAGGTTGTGCAAGGCAATTCTTCATCAGCTTGGCACAGTGACTAGAAGAGGGTCTCAGTCTGGACCAAGCTCACCTCAGCGTATGACTGAGGCATTGCTATGCCCATTGAAGCCAGGCCCATCTTCTCCCATATTGACTGTGCTTGCTTAAGGAATATCATCGCAGCCTGCTGCTGCTGCTGTTGGGGTTGTGATCCCCAAAACGACTGCTGCTGCAGCTGCCGCTGCTGCTGCTGCGGCTGCTGTTGCTGCTGCGGCTGCTGCTGCTGCTGAGGATATTGATGGTTCCAGCTTGGTGCAAGCTGCCCTGTAGCGCTTGGTCGAGACTGCTGTGATAGCGCTTGAAGCTGGCCAGGGAACTGCGAGCCCAAGCAAGATCAGTTTGTGCTGAATGGGATAAGACAAGTACAGTTTGTGCTGCATGGGATAAGACAAGTACAGGCTGGGTATACCAGTATTTGCAGAAATGTGTAGGCATGGGGACAGACAGATAAAGCCTATGCTGCTGCTTGCAGTGCCAAGCCAATGTGTGTGCACAAGATTCTTACAGCACTATTTGCACGCTTACTTGTGGTGAGCTGTGAGAAGTTAGCTGGGAGACAGTAGCATTGTTGGCTTTCTGAGAACGGACTTCGGAGACATTGTCCTGTACAAAGCACAACAATCAGCACACAATGAAGCACATGCAGAGCCATGCACTACTGTCATAACACATCATGGGAACAAGCTGAGCACAATGGCTCTAATGCCTATCCGTGAGCGTCGTGGACACACATGCAAGGCTGTCACACCTGGCTGTGTACAGTGGAGGCAGGGTGCGAAGCAATGGAAGGCTGTGCGTCTGCCTTGACAAGCTGAGAGCACCAATGACTCCAGTCCTCTGGACGCCGCACTACGCCTGCAGAAGCAGACGCATAGCGTTCATGTGCTGTCTGACAGCAAGCGTCGATACTGACCCTAGCAGCATATGATGCTGTCAGATTTCTTGAGACATGTGAGTGACCACGAATGGTCAACACTGTGCAAAGTATTATACTGCCAAGTAGATCGAAAGTGTCACTTGAGCATGGAACACAAGAGTTTCACGTACCTGAGCTATATGTGTTTGCAAAGCCTGTGTCTGCTGGTTGTTTGGCCGTTTTCCTCCTGGTTCTCCTAGCTGGCGCTTGTTGTTTCTCTGACACAACAGGATTCACAGGCGGCAGGGTTGCTTTGCTTCTGGCCTGTCTCCTGTACCTGTACACCTGCGCAGGCCTGCTGGTGAAAGGCAAGCTTGCAATTGAATCATTATGTCATCAACCAACTTACAGATCTAAATCAATCAGGCAAGACATGCATGGGTGCCTCTGGAGAGGGTACCTGGTCACGTATGTGCCAGGCAATAAGGGGAGCAAATGCTCTGTCCAGACCCTGCTCTGCACACATAGCAGTGGCAAACAAGTCAGGGTCTGCGGCTGGGTCGTTGACGTCCCAAACGAGCTGATCATGCAGCCTCGTTGATCCGAGCGGTATGTCCAACCTACATACAGCAGTCCGCTTTGCAAACATGGTTCTGCAGCAAGCGAGCTGATAAGCTTGAAGTCTTGACCTACTTCACGATCTCGTTACGTTCTGCCTCTCTGAGAGCTTGATCACCACAACTCGTGCATGTTTCCACTTGCTGCTGGATAGCACTGAGAATTGCGGGTACGACCACCAGAGGCAGACTGTTTTCCGAACACAGCGCAGTAGCAAAGCTTTCGGCAGCTTCCGGGGACGCAGAGGAGTGCCAGCAGAATGTGTCTTGGAACCGCTGCTGGTCTAAGGCTACATCGAGACGTATTGGCACGACTTCATCCATCGGCATGGTCTGCTGCAGGTGCAGTGCTGCTTCACAATTTGTACGCATGCACAGTACGGATCCACTTCCTGACGGGACACTTGCCCTGGCAGCCAAAGCAGGAAATTACAGAGTGAAGCAGAGTACCTGCATGACTATACCTCCTTGCTTTGAGTTATGAGCAAGGCGGAGCACTTGCAACGAGAACAATGAAACCACAACGTTGCTTGAGTTTAGACTTCTGGAGTTTCAGGTCAAACGTATGGTGACTCTGCGTGTGGCGTCCAATCCGCACAGACATGCAACTGCAGCCACCGTTGCTATAATTAGCCGCAGATGACCTCGTGAACGGCAGCCATGTTCTGCACGCTGAGTAGCTCCACGACACGTTTGGCGTGGTTGCCTGATCGCTGTGGAGCAGCTTGCACAGCTTTGTCGCTAGAGGCTTTATGTAATGCCACAGCTTTCTAATGAGTCCTCAGTGGCATGTCCTCAAGTTGCGCAAAAGCGCCGGATAGCCAAGTTCAGAAAACGCAAATAGCAAGGGGCAGAAGGCCCTTACAGCTTGGAAGCTTGCTAACTGTGAGGAGTAGCTTCTGCATCAACAATGCAATAACAGCAACTGTAGCGCGATGTTTGATCTGTTCATACTTCATCAACCATGTATACGAACAGTGTGAAGCATATGCAAGAATGGCAACTCCTGAGATGAGAGAGAAGGCTGCCAAATTCCCAGACCACTACATTGCTGCACCATTCCCATGGCTCAGCCTGCTGGTTCTGCTGCCATGTGCTGTACTGGCTGGTGTTGGAGTGCGCGTGCGTACAACCGCCACGCTCCTGATGGCAGAAATCACCAGGGCCACAATTGCTTTGATTTGGCAGCAAATGTAAGCTGGAACCCCGGCTATGCTTCATCGCTACGCATATCGCACACCGCCAGCACATTTTCTAACATGAGTTCAAGATTTTTTCTCAAATGCCGCCATTTTCCCATTGTCTTGCTTACCATTGCTGCTCATGTTGCACATCAAGACATAGATGCCCAACATTGCATGCACAGCCCAAGCAATGCGCCTGCAGGTCAATATATGCCATCTACAAGCTGCAACCAGATGAATTGACAATGAAGAGGCTGGCTATGTTTGGCTGCTCTGCCTTGATGCTGGCTCACTCTGCTCAGAGCCCTCCCAGAGGCAACAGTTACGCAGGTCTGCACCTGCTCTTTTGCATGATCCAGACCCCTCAATGGAGAGTGTACATGTTCACAGGGCTCATGCATGCTTTGTGCAAGCATGACACATGTGTGTACCTCTCAAATGCAAGCACTCAGTGACTGTTACAAGCTGACACTGCATGCTGCACATGTCTGTATGCTGCTGCGAGACCTTGCACCCTGTGGTCATGTAAAAAGAGTACAAGCATGTGTGCTGTAGACAGGTCATACCCACAATTCCAAATTATACAAATACATTGAATGCTGTGCGACTGCAGGAGCTCTGCAGCAGAGTGGTTCGCCCAAGTCTGTCAAGTCTGCAGCGCTCCTTGCTGCAAGGTTACTGGTGGCAAGTTTTGTTCTTTGGAGTGGCACAACACAGGCACACCTTCTATGTCTTAAGCACAGCTATCTTGTTCTGGCTATTACACGTCCGTGAACAAATGCATCTGGGTCTGGCTACACCTAGAAGAATCTTCATGCATATGCGGCACACAAAGGATATATGCACATTGCATATTGCTTGTAGCCATTGCACTATGTAGATAGACGGTGGCTGTGACTGCAGATCTTGCGCATTGTAGCGCGCGACTGGGCAGCTGTCTTAAGGCATCCCTTTCATGAAGAGCACTCCATCAAGCATGATGGGCATGACAATAATTGGCTTCTGGCAGATTTGCTCTGGGTCTCCCCTTTGCACTTGGCTTCAAAACATCGGCGGTGACAAAAGTGCTGATTGCCATATTACTCATGGAGGCTGTCACATGCTGGCAGTTCTGGCGGCAATGGCCCACATGGTGCGATGGAACAAGACGCATGCCTTGTTTTCTGTGAGCATCACGTGAGGTTGTTTTCATATCTGCTGAAGAGTGTCATGGAATCTGATCAGTTCTACAGGCAATGGCAATATACACAAGATTGACCGCGCAACAGTGAGCATCAGCTGCTTCTGCTGAAGCCTATCATCATGCAATCACCATGTCTACCAAGATGACCTGCTCTATGCAATGAAGGATTGCTGTGTAACGTACAACAGCGCAGCGTACAACTTGTACAATGTGACATGCATCTGTGCCGTTCGTGATCAAGCTTGACTTTGCCTGTAGTGTCTGACAAAGGTGCCAAGATCATCTTGTGAATTTTGTGATAACGTAGTCGTGCCTGATTGCAAGACATGCTGCTGTTGTTTGCAGGCGCTACACTGCTCACGTGAGATCACATTTTGCAACCAATCTAGTTGTATCTGGAGGGTTGCTACTATTGCAAAGCTGTGGTGCTGGCAGATTCACACTGGATCAAGCGCTCAAGAAGCAGGAGTGACCAAGCATCTGTTTGTTTGCATATGCTCTTTGCTGTGTAATCTTCTGTGCTTGGTCCTGTGATGGCAGAGCTATTAGACACCAGCTGTGGCATCAGTAGCTACTATGACTATACCTATAGGTGCACAAATGCATGCAAGTTATAAGACATGTGATTTAGAATGCGCTGGCTGCATCCTGCAGCTGTCACTGAGTGTATCAACAGGTAGATGACACGATGGCACATTCTAGGAGTTTCTACTTGATAAGACGCCCAGCCGAAGCTCTAAATCACATGAGTCTACCAGCACCGATTGCAGGTGGACTGGCACTGACAAAGACAATACACACAGGTTGGGTCTGATAGATGTCTTACTGCAGACCATGCCTTCAGTGGTTCAGCACTGTAGTAGCTTCCAACTGATGTACATGTAGGATGCGAGTTTTGAAGAGGTGGTACAACACCTTGCAGCTCACGAATGCCTGAAACAGGAGCATTGTCTACAATGAGTCAGCTTGCTGAAGAGCCCCTGGACAGCTAGCTGTATTGTCAAAGTTTGACATGCTGCAACATGAGGGTATCCTGAGCAGCTAAGGTTCAAGCTGCTCACGATAGTACAGGCGCTGCTACTTGGTCATTTGCTGTAGCTGTTATGGCTACTGCTGTTGAGCTGCTGCAATGCTCGCTGTCATTCTTTGCATAGCTTGTTGCACTTGAGCCTGGGTTATCTGTTCAGCTTTGCCTTGATACCTGCCTGATCTGCCACCTCCTTTGCCACCCAGTGACTCTGCAACCTGTTTGCTAACCAAATCCACTCGATCTGCAGCACAGCCTAGCGTCAGCAGCATGAATATATCAGTGCAACAAGTCTCAGACAAGCGCAAAATGCAAATATGCTGACTGTGAGAAAATTTGGCTGGGCAAGGGCAAAAACCTTCAAGGCAAGTTCTCTGATCAAACTCAATGCAGTCAACAGATGCAGCTCTAGTCAGGCTTCATTGAGGTCTCAGAGGCAGTTTGCAGCGGCAGCAGCCAGAAGCCCTGCACAGCTCATCATGTGCAGATGAACATCCACTTGCACAAGTACACTGCCAATAGAAGCTCCACCTGCAGGTCCAGCCAGAAGGAAAACTCCAGTCTGGTCCTTTCTGTTGGGGTCAGTGTCAGTGGGTGCCACCAGCAGCAAAAGGCAGGAGGGTGCCTTGTCTAAGGCAGATGCTGCCACTAGTGACAAGTACTGCAGGTCTGCATCAGGCCTCTGGAAGGAACCAACACCACCTGCATTCAGCTGTGGTCAAGACGCTTGAATGCAAGATGCAAGTTTGACACAAAGAGAAAGCTGATTGACATGGATGGCCAGAAATATGATGAAAGATGGTAGATGCATTTGTGCATGAGTGCTCAGGATGTGCGAAGACACACGACACATGACTCGCAGCCATAGGCTGGCTTTGTTGCCATGTAAGGGATGGATCCTATCGGTGTTACTGTCAAACACTCTAGAGTTTACACAGCTGGGAAGACATGAGATGGGCTGCAGCTGAGTGATGTCAAAAGTGCGTTCAGCTTTCCTATAAATCAGTACTGTGACCACTGTGTGGGAAAGTACCTTGCTGCTGACACTGGTGTGCCAGCTCCCTGCCATGCAAGCTGGCGAGCTCCTCCATAAGGCCCTTCTGTGCCTTGATGCTGTCCTTCTTGCTTGCAACCAGACCCCTGACGTGCCCTTCATGCTCCCCTGGCCCACATCCTAGTGCCTGTCACACATACACACTGCCTTTGTACATGAAATGAAGTGAGATCAGGATCATTCAAAAGGGCGTGCTACAATTGTTTGCATGAGACCCTGTTTGACAGCACCTTAGGGCATCTGACTGCTACAGTGGAAACACAGACCTCTCAAGCGCATAACCTTTGCCTCAAGCCAGATACAAAACTGCCAGGGCACTTTGTCCTGGTCTTGTTCAGTCAGGAATAATGCCCTATGCTGTAGCCCAATGCCCAATGCAGTGACACACTACCCAATGCTGTGCATATAATAACCCACAGCCTGCTCTGTTGAGGCATGGCCGGCTGAGTGTGGTCAAAGGCAGCCAGGTCAAAGACGTAGTCACTAACAATCTGAGAGCCAGCGCACGATTTTGTCAGAATTCTGTTGGTTCTAAAGCAACATCCAAAGGCAGGCAGCTAAGCAACCCAGCAAGCACTGCCATCAAGTGCAGCAGATCTACCTTGTTCAGGGCTACTTCCCGCTTCAGGGCAGAACCAAGGGCAGCCAGAACACGCCCTCCTACCATAAATCGCAGCCTGGCCTGTCCCCGGGATTTTTCCAACCCCACAATCTTCAGCACTTGTAGCTCGCTGGTGCAGCTGAGGTGGGTCCCGCCACACGGGTTGATGTCAACGCCCTCAATCTCTATCAGCCTCAATAGATCCTGCATGTTGCGAAAGATTGCCATTTGTTGCGACACACCATAGATTGCCAGAATGGTTGTTCATAGCGGTCCTCGTCCGTCAGACATGACATCAGCTGCAGAAAGGTGCTCCAGATGTATCCCAAGCAATGATGATAATTAATACAGGTGTGCTAGCTGTTTTCTGCTAGGTACCCAATGGGTATGTCTAAACCTAGTTTTGTGTGCCAACATCTACAAACGTCAGAACTCTTATGTGCTGCACAGCAAGAAGTGTATGCGTGTTGTACTCTATGCACAGCATATTTGGGTTGCCATCAATGTGCTTGAGCTCCACAGTAAGTATTGTGACACAGCCTGTTGTCAGCAGAACTACCTCAATCACATCTGCGGGGGGTAGCTTCCCTCTCAAGTTGCCTTTCTCAATGACCTTCTGCCTTTCGGCCTGCCCTTCAGGACTGCCATCAAGAACCAGCTGCTTGATGTTATGGGCAGCTCTGATATGCGCATTACACTGTGCCTCAATATCAGTCAACTGCCTGGGTGTCAAAGTAGGCACAGATAAGTCAATGGTGACCGTGTCTGCTGTGGCTGTGTCAAGCTGCCGTGGGTGTAACTCCCAACTAACCGTATCTGCGCCTGTCAGCCGCTCTACCACTGCACTGAGCAGATGCTGCCCTGTACCACAAAAGGGCTACATGATGCGAAGCGTCAAGCAGCAAAGCGTCTTAACTGATGCATGTGCACGATCAATAGTTACTTATGCATGGGACTTGATCGAAGTCTTGCTGACAATAAACCGTGGGCTGTGCACAAGCCTTTGTCAAAGCAAGCTGATGACAGCAAGAAACAAACAATGCTTCTGCTGTAGTACTCAAACAGTGTGTGACACCGTGACAAGCTTAACATCGAAAAGCAAAGCATGGGTGCTCAAAGACCTGTGTGCTGTTGCATGTGGTCAAAGCGTCGGTCCCAGTCAACAGCAGCTGTGACAGCCTGACCCTCCTCTATTGCCTGGTCTGTTACATGTATTGCATCCCTAGCTTCATTCCTGGCCATGTCTAACACAGCAACCTGTCGCATGCAAAGCACTGAACAGCAGTGGCATGACTACAGGTGCTGAGGATGCTTTCCGCCACAATTAGCCATCTCTCGCATGTCTTTTGCTGACGACACATAGGTCACAAAGTCTTGCAATCTATATGTGGCTCAGCCTTCGTGGCATGTAACCTGCTGCTCATGCTGCATCGAAGACTGTGTTTAGGTTTCAGCACGTAGCTGTCAGTGCAAGACTATACCTTGGCTTGACTGGGATCTTTGCCAATGCTGATGCTGCCTGTGTCGCTTGGCTGACCACCACCTTCTGGAAATATCACTGTGTCTTTCAAGATCACTTGCCATTTTTTGCTCTGTGACTTCTGTCCGGGCCAGGGGATGCATCTGCAAATAGATCCCAGACATGTAGAGGTCCATCAGATCCTCATGGACGGTAGTGGTTCCCACCAGAAAATGGTCGTTCACGCTCACTGGTGCTTACTTCAGGACATGCGTTTCGATGTTGGTCAGATGAGGCTCCCTCTGACAAGCAAGCAGGCTCGTGATTCCCATTCTGTATCGACAATGGGAACGTGGAGCGTGTGCTGTCAAGACTTGTAGCGACTGGACCGTGCTTCTGAAAGTATGGGCGACGTTATACATGCATGTTGCAGGAGCAATATTGTTTCAAAAGCTGCGACGTGCAGTTCAGATGGTAGTTCTGCCACCTGCAAGAATGCTGGAAAGTATTGAGCTGTTTTTGGGATTCACTTGTCTGCCAATGAAGGTCGTGCAACGTCAATGGGCCGTTACAGGTGTCTGGCGTTTTACATCCAGCCCCCTCTCTCCATGCAGCCTGCAGTGCCCACATGCGTGATGCAACACATATTCACATCGAGCTTAAGGGTTTGAGTTTGCTCTGCTTAGTGTCAGGACAACTTATGTCAGCTCAAACTAGGCAGCACAGCCACGAGTGCCGAAACAGACTGCAGTACCTCAAACAGTCACGCAGGTATCAGGCATTACAAGGCATGTTATACCTAATGCAAGCCAACTGCGCAAGCTGCTGCTTTGGACTCTCCCAGGTGTGCATTGTATAGCAGCTATGACTGCGGTTCGCACTATGTCACACTTGTGAAGCGTGCAGGAAAACAGATCAGCCTCTTGAAAGCACTAAAACCAAAAACATGAGCAAAGTGTGGGAGTAACTGAACATGCACACAAGGCAAAACAACAGTCAATTTTCTATGTCTGTGAGTCTGCCCAATGCCCTGGAGCAGCTCAATTTGGGCGGCACCCAGCTATACTTAAGTCTGGCATCAAGCGGGACAATGTACAGATCCTGCCCATTTCCACACACTTGTGCAAATGACCACATTGAGACACGCCAAACACATCACTTCAGTTTCTGGCCTTCTGCCTGTTCCCTTGCAGCCAATTTCTGGTCATGCAGCCAAGCCAAAGTGGGAGCTACAGACTTTGTCCGTGTGGGTGCTCCAACAACAGGGGTATCATCTCTTCTGTGCTGGGACAGCAATGTCACGGCATCCCAAAAACCCTGCAACCACAGGCACTCAGAAGCTTGAAAACTACAGATAATCAACAGCACTGCACATGCTTAGTGAACTTTCTGCACAACCCATGCTGCTTGAGCTCACAAGCCAGCGCAGATGTACGCGACAAGTCTTGTCACTGTTTCATTTTGTGACCAACAAGGCAGGCAGCTTTGCGCAGTTGTGCTCATGTCACGCTGCATCCTGACTCTTTGGTCTGATGTGCAAGCTTCAGATGTGATGTGTGCAGCCCTGTGTCTTGTAGATGGACACGCTGAACAATGCTGCACCTGTCTTAGGACGCTGTCTCCAGGATTGAGATTCAATGCCTGCTGAAAGGAGTGGGCTGCACCTGCAGACAATCCAACACCTTGAGGCAGGACAGTTTGTGTCTACTGTGCATCTGCCTTAGAATGATTGTTGCTCCACCAATAGCGCGCTGCACTGCCGCCACATGCATCGTAAATACTTAAGAAGCAGCAGGCGACTGCACTGACTATAAACATGACAAAGCATGGCTGGCAACATAGTGTCAAGCTCACCGGCATAGTCATCTAAGTGATATAATGCAAAGCCCTGCATGGCAGACGTCACGTTGAGATAGCATAGGAATGCCCTGTGCTGTTCATTTCATTACGTGCTGCATAGTCTTGTCACATATGGGCAATTTAACCTTGTGGTAATACCCATCTGTCAGTCCTGGCACAGCTTTGATAAGCTCCTCCGCATCCTGAAAACATTGCACATGGTTCATTTTTAATACAAATCTGCATCTCGAAAGTTTTGCATCACCTATCACCAAACATTCATACCAATGGCCAATGATAGCATCTATCTCTGAAAGGCTTGATGGTGGTAGGTGACAGAAGTTCTATGGGGCACCACAGGGTATATTGCTGCAAGAGGGAAGATCAGTCTAGGAGCGTACCACCAACGACCTCTGATATTGTTGCAAGCAAGCGAAGGCGACGCTACGAAGCCTCAAAGCTTGTAAGCGCCGGGCGTCAGCTGCAGCCCTTGACTTAGTAGCTGCTCAGCATGATCAAACTCGTGCTTGATCAGGCACTGCTTGGCTTGAGCTCGCAGCTGAACAGCAACACCAGTATGTTGCTTTGATGGCTACCAATATGCGCTGGTTGAGCAACGACACTGACCAAATGTTGCAATGCGGTGACTTGAGGCTGCACTTGCAGGTCATTGTCTCTTTTCTTCAAAACAGCTTCTTCTGACTGTGCTATCACAGTGTGGCACTGGGTGCACCTGTGAGGCTTGATGCTCAAGTTGCTGAACTTCCACTTCCTGCACTGCTGTACTTGGACAACTATTGTGGACTGTCTTGGTCCTGTCTATGTCTGTGAGAAAAGGCCATGGCCTCGAGGCTCGGCTTGGTAAAGGCATGACACCTCTGAGTCAGGTACAGGCTGTCAAACAGAAGGATGTCTGCGTTCGGCAGCCAAGCAACAATGGCTGAGTGCGTTGTTTTTGCCGACTACAATAGGTGAACACCGGCCCCAATAGAGCACTGTTCCGGTTCACAAGCTGTACTTGCAGCAAAATCTGGTGCGTTGCAAGCCCATTGTATCGTAAGCAGCAAAATCATGTAAGTTCAGACGCCAAAGTGCTTGATTTCTGGCGAACAAGGTTCACGCTGACGTTGCACCGATCCACACGAGTCTGACCTAACTTGAGAAGCCGGGACTTGCAACCAGAACAGTCACAAGGTTGCTGACAACAGTGTGCAATGTTGATCACAGGAAGAGGTGCAGCGTTGGAGGATGATTGTTCAACGCAGGAGCAGTGACCATTTCCTGCTGTGCTGGTGTTCAATAAAACAGATAATGGTCCTTCAATTGTTCATGTCATGCGTTACAGCATATGTTGCGCCACGGCTTTGCCAGAGGGCGCAGGCAAGAGGACCTGATAACCAACCGAAGAGACGGTCGGCAAAGACACAATTGCATCATTGCTTGAGTTGTTTCCTTGGGAAGACTGCCTTGCATGCACAGCTACAGAAATCTCCTCGCCTGTGACAATCTTCGCTTACCGCTGACCCGGTCCCTTTCGAAAAACGAGCGCCCTCTCAGAAGGCAACAAGGGCATGTCACACTGCGATCCAGTAGTCAGGTGATAAAAGCATACGCCGCAGACCGCACCGCTGGCGTTTCGCAACACCTTGTAGGAATTTCGCATAGTCTACAAGACATATTGCAACCAAGCATAAACGTAGTACAAATCAGGAGACAACCTCCAGCTGGTATCAGTGGTCTTGCTGATCTTTTGAGGGACGTTTCAAGCTTCAAGGCGCAGGTGAGTATGGCTTTTGATCAGGAGCTTTGAAGCTGCTCAAGTGACAATAGAATTGTCAGTTGAACACGGACTCTCGTGGCATGCAGAGCACATGCACAAGCCAGGCAGAGTCTGTACAACAAGCTGTGAAACAACTGTTGAGCTATCTTCCAGACCACCATTTGTCACAGATGCTCTTTGCAGACATGCAAAGCATCATTCATGAGTTTGCAAATTTATCAGGTACAAGCTACGATAGTCAGTGCACATGCTTTCTTAGCCCAGGCTTTGTGAAATATGGTTGGTTGATGCCAGGGCTTGTAATCAAGATTGTGAATGTAGTGAAACTCGTGTTGCAACATAGCAACAGAATTGTGCAACGCAGGCTTCGAGGCAATTGATGCTTCATTGTCTGTCATCACATCAACATCATGCCCCAGATTCCATGCAGATCATGTGCAGTTGCGATGCTTATGTACATACGTTGGTGAGGGCACATACTTTGTCCCCAACAAGGCTGTCAACAGGCATAAATGGATGCGCGCGCTTGGAATACATGACACAAACGGATTTGGAGTCAAGTCATCAACCAGCGTCCAGCAGGCAACTGAATGGGATGTGGTCATCCTAAAGGGAGAGGCCTTTCCTGGAAATCAAGGTAAGAAGATACATTTTCTGCTCTTTTCCTATTCAACAATGCCCAAACCAAAGGTCGCTTGGTAGCAGGCATACAGGTCTGCCATCTAACTTTGACACAGCTGCCACTGTTGCTTGTATGCCTCTCTGTCTGCATGACGGCACCGCTTCACTTCCTGCTTGTGTACTGCAGGTGCAGGGGCTGTGCACAAGTCTCCAGATGCATCTGCAGAGTGCCCCAGACTTTTGCTGACCCTTGACGAAGCCAGGCAACAGCGCTGTGACAGCTATGATAACCACTGATTGCCTTGTCATAGTCTCTGTATGTGGAACAGATAATGCATCATCCCTGACTCTGAATATCTATGACAACTGATAATCTTAATGTCTGACTACTTGACGGTGAGGTAATGTAGTTGCCTCTGTTTGACAAACGAATGCGCAATGGCAGCCTTTATGCAGGCGTTGTAACAATGTAAGCCACAAACATTGACTTGTTATTAAGAGTAATTACAGATCAATATGCTGCCAGGATGCACTAGGAGGGCTGGTAGCAAGACTTCTTTCTCCTTTCTGATTCAGTGTCTGTGGTTGCTCAGCATATGCATCCAAAAATCCTGCTGTACCCCCATTGATCTGCTTCAGATGTGAATCTCCAGTGCCTGCATGCCAGATTCGCATGACATGGCTTTGTCTGTGTATGTTACAAGTACGACCTTTGTGCAGTCTGCCACATATACGGAAATTTGTCCAGCAGTATCATGCAAGCTTCATTTGACATTGTGAAAATAAATCCACAGATGCCCACTGACACATGGCAGATGCCTGATCAGTTGTGCACAGATGCACAGATTCAGTTGTGCACAGATGCACAGATTCTGCAAATAGGACATGAGCGCCATGTGAAGACAACAGGAACACATGTGCGTAGAGCCAACTGGTCCTTCAAGCCACCTTTACCTACCAGCAGAGGACTGTGAAGGCAAGAGCTGCTTGTCAGGCGGCTGGCTGATTGACTGCGTATCGCTGCCCCGCATTGTTTCAGGCGCCGCGCTCACATCTGAATCCTGCACAGCAGCTTCCCTCAAACTTCCTGGAAATGGTACAGCAGACTCAGCCATCCTGACATTGCTGTCCTGGCTGGCCACTGACTGCTGCTGCCTGTCGTCAACAGCATCGGCTGGCGCTGCTTCAGCTGACTGCAGACGAATTGCCTGTGAAGAGAAACCCCTGCCTGGCAGCCCAGCAGCAGACTGATCCAGCAAAGCAGGAATCTGCAGTTGAGCCAGCCTGTCACCAGTCTGCTGCTGCTGACTGGGTGAATGGACAGTGCTGTCCTGCATGCTGCCTACTGCAGAGCTGCTCTGCATCTCACCGGGTTGAAGCTCAGCCTCTGCACCTCTGCTGTACCCTGAGACACCTGCCTGCTGCCCATGTTGTGTTCTCCCAAGAGGTGCAGCAGCTTCATTGGCAGGCAGCAAGCCAGTGGGAGTGTCAGCGGTGCCAGTATGACTTTCCTGATGCATCTGGTTTGCAGCTGACGTGGACAGGCCTGAGTTCTTGGGGACATAGGTGGGTGTAGAGTGCCTCTGAGCCTGCCCTGCTAGTGGGGGCTGTGCTGATGACCCAGGTGTGGAGCTGAGGCGGTGGGTGGGGGTGCTGGGGCGGCCCAAGCTGAGGGCCTGCTCTGTGCTGTCATCAGGTACCCTGCCTGGCTGTGTTGGAGTGCCTGGTGTAGACTGAGCCACAGGCACTGCAGGGTTGCCTGACTTCATTCTGCATGGCAAGCAGGACTGATTGTCGTCACACAGCTGAATATGATGCGTTGCATTCAGTATGCGTGTTGCGCCGCCTGTTCGGGCGCTGGAATGAAGTACTCAGACTGCAACTTCAGGGAAAAAGGTTGGTAATGTCATCATCGGCATGTCATGCTCTTGACCGGATGCATATGGGTCATCCCCTTTGCTTTATCAGATCAAGAGGGTGAGCAAGGGTGCTGTAAATGAAGATTGGCCACAGCTTACATTCTTGGGCTGTCATTAGCTTTTGCATTGTCATGACATTTTGACTTCCAGACTTGACTTTCCAACCTCAACACACACAATCAAGAATGGACACAACAATACCCTGCAAAGCTGGCGTTAATGACTGCTTGAAGGACATTGCAGTGCAACTCAAAGCTTGTCAAATACCTGCGGTGATTCCTGGTAGGACTGTCTGCCTGGCGGGTGCTGGGAAGGGCTACTGTGATGGGTGTGCGAGGGGTCGCCCCCTTGGCCGACCCCAAGGTTGGGTAGTTGGTGGGATTTAGGTTTGAGCCTGGCGTCGGTGTACCAACGCTCAACTGCAGTCACGACAGCATCTTGCTAACTGTCTGCTCATTTGTGAAAACACCAGCAGTATAAGATCAAGTAGCATTACAGCTGGTGCATCAAACATAGCTGGATGCTGGTGATCAAACATGCCGTCAGGCACTAGCATCTCCAGATGGCAACAAGGCATTCAGTGGCCACAGCAGCAGCCTAACTCTGCAAATTGACAGGACTTAAAGCCAAACTTTATGACAGTCTTCCACTTTGTTACTTGGCACAGGACAGAAAGCGTATGCATAATCACGCATGCAATGCACCAAGGAGTGCATGAATGAATGAATGGGTTGTGTCAGTGATGATAACCTGCTGCACCAAGGAGACCTCGGCTTCCCGCCTGGCCAGGGCCTTGATCTTCTTGGGCATGCCTTGCAGCTTCTCAGTGTTGAACAGCATGTTGCTGGTCCCAGAGGGGCTCACGTGAATCTACAGTCAGACCAGGCTACATGAGACGCCTTGTAGCAACTGCTTGGCAAGGGGCCAAAGTGTGAAATGCTATGTGGTGTATTTATCTTGGTGACATATGCAGGTGTCCTGTCACATCATTGCAAAGGGCTTGACCAGGCGGTTTCCAGCTGATGACACAGGAAACAGAGCATTAAGTGCTGCTGCCAGAATCAGCTGCACTAGATGCAAACTGACAATGGTTCTGCTCCGAAAAGAGAGAACTTCTAGCGCAACCAACTTCACTCACATGCATTGGAGATGATCCTTCTTCACAAGGCAGCTCCTGCTGCCAGGGCTCCCCATCCAGCTGCATGTGGGTTAAGGGGGCGGCGCCCTTGTGCAGGCCCCCTGCCTTGAGCTCAAGCAGCATCTCTGAGGCTTGAGCCAGCCTCATGCCATGCACCTTGTAGTACAGCCCTCCCATCACTATGGCTGTGTGGTATCCACTGCGTAACCCCACTGCCTGTATGCATACAGTCATGTCAGGCTGTGGTTTGCTGCCGCTGCTGTGTTGCAGACCTGGATTCACAACCAGACTGGACGGCTTGGCCGCTGCATGAACATAGCACTCTTATCAAACAGATAAACCTGTCCACAAGGACAGGAGATTCACCTGCATCATGCAAAGCTGCTTGCAAGAAGGGAAGCACTCTTGTTCACCAAGGTGGTCTGCAGATGCATGCAATGAGCCACTGGCGAAGTCATGTCATGGCAAGCTTAGGCAGCAGGATTGCTTGTGCAGATCGTAAAGCTCAGCTCACCTCACAGAGGCTTGGATCATTTGCTGATGTTGGGTGCTGAGTATCACACACACAACAGCTGCACACTGATTGCTGACACAGCATTAGCAAACAATGAAGGTGCCACAGCAAGGGCTGCACCTCAAACATGCCATCATTGAAGATGGGTGTTTTCCACCCCCTCCTGGTATCCTTGCTGGAGTCAGCCAAGCCCCAAATGTCGCGCCCACCACCATAGCTCTGCAGGTTCAGCAGCACTATGGCCTTCACGCTGCTGGGGATGCGCACTGACTGCCATACACCATCCAGTCCTTTCACCTATGGCATAGACTGCTTTGGTTTCGGAGCAGTGATGTTGCACAACAGCGATGCGCTTGCTTGGTACAAGACATGACCGACAGGCATACTGGCACAGGCCACAGACAAGCATCAGACAGAGGACTGTCAAACACAGACACAGCCACAGACGAGCATACCTTGAGGGTGGCAGTGGTGTTGAGGGGTGGGGCACAGCAGAACCAGCCGGAGGCGCAGCTGAAGTAGGCGTACCAAGCCTGATTGATCAGCCTGGAGGGGGCGGCCCAAGGCCTGGTCTCCCGCAGATGGTGGAACCCATACGCTGCTCTGGCATCTAAACCCACACTAAAGTAGTTGTAGAACAGGCCCTCCACCTGCCAGTTGAGAGATGGCAGAGTGAGCATGTGAGCTCCTGCACAAGTATGCTATCCACACAACATAATGCACCACATGGACAATCATGAAGACAGTGAGGTATGTCTGCATGGGCTTGTGCAGGCTGGGCAGACCTACAGCATGCAGCCAGTGGTGTTGACACTGCACAGCAGGTAACAAGCCTGCCTTACTGCCCAACCCAGGTTTGGCCCAGGTCAGGAGACACCAAACATGTCAGAGTACCCATTTGAGCAACACCTATCTACGGACATATACGCAGATCATGACTGTTGGCTCCTCATCACACCACAACATTAGCAGCGCACCTTGGCTTTGCGGCTACTCTGGCTCTGCAAGTCACCTACCAGGGCAAGGGAATGCGGCAGCTGCTTGAAAAGGCTCTTTGCACCTGTACGTGCCATACTGCGACTACAGAGTTGGCATGACTGCTTCACTGGCAGCCACGAGCTTCAAGCAATCTGCACAATGCATTGCAGACAGTAGCCATTGGTGACAATGTCATTGTATCACGCCGACCAGCCTGGACCAGATAGAACAGGATACACAGCCTGTAGATGCACTTGCGCACATAGCTGAAGCGCCCAAGTTGCAACTTGATCTTCAAGCCATGAGAACAGTTACAAAGGGTTGTTATAGCTCCGTAGTAAGTTTACCCTCAGCCAAGGCTTGGTCTTGCCTTTTCCGCTATGAGCATTGACAGCCAGAAGTGGATGAACTTTGTGAGCACATCCAGACATGATAGGCATTTGCAGGCAATACAGCCTTACAAAATAAGGAAAGCCGGTGATTCATGCACATTTTGTCCAGCTGTACAAGACTGCGAGAGGCAGCTGAGTAGCAAGCAACCTGCGATCACCTGCAGTGATACCAATGTTCCAGGTGTCCAGGTCACGCGGCTCTGCATCAGCAATGCGCTTCATTGTTGCATACAGGGTCTTGTAGTCCTGCAGGCCAGATAAGATGTGAATGCCAGCAAGCAATCTGTTCCTGTGTAGCAACAAAGTCAACCATCTGACTGGACATGCAGTGTTGTTATAGCAGTGACCGTATGCACAGCACTGCAAAGCGCACCGCATACAACTTTATGGGACCCTTTGAAACAGGCTGGGCATGTGTTGATAGATGCATCCTTCAGGCAGATTTGATTGGCAAGGTGTTTGAGCTTACAGCAATCCACTTGTGCAGGAAGGTGTTGCCCCAGCCGAAGCTGAGGGAGAGGTCATTGCCAGTGCCCAGAGGCATGACAGCCACAGCTGGAGGAGGCTGCAATTGCAGCTCTCTCACTGTCTTTAGGATCCATGCAACTGTGCCATCACCGCCTGCTGCTAGTATGCGCAGCCGACTGCAATCGAAGGCATAGAGGACATGTTAGGACCTGCACTGCTCCTGTAGATCAAAGGCATGAAGCCTTGGCCCTGGCTGGAGGACATGCATGCAAAATGCGCGCACCACGGTCGCACAGACACAGGCACACACCTATTCACACGGTCTATGCCTTTGGCCTTGGTAAGCAGCAAGCACTTCAGACACTCCCAAGCCTCACATCGCAAGGGTTGGGTTTGGGCGCTCTATCAGTGCTGAGGAAATCAGCCAGACTTACCTGCGCACAACCGATGCCATCTCGTCACCGTTTTCAATTGCAGCTGCCAGGTTGGCATAGATCTTCTGCAGTACAGGTCCAGGCCTGAACTCCCTCAAGTCATATACCTGCACAGCAAGGAGCTATCCTGCCAATGCTCCTCAAGCACAAAAGTGACAATACTGCTGTTGTCACATAGCAAAGACCTCCCTGGTCTACACGTCCCCTGCACATTGCAAGACCCACTGAATGCCATGCAGCAAGAGCAGGTCTGCCCAATGAGGTCGTATCCACCATTGGTCCCAAGAAGTTGCAAAAACGGCAGAGCTGCAGGTCAAGATGCTACGTGACAAAAAGAAGGCAGGTTGGGATGTAGTATAGCGCACTTGTGAGTGGCCCAAGGCATGGAAGAGGGTTTCTGTAAGAGCCGGCCCAGCTCGGCCCCCTGACCTAGAGTTAATGAAGACTATCAGCGGCGCCTCTGGCAGCTCATGGCCCACAAATTTCTTTGTGTCGCGCAGGTATGTAAGAGGGACCCTGCGTCAAGCAGTGGTCACAGGGGGCTAAGCCAAGACAAGATGTTGTAATAATGGAGGTGATATATGGAGAAGTGGCTTTGATTGCTTACAAGTTTCCCTTACCTGTAGGGCTCCCGCAGATCTGTGGCGGTTCTATAAGCAGTGTATTCAGCTTGATCAACTGGAGGAGCTTCGAGCTGCAAGAGCAGGCACTTCTTAAGCTGTATCCGAGCATAATCCTCACAGCTGCTCCAGGCAGTTGCAGTAAGGCTGCGGCCAGGGTGCTCTTTACCTCTGCAGGGCGTCTAGTAGGATAACGGTGGATTGCCTGGTGCTGTTTAGGGGACGCAGGGATCTGAGGGATGAACAGCGAACTGGTCATCAAGTTGGTTGAGTCAGCAGTGGCAAGTACAAATTCTTCAAGTGCGCTACCTGCTGTTTGTCAAGCTGATGAGTCATCTCAATGCTACAGTCTGGCTAGCATTTCATACCACGGAGATGTAACTCCAAGCGTTGCGATCAAACGCCTGGGCCACAGAGGTAAGGATCAAAGTTAGGTTGCGGGGTTCGACTTGCTCAACGGGCACTGGACGCAACCAACTAGGTAACACTAGGGCAGGCGACGCTTGCACTTTGCTAGTGGACCTTGACGTTCATTGCTCGGGAGGTTGTGTTATGATCGTGTTTACCGTTGCAGCAAAATGGAAAATTTAGATAATAGATGCTCTTTAGGCATTGTCTTCTTCTCAGTTCGCTTTTGAAACAAAAGCCATAGTCTGGGCGCAACGCCGCACACCTACACATATCGAATCACACATCTCTCGTGCACAGTGTCAGCAGGTGCTGAAAGCTTCGACCTTGTTGAAGTTGGGTTGGTTGCTTTCGCTTCAGCTCCCTGCTCAGGCCAGATAAGTATACCTGCTGAGTCATATGGGGCTGTTCGGCAACGAAGAGAAGCACCACCAGGAAGTGCGTGAGGACACAAAGGAGAAGGCCAAGCAGCTGTAAGTTTTTTGACATCATCTGGTGCTACTGTCATTTTCATCTCGTGAGCACGAGCATGAGCATGTTCAACGTGCGATCGCAGGGCGCCTGCCGCTGTCGCTACTCATGTCGCTTTCGCTGTCGGAGGGTTTCTCTTGGCCAAGGTGGTCAAGAAGTTGGGTGGCCGGTCTGTCGGAGGAGGCAAGAGACACCCAGGGTGCGGCTTCGATTGCTGGCCACAAGATCTGTCGGTCAAGTAGAACCGGCAGTACAAATGAGCTGTGTGGGAGTGTCGTCTTGACTTTCCCACTTGTCACATCTGTTGTCTTGACATTAGCTTCGTCTTGCAGAGTCTGCAACAAAACTCACCCAACAAAGTATGCCTGCAGGGCTTACCTCTTCACCCTACGTTTCAACTTTGCTACCGTAGATGACCGTGATGCCTGGTTCAAGAAGTTCAAGATTTTGGCAGAGTACGTTGCAGAAAATGAGCCAACTACGCTAGCCTATGAAGCAGCTACCTCTGAGGATGACCCATTGGAGGTCTTGGTGTATGAAAGGTGAATTGCTGGTGTGATAACCTGATGGGGCTGCATGACTTCCTGTGCCCAAATGATTGATGAGTCTGCTGTTGCTCTGCAGATATGTTGACAAGGATGCACTGAAGGACATCCACGAGAAGTCTATTGAGTACTTGAGGTTGAAGGATGAGATCAAGTCCGAGGGAATTGAGTACTCCAACATTATCACCCAGGCCTATTATGAGCAGGACTTGGGCTTCATGGAGACCAAGTTCTAGATCTGTGTCACTGCCGCAAGGTCGTTGTAGTTGCCCACACCTCTTGTTGATGGGACAGCTTTCTTTGTGATTTCAGATGTGCATGTGCAGACGGCAATTTTGCACCATTGAGCACTGTACATTGTGCAATCTTCTCATCTAGTTGCTGCAGCTCAGTGTATTCTCTGGTCGGTCAGGACTTGTTGCATCTGTCATTGTAAGCTTAGTGAGATGAGGTGGTGTCATACTGGGAGCCATCAATCAAATATTCAGCATGCTCATCATTGTGATAGACACACAGGTCTCACCGCTAGATCGCACACACAACTCAGGATGGTCTAGATGATGCGTAGTGCGACCATTGCTCTGTTGAGGTCGGAGCAGGCTACTGCGCATAGCACAATTGAGCCAGGCTGCTATTTCCTTGATAGATTGGATCTCAGATACACGTTCCCAAGGTTACACTGATTTGCAGAGCTTGATAAAGTGCCTGGATCATAGAGATCATGTGTCAGATACAGCCTGCAGTCAAGCAAGGGTTGTGTCAGGCTGCGCGATGCATTGGAATGCATCTCGGAGGCTATATTTACAGTCATGTAGAAATGCTGAAGTCGAAAGCTGCTGAGAAACAATCGTAGCGGCTGTCGCTGGCTGTTAGGTCGAGGCTGACAGTCCTGACGGCCGGCCACGAGCGCAAGCACAACGCATATAGAGCTGAAGTCGGAGGTTGTATTAGTGGTTATACCTATATTAGAAGAACACGCTGCTATTTGCTGGAAACAGAGAGTGTTACCTGACAGAATGACAGTCTGGCCTCTGCAGACACATTGGTACACTTTCCAAACAATCATGGGCATGCTGCTTTAGAAATCGAGCAAACGTCGGTGCGAGCATAAAATCGGCTTAACACAGATCATGAATAATAACAGCCGGTGGCAATGAGTATAGCCATTGTACAAGACAGACAACGATCTCTTAATGAATAATATAAGCTTGAACATCACGACATACACAAGAAGTCTTTGACAGATATGTCCATTCACAATAACAAAGTTATAGCTTCTTGGTATATTGCACAGCAATTGGTACACAGACTCAACTACATGAGCCGGGCTCAATGTTATCATGAAGTGGCAACACAAGTGCATATTGACACTGCTGTTGCAAAGGCATGCTTGCCAGACAAGGCCTCAATACTGCTCAGGCCGCAAAGATGCCTGCTGCTCACTTCTGGACTGGCTGGAAAGTGTTGATAGGGCCACGACAGAAGGGACACAAGGGACTGGTAAGGCCTCTTGCACACATCTGGTAAGCACACTGCAGACACATCTGCACCACACAGGCCAACCTCAACATGCAGGTAACACAGTGGCTGCTCAAAAGTGCAGGCAGGTGAAATTTGTATGACATCAAAACACGGGCAGCTCAGTGGCAGACAGCAAATTGCGGGACAGATGCTGCACCACGACTGTAAACTTTCAGAAGCATCACCTCTTTCATTGCATGCAGCAGTAAATGGAGTTGACGGATCAGCAGCATGTGAGCAGATAGCAAAATCAATTCAAGCAGCACATGCAGCAGGATATACCTGGTGATCGCAGCCAGCGATCTGTGCTTCTAGAGGGCGGTCCATGCATATGGAGCACAAGCCCTCGTCCTCATCATTATCTCCTCTGCGCCTTGAGGGCATTGTCTGCAACAGCAGCTATAGCCCATCAGCGACGCGACTGTCACGTGGCAATCACTGTTGATTCACATGCAGATGTAACAAACTACTTGGAAGCAAAACAATTTCAGGGTTGCAAATAAATGCAGTATGTGGTTGTCAAGGGAAGGAATGGGTTGACGTTCGTCACAGCGGTGGATACTGGTGCACAAAGATTGCTGCAAATTCCAGACAGCATGCAGAGGGAAGGTTTGTGAAGTCTGCATGTAAGGCCATATGCAATGTGGGAATGCCACTAACAGAACATGGTCAGGTTGATTGAACATGAAGCCCTTGACATTGCCAGCTGAAGCTGGACAAAAATGGGAGGACCATCACTTTTCTCACGGAAACACAATACCTTGAACAAGTTCTTGTCAGATGCTTCATCCGCCTCCTCATCTTCTTCATTGTCATCAAGATCATCATTGTCATCACCATCAGCATCATCTTCCCCATCAGACTCCTCCTCTTCTTCCTGCTCTCCCGCCAACTCAGGCAGCATGTAACCATGCTGACCCAAAATACCATGCAACTCCAATGTGTTCATCTGCTCTGCTCTGCTACCAGGACCCTCATCATCCCTATCATGCTGCTGACTATCCATGGCATTGTCACAGGACATGTCATCATTTTCCTCCTCCAGCATGTCCTGCATGATCTGCTCCTCATTTGAAATCGAATGGATGAGAGTGCTGCTGGCGCCTTCGTCATAAGCGCTGCTGTCACACTCTGACTGCATCCGAAAGCTCTGAGGATTAGGCATTGATGACTCTGGAGCTTCATACTGGCTGGCCAACGCGTGTGGGTGGGCCTGCGTGCTAGATCCTTGCTTGTACTGGGAGCTGCCGGTGTGCTGCACTGTGGAGGCACCATCGATGTGTGCTGCTTGACCACCAGAACAGGATGGCGTGTTTGCAGACTCATTGTATGCAGCTGCCATGCTATTCGACAGAACAGGCGCCAAAGAGGAGCTTGGCGCCACTTCCTGCTGATATGCAGCAGTCTGATGGAGCTGTGAAGCTGAGTTTGCTGACTCAGCGTGGTGGCTGTCACTGCTCATGTCACACAGCGCATCAATAGCTTCAGCGCTGGGCAAAGCACAGAAGCTGGCTTGGCCTTGTAAAGACAGGCTCTGCCTTGCCAGTGCAGGCAACGCTGCTGGCAGCAGCATCTGCTGCTGAGAAGGGCCAGCAGGACTGGGCCCCACGTCTCTGCCAACACCTCCAGGCTGTTGGCCAGGCTGAGTCCAGCCAAAATCTGCTTTCCCGCCAGAAGCTGCTCCATTCCTGCCAACTTCTGCGGCTGGTTCAGGAGTGGCGGGAACAGATCGAGTCTGCAGCCTATCTGGGGTTGACTCAACATCAGCTGAAGGACTTGACCAGGCGTTACTAGACAAGCCTTGTGGTGGGGTGGGCATGGGTGCAGGGGGTGGACTCGTTGGTGTGCGCGGAGTGGCTGGCTGATGCTGCTGTTGATGACTGTGGTTTGATGTCTTCAATGTTGCTGCTGTTGGGCCCCTTGCAGGGGTGTTGAGGCCAGACCCAGTTGCCGGCCTGCCAACATACATATTGTGAAAATCCACACCAAGTTTGAATGTATTCCACACACATGGGGCAGCAGGAGACTTTGGTGTGACAAAATAACATGAACAATGACCTGCGACACCAGGTGGCATTCTGTGCCTGCTTGACATACGGTATGCCTGCCTCAGCTCAGACAGCCAGTTTTCTGCACAAGCAGACAAGCACACCGGCTTTCTCAATGAAATAGTGGGAGGTCTTACCTCTGATTGTCCAGGGAGCCCCGAGAGGTGTGGGGTGCCCGGGGGGAGCTGGCAGGGGTATCATGGACAGAGGACGTGCCCTGCCTGGATCGCCGGCTATGGCCACTGCCACCGCCACCACTTCTCTTTTTGCTGCCAGCCAGAGATCTCAAAGCAGCCTGCACAGCAAAGCTCCAGTTTCGCTCAGTACAGCACAGCACAGCATAGCATGCTGCGCCGCCATATGGCGCAGCATAGCAGCATCCAAGTTATAAGCAGCAGCGAAACAGCAAAGGTGTCAAGCAATGCAGCAAAGGCTGCACTGGAGGTAAACATGCCTTACAGCGACGGCTCACATGCCTTGAAAGGACACATATGCATTTGACTGAACAGGTGACAGATTATATCATATGTGCCACAACACAGCCTTAGAATAGCAGCAGCAAGAACAGCTCTTTTGCGGCCTGCTAGCACGCATGGGCATTGAGGGATCTGCCTACACACATATGCCATGCTCTCGATTGACATGTGTGTGTAGCCGGATTTCTCAATGCCCATGCATGCTGGCAGGCTGCAATAGAGCTTCCTTGGCTGTGAAACAATTGCAGCAGCACAGGAAGTGCTGGAGGTGAGTTGACTTTGTGCATCTCAGCACTATAATGTACAATTCAGGAAGCATGGCGTTGCCTGCAGGATGACAGCAGCAGCAAGGGGGGTGGTGGGGGTGAGGCTGGTGGAGGATGCCTCCATAGGGTCAGCACTGGCTGATGATGCCATGGCATTCAATGCAGCCTGTACCATGGCTGCTGATGCATATGAGCTGTTGCTCTTGCCCTTCTCTGCATTGCCTGCGCAGACAGTAGCACGACATCACACTTGAACACAAGCGCAGTCAAAACTGTTTTTGACAGCCATGAAGTCACTCTGCCAACAAAGCGTAGCAGCCATGGGTCACTCTGCCAATTAACTGTAGCAACATGAAGAGATACAGACAGAGTGTTAGTAAGTGATGCAAAGGGCAAGAAGCAGTAATACAAGCATGAACAGTCTTGTCGCAGTCATGCACAAGCTGCTGTAGACAGAGTAGGGGAATACCTTCCATAGCATATGATGCATTGAGCATGGCAGCAGCTGGCAGCTCATCCAGAGCTCCAAGCAGCCTCAGAATGCTGCTGGCTGGCTTAGCAGTAGGACTGCCCTTGCGCCACGCCTCGCTACATTCCAGCACCTCTGCTGCGGCCTGTTCAACCTACAGGCAAGTTTGCAACAGTGGACAGAAGTCTCTAAAGGCACTTGATTGTGCAACGCACACTTGCATACCCTCAAACAGCCGTCTATACAACTGCAGGACACAGCACACATGCTGAGAAGTTTCTCCGACCGCCACGCCTGAGCAGCACTTGGTGTTGTGACAACAGGGCAACATATCAGCTGGTGCAGGACTCTTGCAATGCAGTAATGCGTATGCTGCAGCATCTGTTGACACAAAGCCTTCTGTGCTGGCAGCTGTGCCTGTGTTCAAGGTACAGCAAAGACGTCACATGACACTGCCTGCTTACCTTGCTCTCCTGCAATTGTCCATTTGTACAGACAGCCAGCAGGCTCATGCCACCGGGCACCCCCTTTGAAGGTGCGGAGCTCATAGCTTTCAGCGTCAACAGCAGCTTTGCTCGCTGCAGCAGAACATGCAATGATCAGACTCAATCATCAAATCAAGTTGACGTGTGAGCTTGATGTATGCATTGCTACAGACACTGCATCCACAATTACGTGTATTGACTGACACACAGCCAGAAGGCACTCCCACAACAACCAGGCAACTGATTGTGGGCTAGATGCATTAATAGACAACGATGTTCATGCATTGCCAGGACATACCTGTATCAGCATAGTTAACAGGGCTTCTGGAGTGGTAGCTTTCCGGCTGTCACCAGCAGCCCCACCCCCACCCTCCGCGTCTCTACGTCGGCGTACTCGCCGAGCTCTTCTGGTGTGTGTGTCACACAGTTGGCGAGCAATGGAGCTGTGCCCATTTGCCCTTGCTAGCTGGAAAGGCTTCAAGCCTCTGTGGTTGCGTATCCGACGCAGATCCAAGCCTGTACATGCACCCTTGATACACGTACCTTCCACATAATGTCCAATCGGAAAAGGACATGTTTATGGATTGCTCAGCACACTTCCAGGATGCTCCAGAATGCAGACTGCATCAATGTCTGATAAGGCATGCAGCTGGGCATGCGCAGGGCTCTATGACTTTTCAGAGGCAAGGCTATTGAGCATGGTAGGACGCCCAAAGCACAATGCCAGTGTCCATAGTATGGAGAATGCATAGAAAGCTGTAGCCAAAAACACAGATACTTGCAACAAGCTCAATACGCTGTTGTGCAGCGCCAGTTTCATGCTGACAAATTGGTGTGCATCTTTGTGCACATGCACTGACCTGAATCTGGTGTTTGTGCTGCAAGAAGGACATCCACAACTGCATGAAAGCCTGTGGCTGCTGCAATGTGCAGCGCAGTTGAGCCTCGTGACAGCCAGGGCGTCAGGTTGCTGCCGGTGATCTGGGCATCTACTGATGCGCCGTTGGCCATCACAGCCTGCACTGTTGCTGCACTGCCATTCAGAGCTGCCACATGTAGCGCTGTCATGCCTGCTAGGTTGTGTAGGTCTATATACTTCACTTCCTCCAGGCCCTCTGTGAAGACCAAGTCTGCCAGCCTGGTAGCTGCGCCTGGTGTGTTGATGCGGCTGCTGAGCAGGCGTACAACGCAGCTGCTATGACCATTCTTTGCTGCTATGTGGAGGCAAGTCTCACCCTTGGGGTTTGTTGCCATCACGTCTGCCCCCTTACTCAGGAGGTAAGTAACACATTCAAGGTGCCTGCAGCCACATTATGGAGTGCATTGAAGAGTGCACTTTTGTCATTGCACAGGTGAGATCACCCCAGACGAGCTGTTCAGGCACTAGGTGAGGTTGCAATACCCAGCAAAGACTGCTGTACAGAGAGTGGTACATGGTACGTTGAGACCTTGAATGCCACTCACCCATTGCAACATGATGTCATAAGCAGAGTCTGCCCCTTGCTCCCAGGTGCATTCAAAAGGTCCTGGCGTGTCTGCCAACTGCCTTTCGCTTGTTCAGCTGATTCATAAACAGAAGCTAAAAGCTGGCAGTTTCCGCGTTCTGCACAAGCAAACTCAGCTGGAGGTATGCATTTGCGTTTCAATGCATGTCACGGTGTTGCACAAGTGGTTAAAGCTGGTGGGCAGCAGATCAGCAGATTGTCAGCATGCAGCACAGCCTACCTGAAGCAACAGCCAGGGCTGCTCTTCGGCCCTTGCTGGTGCGGAAGTATCCCGCTTTTGCATCTTCAACCTGAGATGAAGTAACACAAGGGTGGGCAGGCTACTCACAAAGCAGTGTGACTCGCACAGGTTGCCGGTGCACTAACGTCTCATGTGCCAGCGGAACAAGAAGCTGCCAACAAGAAGTTGCTACTATAACATTCAAGGCATCTCGCGCAATCGAGTTGTCCGCTTGCTTGCACCGCTCTCACCTGCTGAGCTGCTCGTGCATCTCCTCTGGCTACCTTCGCGAGGACTTTTGTTCCAGACGACGTAGACTGGCCGTTGCCCATCTAATGAATGCCAGATGGCTAGCTATTCAGCGCTGTCAAAAAGCCACAGGGCACGCAACTTGTCGCTTCACTTGCGCTTGCGTTGCCAGCAGCCAACGCAGCTATTCTTTGCAGAGTGTTTTCTGCCCTTTGTGTCACAGCTGCTCAGAGACTAACTCCGCAAAGACCCATTTCGGTGTCGCTGCTCCATGCCGCAGCCATGATGTTGTCTGAAATTGAGTGCAGTGTCGTCAGTCTGTCTCAGTGTTAATACTCAGGAGCACACTCGAGGTCGACTCACAAGAGAAGCGCGTGGTAAAGCATCGACTCCGGTCACTAATGAGTCACCTGTGTTTAACGTGGTCTCGGATTAGTCATACAGCACCAGCTGGGTCTCTTGGGCTGATAGCAGTTTAGCACGCAGCTGTCACCAGCCCAATCGTTTCGGGAAAGTGCCACATGTCAACAGCTAATGTTGTTCGAGCCACAAGGAGCGTTGCCTGAGCCCATCACCTGTTGCAACTATGCGTTGACATGGCATGCAACGGAGGCTCGGGCTTGCTTGCCCAGTGTCGGGCAGTGACACGGGATGCCGTTGCTTATCAACTCGCTTGCAGCGGAGGCTCACCTGCAGGTCTTGCAGTGCGGCCGAAGGTGACCTGTCGCTCGACGGCTGGAGAAGCAGAAAGTCACTGAGATGGGTGAGCACGACTTGAACGCTGTCGACTCTGACGGTCGTTGCTTCACTCATGTCTGAGCATCTGTTGATCGGTCCTATGCAGACACCGAGCCATGATGCTGTCTCAGTCCATGAGCAGACAGTTGGTGAGCTCTGTCACGTTACCGGTCCTGCTGTGCTGAGTGAGTGGCGCCAGATGCTTCAGACCGTCTTTCGCTCTACTTGTAGAGCCAAAAATCTTCCTAGCAGCCCCTCTTGGAGTTGATTTTGGCCAAGCCAGGATCGGCTTGGCAGTCTGTCCTGGTGGCCTGATGTCAGTGCCTTTGGAAATTTTGGTGACCAGACGGCGACCTTGGCTAGATCTGGCTCGGGAACTGATAAAAACTGCCAAGCAGCATGGTGATAAGATGTAATGAATATCGTCCAATGATAAAGGACATGTTTGAGAATGTGGACATGTGAGGTCCTATGTTCGCAGGTCTGGATGGATTCGTTGTTGGTCTGCCCGTCACCAGTCGAGGCAACATCCATGATCAGAACACTGACTCTATTCAGGTGACTAGCTGCTTCTGTAGTCTGGCTCCAGCGGTCAACGCAATGCATCTAGTAATGGAGGGCTCTACAAAGTCATGACAGCAGGATGCAACAATAATTCTAGAATGCTTTGTCATGATTGCTGGTGTGCACAATCACTCTCTTGCCTTGCAAGATTGGTCATGTCCTGTGCTCTCACTTAATGCTGCTGGTTTGTAGGGTCGACAGTGCAGAAACTTTGCACAGACACTCCATGCTGTAGCCAGTCCTCAAAACTTGCCTGTCTATCTCTTTGGTAATGGTCTACATCTTTTGCTGTCATGTGCACTGCTGCAGTCAGCAGCCATCATTGTTTGTCTTATGGATCTCTGTCATGCTTTGCATTGTTTCAGGATGCAGCAAATGGCTTTAAACAGCTCATGTGCTTGTTGCCTGTAGATGAGAGTCGGACAAGCACAGAAGCCGCAGCTGCACTTGGGCTCCAGAACACCAGTCGCTTGAAACAACAGGTCTGTATCTTGCTTTTCGAACCTAGTACTATAGCACCTGAGACTCATGTGCAAGCATACTGCGTGTGACCAGCTTGCATGCATCAACAACATCAGCAGCTGCAGTCTGGAGTGTTGGTGTGAGTTTGTACACACTCACAAGGTCTGGATGTCATGTTTGCTTGCTTTCACAGAACTAAGGTCTGACTGCAGTCATGCTTGCTCAGGGGAAGCTGGATGCTGTGGCAGCTGCTTTGTTGCTCACTGCCTACTATGAGCGCCCAGAGGCAGCTGTCAAAGTCACGTCTATCAAACGCTCTCAGTGAGCAGCATATCTGTGGGCACGAGGACTCTGGTCACGAAATTTTCGTACAGTAACTATGTTGCATCTTTCTGCATCGTTACAGCGCATGAGCAATGCAACATTGCTGCGCAATGCAGCAGTAGATCCAAAGAAGCCGCTCCTAATTTACATATGCAAATGCCAAGCTTGGAGCCAGCATTCTTGCACTCCCCTGTTATGCAATGCGGCATGTCTTCCGGACCAGATATGCTTGTTTGAGGGCTGACGTGCTTGCTGAAAAGTCTCACGGTCCTGGTGGATGGTCAAGCTCTGCTAGTACAGTAAGAATGCCTGACACAGGAAGAAACGTTTCGTCTTGTTTGCTCGAAGTCCTGCTCCAAGTCGTATACTCCTAGTGTTTGCGTATAGTAGCAAAGAATCGGCTGCAAACACGTTGGCAGGTATGTTAAGAAGGCGCCACGTATTTGTTAGCTGATCTTATTCTGACAAGGTGGGCCATTAGGCTGCTGCAAATATGCCTTCTCTAGCTGCGCGAGGACATATGCTTGACCTGGGACCTTTGTCCCCGAATACGAAACACGTCAAGAAGGACAGCATGTTGGCAACATTGATCAAACTTGGCGAACGTGATACACAGCAGAAGGCGATTGATGAGCTTCGCCGTGTGATCACGGTGATCTAAGCTATTTCCTGTGCAGCGTCAAACACCCAGGAGGAACCCACACAGCATGACAAACATAGACGCTCTTGCGTAGGTTCTGAACGAAGACAGCTTGGGCGTTTTAGTGAGCTGTTTATGTGCCACTGGAACAGAACAGAAGGTCCTAGCTCGCAAGGTACATGCCGCTGGTAGTAAGCAAGACCTTATGTACCTTATCTTCTGAGCTCTGCGCAATGCTTCCAGGAGTGCGTTCGAGCCCTGGGTATGCTTGCAAGCCCTATATGCCCTGTGCAAGCTCAGTACTTGCAGCAGCCTTTCCTGGGCAAGGTCGTTAACTACCTCAAGAGCCGCATGAAGGTACGCCATGGGCATGGAATAGTGTGTGTCAATGTGCAAAGTCTGCCAAATTTTTGACAGTAGCATCAGAGTCTAATCTACTCTCTGCACGACCCGGTCAAGATGACAGCCTATGTCACCTGGCTGCGCAGGACCCAGACAACACAGTACGCGAGGCAGCTGGAGATGCTCTGGGACAGATTGCTGAGCACTTGTATGGTCAGCACAGCGTTTATTCTGCTGGGGACATTGCGTCGAATTTTGTGCTCAGGGCAGCACATGACACCATGCTGGAACACAAGAAGGAAGTGCAACAGGCTGGAGCATACGCGTTGTCAAAGGTAGATTAAACAGTATTGTCTATGTATGATCAATGATATTCATGCAGTTTGATGTGCATCAGGAACAACATCCAGACAAAACATGCTCAGTGCTGAGGAAAAGCACACATCATACAATCAGCTCAGCCTTGACATGCATAGTTGCACAGACTCTGGCATGTGTGCTGAGCATCAGCCTGAAAGGTGATTGATGCTCTGGTAATGGCTGCAGCATAGACGTGTCAGCCAGATTGCTGGTGAGATAGCATAACTCATAGTCGAGCGATACTGAGTTTGCAGTATCAGTCCCAGCTGTCACTTCTTTCTGAGAGCAACCATTACCATGACCTATAGCTCAAATCCTTCCGCACACATGGGTTTGCAACATGTGCATCTTCATCACCACTTGCTTGACACAGCTCCTGGCAATCCTGTTCTTTGTTTCATGTGCAAGTGCAAGCAAGTTGCACAAGCTGCCAAGCAGCATCACTAGCCAAACATTGCTTCACATGGGTCATGATGGACTTAGGCCGTCGAATGCAGGTAGTCTGTCACACACAACCATTGGTACCCAGCCTTTGGAAGACTTTGCTGAAGCTGCTGAGCAGCAACACGTTTCCAGGCAAGGCAGCCCTCATTGCAGCCATGGCACGCTGTGATGGTGACACCTGGCAGCCCAGGGGGCTGGTGCAAGGGGGCCTGCAAGCCCTGCAGCCTCATTTGAGCTTGCTGATTGGTCAACCTCATACTGCCAAAGCCAATAGGTAGGGTGGTACTCAGTGAACCTCTTTACGATTGAACCGTCCTACGAACGGAGCACTCAGCAGATTGTATGTAAGAAGTATCTGTTGGATAGTTCAGTGCACATACCAACGCTTCTTGTCTCACCCTCAATGTGCAAGTGATGCAAGTCTACAACATCGCCTGTACAGCCTAAAGCACCCTGCTTGCTAACAATGTTGACACAGTCTGCTCTGCCATGTGCAGCTCAATTTTCATGCATGGTGTTAAGTATGGCTGCAAGCAAGGGGAAGGGCCTCTCTGTTGTCATGCTAAAGCCTGACCAGCTCTGCAGTAGCATGCAAAGACAGTGCCAAACCTGCTATAAATACAGCCATTCTGCAGTGCTCAACTGCATGATGTATAAGGAACACATGCAAACTCATCATGCTAACCACACAAAACATGTTTGTTTGCTTACCTGCAGCTCAGGGTTAGTATCTGGTTTGTCAAATCCAGACTGGCCGATCAGACGGGCAGCAGCTGATGCCATTAAGGCGCTGGCAATTGCCCTAGGGCCTGACCTGGACAGCCCTGGTCAAGCTGCCCTGACTTCTGGTGTCCAGTCAGTCAGCTGCAGGGCTGCAGAGGCCTTAGACAAATGCCGCTTTGACAAAGTGCGGCCTGTCAGAGAAGTTGTACAGGAGGCTCAGGCTGTTCTGTTAGACCTTCAGGTAATCTGCGCTTGAGCATACAAAGCGTGACACTGCCATCTTCATTGTGGCAATAGCATGTTGGCTAGCAAGCTGCCTTTGACAAAGCAACAAGATAACATCACTCCTGTAAAAGGATTGGCTGGTGGGCTTGCATGGCTATCATGCACATCTTCCGTAGCTTAACATTCCACGTGCTGCTCCATTGGTGGCAGTGCTGGTGCAGGAGTATGCAAGCAGTGGCAGCAGCAGCTCAGGCTGGAGTGCCTGGTTGGCACCTAGGCTACAAGCTAGGGGCATCACCATGAGTTCACCGCCCCACCATCAACCTGTCAGCCCCGGCAGACAGTCTGCCACACCCCGCCCCACCTCCGCCATCAGGCGTGCTGGCAGCCATAACAGGTATGATTGTCATCTTGACTTTTCCTTTCTGCTTCAGGAACATGACACTGGCCTGCATGCTATGCTGATGGCGGCAAAACAGGATCTGGTTTTGATGAGTCAAGTGATACCTTGGTGATGATGTCCTTCTGTTGGGCCATGCTTTCAGCTCAGACATTGAGTGTGGTACAAAACTGTGTTCCGAGACAAGTACCTCTGACTGCAGCAGAGTCACAATGTCTGGTGTTAGCAGGATCTGCATCGTGATATGGCAGCACCAACTCACCTGCTGTTCTTCTTAGCTGCCCTATCCAGATTTTGCTTGTTTCCGCACTACACAGTCAGACTGGCACAGGTCTGCAGTGCTTTCAAGCAATGCACACCTTCTGAATTTATTGTGTGACACAGTGCATGCATTGTTCTCAGATTGCTTCATATAGATTCGGATCATATCAGCTCATGCTGATATTGGCCAACACCTGGACAGGAAGCCATTCAGAGCTGCATTCACCCGAGTTGTGAGGCACATACTTGCTCAATGGGAAAATGATGGATTGAATGAAGGATTGAATTGCAGTGTGCATGAGCGCTTCTGCATGGCAGCAGCCAAGGCAGACCAGGTTGCAGACACAGGAGCAACCAGACAGCAGGCCACAAGCCTGCAGCCTGCAGCAGAAGACTCACGCAGCAGCACAGTCATCTCTCATACACCTGCTCCTGACCAACTTCAGCAAGTTGCCTGTCAAGGGCACACCGAAGCAGCCCCTGAAAAGGATGAGAGTGACCCACCATGTAGGGGCAGTGCTGAGCAGACAGAAGCATCGTCCACTTCAGTGCAGATTGAGCAGAGCACAAACAGTACAGCTGGTGACTCACCAGACACAGCCAGAGAAGAAGAGGGTGAGCCATGCAGGCAAGATGCAGCAGGGGCAGAAGCAAGACAAAATCAGATCAGCGGGAAGGAAACAGCAGGGACTGAGCAGGCCCCGGGGGATTGCAAAAGCCGCCTGCCCCGTGTCAACAGTGGCTTCAGTGCTGGGACAAATCACCCCCATGGTACTTTTGAGTGTGTGTCTGGGACACAGACAGTGTCCCACAGTGACATGCCTGCTTCTGCTGGTGATCATGGGAGGGTCAGGCCGCTAAGACCCCCACTTGCAGCAGTTCAGGAGGGGTCAGCACCCATGCTGGGCTCCCTGTCCTTCAAGCCCACCTCCATGCAGCAGGTGCATGATGAAGGTACAAGAAGCTATCACAGCTTCAGTGTTTGACCCCAGTTGCATGTCTAGGCAGCACTTCACACTGCATAACAGCACACCAGTCAATGCTGGTGACAATGAGAGTGATGCTGCATGCCAATGTTGCAGACCAACGTAACATCACGCATCAGCACAATTGCCTTCTGTCTCCTCGTACAAGACAATAGTTGCAAGACATAACTGCTCAGCAAACTTGAGCAAGACATGCCTGCTCAGCAACCTCCAAGGTGGTAACACTGTGAGGCCTGTTGTTCTGTGCAGGCCTTGAGGGCGTGTCGCAGAACCAAGCACAAGCCTGTGAGCCTAGCAAGAGCAGAGGGCGGCGCCTGGTTAAGCACACAAGCCTGGAGGAGCGACATCAACAGCAGCACCAGCAAGCTTCCCCTGCATCCGGTGCCCAGCAGGACTGGGCAGCAATGACTCTGCAAATGCAGAAGCTTCAGGTTAGCCAACCCAAGTTCTTTTTCGGGTTGAGGTTTGAAGGTAAACGTGAACTGGATAGCACATTGACAAAGTCTCCACATGGTTATGAGTGCTGCACAACGTGTCACACACAGCTGTTGCGACAGATCAGCAGCGTCTCTGCAAATTGGTGTCACTGGGATCCTGAGTGCACAAACGTCATCATGGACACACATGCTGCATGCATCACCAAACTGCACTCAAATTACCAAACTGCACTCAAATTACCAAACTGCACAGGCTCTGACACACTCACAGACCACATATGAGACTGCTGCGGCAAGTTGGTGACACAGGTATCATCTTGCAATTCAGCAGCTTTCCTGTACTGCAGCAGTGAAAAAGCTAGCACAGCATACATGGCTGCTGAATTGCAAGATGATACCTTTGTCACTGCTGCAGTACAGGAAATTCCTGTTGGACCCACAACCCACAACCCAGGTCAAGAGCTTGCACCAATCTCTGCCTCAGGTTTGGCTTCACTGTGTTCCAAAACAAGCAACACACTGTTCTTCTTTCTTTCTTGCTTTCCTAAAACCCATATAAATGTACATATGAAGTTTGATTTGATTTACCAGCAGCGTAATGTGCACATGGTGCAGGAGCAGCAGGGGCGGGTGCTGGGCATGCTGGACAGCTTGTCACTCTCCACTCAGGCAGCCCTAGCAGGCCTGGAAGCCCGACTGCTAGCCCTGGAGGCCAAAGCTGACGCCTGCTTGCCAGGTGGCATCACAGCGTACTCCCTCCTAGTCAAGCACAGCGTTTGAAGCAGCAGGATCACGCGGTCGTATTGCCATGTGACATGCTGTGACAGCATACCATGCAAGGGCTGGTGTGAGTTTTGCTCTGCCATGGGCTGGCACCTTACAGTATTCCAGCTTTGTTTGCAGCAAGTTCATTTTCGAACACAATGCATTTAAATACAGGCATTGGCAGCACTGTTTGAGCACATTTTTAAACAACCACTGACACAAGTCATCTCATGTGAGCCTGGCTGACACAGTGCCAACATTGCTTGTAGGCTATCAACGGCCTGTCGGCGTTATGAGAACTCCTGGCCAATCAAGTCTGGCTGATGCAGACAGCTCTTTGCAGCGCAATATGCCCACATCAGGCGCCTTGGGAGCATCACATCTTGACCAGGCCTTCTCCCAAGCACTGGCAGCAGCCAATGGTAATGTAGTTCATGTGCATGGCTGTGTCTGCTGCACTCATGCCTACACCGTGTATTGATTGCTGTTTGGCCCTTTGGCATAGCATGCTCAGAGTGGGCAAGGTGCAAGTGAAAGACAACTGCTTTCTCAGTTGCCTCTCCCTGAGTGTGACTGCAGCACCATCAGTGTTCAGACTGGCCTGCAAGCAGTATCCAGTCGTGATGCCAAGTGACATGATTTAGTATTTCTGCACCAAACTCTGCTTGTTGGAACTGCTCCCTTTGTCATGCATCTGTATGTGCTTTGTCATGGTGCTTTGCCCTGATGTGTTGATCTGCATTGCATCACGGGGTCATGCAAATGTCATCCCCTCCATCATACCAACAGCAAAAGCCAGTCTTTGAGCAGCCTTGATGCCCTGGCAGGTGATCGGCAGCTGATCCAGCTGTTGACAGCCAACAGCCCAGCTTGGCAGAAACTGTCTAGTGACACGTCAAGCCGGCTGCTGCCATGTCTAGTGATGCTGATTGAGAGGCAGGCTGGCCTGGCTGAAGTGCTGCCTTGGCTGTGGCCCTTGGCAGACGAGGACAGTGGCTGTACTGTACATGCTGCACCAAGTTTGCAGACGCGTTTGCTGGCAGCATTGATTGCTGTGCCAGAGGGCATGGACAACGCTTTGGGAGGCAAGGTCAGCTTGGTTAATATCTTGCATGCAAGACTGCTGCTGCTTGCTGAAGGAGTGTCATTTGGCATCGTTGCAGAATCAAGGCTCTGCAGACAGAATGTCTTGTTATATAGCTGTACAACTTTGCTGGTTTGGAAGGCTATTGGGATTTCCAAGCTTATACCATTCTTACAGACTGTTGACGAGCACAGGTGGTTGACTCTACACGCATGTTGATTTCAGATCAAGCTGTGTGCAGGTGGCACTGTTGCTGTCCACCCTGCAAGTTGTCTGGTCATTGCCAGACCAAGCTGAGTTGCTGTCCAGTCCAACGGATCCAGGCAGGTCAAGGGTACAAGCAAAATCTCAGAAAGAGGCCAGCCCTGTGTGGGCAGCTAGACCATACAGTGCATCTCCTCGGTCTCCTACAGATCCACGCACTGTTTGGTCTTCTGCAGAGCAGCTAGACTCCATGAAGGTACACTCAAGACCCTTTAGCTGGCCCACGATGTATATCATGATGACAAAAGAGGCAGCATCATCTGAAGCTTGGCAATGCGTCTTAAGCTGAGAAGTCGTATGGCAATTTGGTCAGGCTTTGCTTGTGGCAGCATGCAAAAACGCAAACAAAGATCTGCATCGGAATGCCCCATGACGTCTGCGCACTCTTGTGCAGGCGCAACTTGATGCTATGCAGCTGCAGTTCGAACAGCATCAAGGTTGAAGAGAAACAGCTCCCTTCAGCACATGGGTGATGATGGATTGTTGGGCGCCAGATTAGTGGCAGTCGTTTTTGTGTGTGATCCTGTAGACCTGAATATGTCTAGGCACAAGCTCTCATGTTAGTTAGCATCTACCTACACCTAAGCTGTTGTACCTCAAGCAGTCTAAATTGAGTCTGATGTACAAAGGCAGAATCCCTGACATCATAAATGCACAGACTGCCTGCCAGAAAAAGCATTCATTGTAAAGCTCTGCTATCAGCCCTGCTCAAATGCCTCAAGGGCTTAGTTGATAGCCAGCGGCAATGTCAGTTTCTTCATCCTTGTTGATGAGATCATCAGCTGAGATATCTCGCAGAGAGCCAGGCTCACTTGTATCACCATCATTTGCCGCATTGCTGTCAGCATCTGCATCACTCGCAGCCTCATCACCAACATCAATCCCCAGACTGTCAGGCAACCCAAAAGCAGTGGCCTTGCTCTTGAGTCCTGCCTTGAGTCCAGCACTCATGCCATCGTGTGGTTCAGCCTTGGGCTCAGTAGCAGTTGTATCATAGCTGAGGTCCATGGGGGATGCATCCATGCGGAAGCTGCTGGTTGTGCCAGCTTCACCTGATGCTGCATGCCCTGTTTCTGCATGGCCAGCGTCTGCTGACTGCCCATGTGAGGCAGCTGCCATACTGACGTCAGACTCACTTAGCGTGGGTCCTGGATGGTCAGCAGCACTGTTTGGCTGAGGGGTGTCCTCCATGTAGAAGATTCCTCCCTCAGCCGTAGTAGCTGGAAACAATGAGGTGCTGTTTTTGGCAGCATGCTCATCCAAGCCAGTGTGCTCGCCGTCCTCTGACCCATCGTTGTTGATGTCATGAGTGGCGGTGTCCTGCAGCTGTGTGGCTTGAATGAGGGGGCGGGTGGCCCAGTCTGGGCTGTCACCCTGATTGGCCGACGCAAAGCTGTTCTCATTGCCTTCCTCTGACATGACAGTGTCTGCATCCTCAGCCTCTGACTTCATGATGTCTGCCAAGAGGTCACCTGCAGCAATTACAGACAATGTAAGTCATGCGAGTTGTACAGACCTGATCACCAAATTTGCGCACCCATACATACCCCAAAGAGAACGAGGCAGACAAGCAGCAGAATGATAGCTGCATCAGCTGCATACCTGATGTCAGCTCATACCAATCCATGCAATGCAGCAGTCAAGGCGTACCACTCCATTGTGCAAAGCAGTCAACAAAAGCAGATAAATCCACAGAGCATGGTGCAGGATAGGCGTACCGGTGTCTTGCTGTGCTTCATGGCGGCGGCGGTAGAAGAGCACGTAGGCTGAGGAGGAGCAGATGTTGTTTTTGTCCACAGCATGCACGTGGCTATCATCAAAGCACCACCACTTGCCATCAGGCAATTTGCAGTAGGCATTGTAGTGGCCACCACCCATGCCTCCAAAGTGATTGCTCACAGCATACAGGTCGTACACCGGAGGTACATCCTGTGCATACAATGTAACCCGTCGCGTCTGTGCCTCGGAGGCCAGGCAAGACATGCTGCAATGACAGCATGTTTGCTGTCTTTTGCAGCACACACACACACACACACACACACACACACACACACGCACGCACACACGCACGCGCACGCACGCACGCACGCACGCACCGTGTCCATCTGGCACAAAAATCCGTTGTATTTATTTGTTATGCATTGTAATGATGTCCATCTGGCACAAGAACCATTGTTGATAAACCGTTGTGATGCCCAAATTGTTCACATGTTGCCGCTGAAGACATGAGGCATCACAGCTTCCGTTCCAAACAGTCACAAAAGGGTTGCACTACAGGTGGCTGAGCCAACAGTATTGTCTGTGCATTCTGTCTCTTCCTGCACTCACAGCTACCTCCTGCGCAGTATGTTAGCCCCACGTGCAGTCATGACTACAAGGTGACGCAAAGTTACCAAGCCCTTTGGCGCAGACATAAGGAGTGACCGCGGCCGAAGCAGCCACAAGAGCCCTGCAAACATGGTGGCACAACAACAAGAGAGGCGTACCTGGTGGTGTGGCAAGTAGTTTGACAGGTCCCAGTCCTCCAAGGGGAAGTCCACCTGGACATCGAGCTTGTCGCGGCGGGCTCGTGTGAAGAAGAAGCGCTTGAGGTGGACAACCAGCACCTCAGGCACAGCCCACAGGTCCAGCTTCTTGTTGGCCTGCACGTGGCGCTTGCACTTGCTGCAGAACCAGCTGTCCTCAGCTTCCAGCTCCTCTGCTGTCTGAAAAGCCTGCAACCCAACAGCAACTGTCATCTGCATGCAGTCACTAGCTTCCCATGTGCAGCTTCTCTGCATGCCGGAAAGTCCCGTGAAATGACAGCACCATGCAACCGAAAGACACCAGTCAGTCAACTAAGAGCCAAAGAACCACGCAATCAATGGTTGAAGTTGCTTCATAACTCTCCTCTGCTGTACGTTTTCAGCCAACAGCTTGGCAGCTACTGTTGCTTAACGCGGAGAACCAGATGGGAAACAAGGGCATGTGTCAGTGCACAGGTGCAAGGGCAGCAGTGACCTGTAGGCATGCATCCAAGCCAACAGCCTCCCGGGCGCTGGTGCTAGCTACCCCACTTGCACGCCTCACAGACTCATCCTCCTGAACACCACCCACAATTTTGTTTCCCACGGTAGCAAAAGGAAATGCTGTCACCTCTGATGAATAGGCCTTGCAGTGGTGCTGCTGCTTGAATGCGTGCAGCAATACGTTTCATGTGTTTGTCAAGTTATGCTGTAATTGTTGAGGGCGTAGTAGGATGATGGTGCAGCAGCAACTTGACTTCCTGAGGCTATGCAATGCGTCATCAGCATACTAAATAAGATGACTTGAGCTTGTTGAGATGAGCAGTGGATGTCATCAAAACACTGGAACAAAGGAGTTGTTCAACCAGGACGGGCCGCGCTACTTGCAGAGTCTGTGAGCAAAACCAGAGCTGAAACCAGCAGAGCGCTGCATCAGTCTTCGGCGAGCGCCCTAAGCAATGAATGTGTATCGCAATGGGACAGCAAACGTAGAGTTTGTTAGGAGTAGAGAGTGCAGGAAGACGCCCTACATCCCTGGCAGCAATTGCAGGGATGTGAGTTACCTCTGGCTGTGTGAACTTGGCAATATCATACACTCCGCCACCATCATGCTCCCACTGGGCAGTAAAGTACAGCACATCCTGCCCTTCAGGGCTGGGGCAGTTCTGCAGCCTGACATCACCCAACAGGTTGGCAACCTTCAGGGTGTAGGGAGGCAGCTTCTTGCCAGCTTCCTGACCATTCGGCTTTGCCCCTCCCTCCTCCCCTTGCTCGATGTCATGCTGTTCAGCCTGCAGAAAGCCACATAGCAAAATTTGAGACCACAGAGAGCGTCGATGAAGACTGCAAGTCAGCAGAGGGCATGAATGGAAGAGACTCGTGTTGGCAGTGCGTTCAGATTTGAACAAGTCATTGCTTTGCATCTGCTAGTTTTGGATGACAGCCCTGAGATGTCATCTTCAGCTTGCCCACAGCGCTTTGTAAGTTGGCATGGCTTGTTGCAAGCATAACAGCTAGGAGCAAAGTGCGACCCATGCATGACCTCGGGTGTATGTGGACAAATTCCCAAAGCAAAATCATGCTAGGCATCTGCTTGCTGATGCTTGAGCATTCACTGAGCATTGCGCCCTTGCCTGTGCATCAGGCTCACCTGCTGATTGGCAAACATGTTGAAGGGCTGCACAGCAGGAATGACTGGCTTGGCCTTCAAGCTTGGGGGACCAGGCAGGGTGCTGGGGGGGTGGGGCCTGTTGGGTTGCGATTGATCCGCCTGACTGTCGTGATCACCATCCATTGCAAACATGGTTGGAGATGGGGTGCTCCTGTCTGGTACATCTTCCCAGTCTGCAGATCACTCCTCAGCCTTTGAGCTTGGCATGACAAAAAGATGTGACACACAAACATGCCTTTCAGCTTTTTCCACAGGACAGCCACAAAGGCTTGATTGCCAAATGTGTCACTGTGTATAGACAGTCAGCAGCAGCATGCAAGGCTCAAGTGTAGCTGTACATGGCTGGCTGCAATGCGGGACAATCGCGTATGTGTAGTCAGCACAGCAAGTATGTCTGATTTGTTCCCTGTTGTCAAGCTTCACCGATAGAAATGCATATGCATGCTCAAAGACCACTGGCAGAAAATGCATATGCATGGTCAGAGACCATAATTGGAAGACACAGCAGGCAGCATATATGTACAATACACAAGGATGGCGCCAACAGTGTGCAATCAGCAGCAGACAGCACCTGTGGCATCAGTGGCCCCATTCACTGCTCCATCTGCTCTCCCATCAAGGTGCCCATTAGTTGCAGGCTCCCCATTGGTTGCAGGCTCCCCATTGTCTGCAGACTCCATCCAGGACATTCGCTTCAGGGGTGGCCCTTCCACCTTCTCCTCATTGGCTTCACTGTTGGCTGCGTCGGTAGCTTCAGCAGCAGTTGTACCATTGACTGCTGGTTTGCTGACAGTGCTCAGCTGGTGGCTGTGACCATTGGAAATCCTGTCATTTGCACTGGCGTCCCGAGTGCTGTCAGCTGCATTGTTGACGGCCCCATTCTGATGCAGCTTAGGCAGAAACCCATTTACACCAGATGCTGTGCTGCTGTGCACTTCTTGTGTCTCCAGGTGTTCACTGCCATTTGTGAGCTTGCCGTGTGACCCTTTGTCTCTGTTGGCAGCTGTCTCAGCTAGCAGGCCTTTGGGGTCTTGATGGTGCAAGCCAGGGGGGATGGGTGGGTTGGGAGGGGTCCCTGCAGGTGCAACCCCATTGCTGCCGGGCGCTGCTACTGCTGCATCTGCCATTGTTGCGTCGCTGTCCGAGGGACTGGCAAGACGGCCATGTACCCTGCGCCCTTGTGTTGAGTCAGCAGTGACCTGGTCCTCTTCCTCATCATGCCGAGGCCGCTTGAATGGCCTGTAGCAAAGCGTGCAAGGTGAGAGTCGTCAAAAGTGCATAAACAGCATTCCATATGACTGCAGTGCTGAACACTGAAAGCATTAGAGCAAAGACAACAAAGCATTTGGGAAATGCTGAATCTGTGTTCCTATTGCTGATACATATGCTGGCAGGCGGTGGCTGATATGCATGGTGCTTGCTGCAGCTATTGTACTGCTGTTGTACACCTGTCTCACTTTGCAAGGCCTGCCACAGTGGATGCATGATGCTGGATGAAAGGCATGTTGCTCTTGCCGTCACTGCTGCTGCTGCGACTGCCTACGCCACCAGCAAGCATTGCTGTGCAGTCTAGTGCTGTGTAGCAAGCCACACCTGAGTGCAGTCTCCAGCATGGCGTTGACAGTGCTGCTGGCATCCAGG
>JAABUP010001419.1_pt1 | contig 50160 bp, 48 predicted proteins | sample 5559201 | NCBI WGS metagenome assembly JAABUP01 (sample SAMN10711887, study PRJNA513373) | rock metagenome | isolation source: Antarctica rocks | place: Antarctica | reverse complement strand
ACGTTCACTCTGGGAGTGCCTCTCCAGTAGGAAAATCGGACCTTCGCAAAGCCCATTTTCCTATACCGGACAGGCACTTTCCCACGTTCAGACCCTCAACACGCCAACGGATCTTGAAGAGCCAGGGCTAAGGTCCGTTGTGGGCCGTTGCGAGCCGGCCGTTATGCCCGAGGCATAACGGATGCTCTTGGTGTCGAGCCCGTAAGATCGAGACCCAGACGGGCTGTGATCTAGCTTCGGCAACGCACGGTTGGACTCCGCTGGCCTTCCATGATCACTTTCTTGGCAGCACATCGGGTGACAGGGTGAAATGGTCGACGTGGCGTGGCCGGACGACGGTGAAGTGCCGCCAGTCGACTGTGTAGACCTTGCTGGCGCCGAGTCGTTCGGCGACCGTGATGACGGAGGCGTCGACCGCCCCGAGCGGGAGATCAGCGTAGGCGGCGACCAGTTCGGCCATGCGATCAAGATCGCTGTCTTGCAGCCGGTCGATGACCACGCCCGATGGGACGAGGAATCTCAGGAATGCCGCCTCGGCCTTTGGGCCGAGGTGGCGTTCGATGAGGAACGATGTCTCGACGATCACGGTGATTGGGATGACCAGAGGTTCGCTGGCCGTGCGCAACAGGTCAGCGCTGACGCGGTGGTAGGCATCCGTGCGGTCGGCGGCGGCGTACAGCACGCCGGTGTCGACGATGATCACGCGCCGAGTTCAGCTCGCAGGATTTCCTCAGCACATTCGGAGATGTCGCTGCGTCCGCTGCTGCCGATACCGATGAAGTCCAGCCGACGACTTGCCGGCGCTGGGGGCCCGCCAACGTAGGAAAGCACCGCGTCGCGGGCGATCTGCTCGGGCGTCGTGCGCTCGGCCTCGGCCCGTTCGGTTAGGCGTTCCGAGACGTCGTCGGGGATGCTCACCCTGAGTTCGGTCACACACTCAGAATAGCCCAGAGCTGAAACCTCGCTGAACGCAAAGAGGCCATCTTGTACGCCCCGTTGGTGGCGTCGTTCATCCCCCCGGCCCGAGTTCAGTGGGGGTCCGCGATCCGCGGCAGAGCTGCGCCGGCACACAAACGCGCACGTCACCCTTGAAGGGGCGCGGCTGTGGTGAATAGCTGATGGCTGTAGCTGGCCCGATTCGGCCTTCGCACCCTCGACGCCGCTACCTTCCTCATAATGTCAGCAGTCCTGCTCGGCCATCGGCCCGAATTGCCCGCTACCGACGGTGCGGCATTGACCCCAGCACATGGGCTCCACCTTGGAACGACTCCCGACGCCCAACTTCCATCACCACGATGGTCACGGCAAAAAGCCCAGGCAGGGCTAGCGCCCGCGCCGCTCCAGCCCATGCGGCCCTAAGTTCGACGCCGTGGACTTCACTGAGCAAGCCGTAATGGTGCTGTGGGGAAAGTCGGACGCTAGTGGTCGGCCAAACCTCCTGCTGCAACACCTACTCGACACCGCCGCGGTCGCCGAGCTGCTGTGGGACGACTACCTTGCTGACTCGGTGCGGCAGCCGTTGGACACGGCAACCGGTGGACGGGGCCGAGACCTGTTCCGATTGCTGGGCGGATGGCATGACCTGGGCAAGGCCACGCCGGGATTCCAGTCCAAAGTGCCGGCGCTGGCTGCAGCTGTGCGCGCGGTGGGCCTATCGACCCAGTCGGAGAACAAAGCCGAGCGTTGGCGCCACGAGTTGGGTTCGGCACGGATCGCCCGCGAGGTACTAGCCGATCGTTGGCCGAAAGAGCATATTGATTGGTTCTGGCCACTGCTGGCAGGCCACCACGGCCGCGTACCTTCGGTCGGCAAGTTGAGGCCCTCCCCCGCGTGGTTGGGGGGAGATGATCGATGGCGAGCCGTTCAACGCCGTCTCGCGCAGTGCGTGCTCGACGAGCTGAGTCTTGAGCCCCCAGTTCCCATCGCGCGGCCCTCACGTAGCCGACAACTGGTCCTGGCCGGCCACCTGATCATGGCTGACTGGATTGCGAGCGATGAGAAGCGATTCGTCGGCGTCCCCGCCGACCAGGTGGGCATTGACAGCGCTCGCATCCGAGCCCGTGAGGCGCTTTCGTCGCTCGGAATGCGCCGCGGCCTGATTCCGGACCTCTCCGCCAGCCCCACCGAACTCGCTCGCCGAAGGTTCGGAGTTGAGCCGCGCCCCGTGCAGCTTCTCGTCGCCGCGGCTGCCGCTAAAGGCCCCGGGTTGATGATCGTTGAGGCACCGACGGGCGAGGGCAAGACGGAAGCGGCATTACTGGCTGTTGAACTGATGAGCCGCCGCACTGGTCAGGACGGGGTCTTCGTCGGTCTTCCGACACAGGCGACGAGCGACCCGATGTACACCCGTGTCCGGCGCTGGGTGGCCACCTTCGACAATCCGCCCCACGTGGGGCTGCTGCACGGAAAACGGTCAGTGAACAGGGAGTGGCGGGCGGCACAGCGGCGAACCTCCTTCGCCGGGGTGGATGAGTATGGGATGTCCGACCCCTACAGTGCGGGACAGTCGCACCGGTCGCCGGATCCTGAAGACTGGTTTGTCGGAACGAAGAGGGGCTTGCTGCAGCCGGTCGCGGTCGGCACCGTGGACCAGGTCCTGCAGGCCGCCACCCGGACCAAGCATGTGATGCTGCGGCACGCCGGTCTCGCGTCCGGTGTCGTCGTCCTGGACGAGGTACACGCCTACGACGTTTACATGTCGCAGTTCCTGCACGAGGCGCTTCGGTGGGCGGGCGCGGCACAGGTCCCGGTGATACTGCTCTCAGCCACGTTGCCGCCGCACGCCCGCGAGCAGCTTGTCCAGGCCTACTCGCAGGGCTCTGCTCAGGACGCAGCAGAACCTTCGGTGCCGCCGATGCCGGGCTACCCAGCCGTCTTGAGCTGGGAGCCCGGGCAGCAGACGGCGCAGTGGTCGAGCGCAACGGCATACCGGCCCAGTCGAACTGTCCAGGTATCGATCCTCGAGGAAGATCCACAGGACGCGGCCGAAGAAATCGCCGGCCTGCTGGCCGCCCGGCTGGCAGCGGGAGGCACCGCCCTGGTGGTCCGCAACACGGTCAGTCGCGCACAGCAGACGTATCGGGCGTTGCGCGACGTGCTCGGTGACGATGTCCGCCTGCTGCACGCCCGATTGACAACCGGGGCGCGGGTAGACCGAGCCGAGGAGCTGCTTCGGGCGCTGGGGCCCCGCGACGCCCAGCGGCCCGAACGAATGGTTGTTGTGGCAACTCAGGTCGCGGAGCAGTCGTTCGACATCGACGCCGACTTGCTGATTACCGACCTGGCGCCGGTCGACCTGCTACTGCAGCGGGCCGGGCGGCTTCACCGGCACGACCGGCCGGCGGAGACTCGGCCGGCCGCCGTCCGGACTCCGGAGATGATCGTGGCCGGGTTGCAGTGGCAAGGCGCGGGACCTCCCGCCTTGCCCGGTGGCTCGATGGCCGTCTATGGCGAACACTTGCTGCTCCGAGCTGCTCACCTAGTGCAGCAAGCAGACCCGGATGGTTGGGACCTGCCTAGGCAGGTACCCACGCTGGTGGAGAAGGGGTACGCACGTGACGACGAGGTGCCCGCTGACTGGCGGCACCGGCTGCGGGAGAAACGGGCGGAGGAGGACGACCGAACCGAACGACGCGAGGCGGCCGCGAGGAAATTCCTGCTCGCCGGCGGGCCACGTGGACTGCACCGTCCGACGCTGGCGGGTCTGCACGACCTGGACACGGCCGACGTCGACGACGAGGCCGTCCGGGCAGTGGTCCGCGACGGCGAAGAGTCGGTCGAGGTCACCCTGGTGAAGCGCAGCCGCACCGGCTACGCCACACTTTCGGGACGGTCCCTAGGAGCGACGGGTGAGGGTGTCGTCGGCGACGACGCGCTCCTTGATGAGGTGGTAGCGGACTCGGTTCGACTGCCCGCGAGCCCGTCTACGCGATCGCTCAACGCGGCTGCTCGCCAGGAACTCACCGCGCTACCGGGGTGGACGGGAGAGCCATTCCTACGCAACACTCGCGCCTTAGTCCTGGACGATTGCGGCGTAGCGCGACTGTCGGGTTGGTGGCTGCGTTACGACGAGCACCTGGGGCTCCTGCACGAGAGGGGATGAAGGCCGTCGACACAAGTTTCTCCTTCGACCTCGTCGACGAACCATGGGTCCCTGTGATCGTGGATGGGGGCCCCGCCCGGGCGTCGCTGCGGCGGGTGGTCGGTCAGCCGGATACCGTCGACGGGATCGACCTCGCCGACCCGCTGGCCGCGATTGCCGTCCTGCGCCAAGTCCTGTTGCCGCTGTGGTGGGACGCACTGGGGCTCCCCGACGACGACCAGGAGTGGCTGCACCGCTGGCAGCACCCTCGGGACGGCGCCGATCGACTCCAGGCGTATCTAGAAAAGCACCGGGACCGGTTCGACCTGTTCGATGACGTGGCACCGTTCGCGCAGGTGGCCGAACTTCGGACAGCCGCCAACGAAGTCAAACCGGTATCGGTGTTGCTACCGGACCTACCGACCGGCAACAATGTCCCATTATTCGCGGCCCGCACCGAGAGTGACCCGCCCGCCCTGCCGCCCCGGGATGCCATCCTCGCGCTTCTGGTAGCGCAGTGCTTCGACACCGCAGCCATCAAGTCCGGGGCGGTGGGCGATCCCGCGACCAAGGCAGGTAAGACCACCGGAAACCCGACCGGCCCGGTGGGGCAGTTCGGCGTTCTGGTGCCGCTCGGCGCGACGCTGGCGGAGACCCTCGCACTGAACACGCCACTGGCCTCAGCGACGGACACTCTATCGTCCGGACAGCCCGGCTGGCGCCGCCCCCCTGCCACCGCCGCGTGGGCGAAACGGGACGCCTTGGGGCTGCTTGATCTGTTGACCTGGTCTTCCCGCCGCGTCCGGTTGGTGCCAGAGCGCGACTACGAACATGACGATGTCGTTGTCCGCACCGTCGTGCTCACCGCTGGCGACCGGCTACGAACCCCGCCGGACTACGAGCCCCACACCGGTTGGAAACAGAACCCGAAACCCGCTGCGGACGCCCCGCCGCAGCGCCCGGCCCGACACCCCGCCGGCCGTGCCACCTGGCGGGGTATGCAGGCGTTGCTGGCGACCCGGCAACCGACCAGCGACGGTGAGACCAGCAGCCTGCTCCTACGACAGCTCGCAAATCTCCGGGCAGAGGAGGTGGTGCCACCGGACCTGCGCCTCCAGGTGCTGGCGGCGCAGATTTTTTACGGCAACCAGTCCGCCGTTGTCGAGGACGTAGTCGTCGACGTGATGCCACTGCCGGTTGCAAGCCTGCCGGAGGGCACCGCTGTCCGGGAGCTGCTGGTGACAATGGCAGGTCAGGCCAGGCAGCTCCAGCTTGCCGCGAACCGGCTCGGTGATGCCATCCGCGAAGCTGCCGGTGGCGACCGGATCCCTTGGAACCGCAGCCAACGACTCGGCGACACCCTCGTGCAGGATCTGACCCCGACGGTCCGGCGGGTGTTGTCCGGTTTGCAGCGAGAACCTCAGCGGGTGGGGGATGCACGCGCGGCCTGGCGGGAGGTCGCGCGGAGACGGTCGCTGGACGTTGCTGAACCGGTGCTGTCGGCGGCTCCCGCTGTAACGTTCGCTGGGCGGACACTCAAACAAGGTGGCAAGGAGTACACCGCCAGGCTGAGCACTGCCGAGCGGGCTTATCGTTACGCGATCCGCGACGCTCTTGGTTCGCCATCCGAGTCAGTGCCGATTGATCAAAGGCACAACGGGGTGATAGTTGGTGTCTGACACGGATCTGCCAGCCGAGACCGGGATGCGGTATTGGCGTGGATGGGGGCAGAGCCGCCTGCCGCCTGGCGCGGACCTTGCGCACCTGCGTCGCGGACTAGGCCGGCAACCGGGCTCCGTGGCGGGCATTTGGCCGTTCTATACAGAGCTGACTGCCGCCGGTTGGATTGGCCCACGGCTGCGGGCGGAACACATCGCGCTCGGGCTGTTCGGTTTGCATCAGCAGTCTGCACGATTGTTGGTCCACAAGTCCGGCATCGGTCTCGGGGCGGCCGCCCGGCGGCTGAAGCGCAGCGGCCGCTATAGCGAGGACGCCGTTGACCGCCGGGTCGTGGCCGCTGCTTCCGCCGCGACCGTCGAGACCCTCGCGGTCCATCTGCGTGGTCTGGTGCAACAGTTGTCCGTCATCACACAGCCGATGGACTACGACCGGCTAATGGAGGACCTTGTCCGTTGGCAGGCAGCGGACGGCGCCGGTCGGGTCCGGCGACGTTGGGGCGGCGAGTATTACGCGCCGACGGGCCCCGACGAGACCGGCGACCCATCACCCCGTCTCGAGTCAGGAGAGCAGTGAACCGTCTCTACGTCGATGTACACGTGCTGCAGACCGTTCCTCCATCCAACCTCAACCGGGATGACGCCGGCTCGCCCAAGCAGGCTGTTTTCGGTGGGGTGCGGCGGGCCCGGGTGTCCTCGCAGGCTTGGAAGCGGGCCACCCGCAAGGGCTTCGCCGATCTCGTCGGCGCCGATGCGCGACCGCTAGCTACCCGCACCAAGAGACTGCGCGAACTGCTGGAAAGACGTTTTATCGCAGCAGGTCAGGATTCGGTCACGGCCGAGTCGTGGTCTGGTGAGTGCCTCGAAGCACTCAAGATTAATCAGGAAAGCAGCAAGAAGACGACGTCCTACCTGTTGTTTCTCGGCATCGAGCAGATTGACGAGCTTGCCCGACAGGCAGCCGAGACACTGGTCACCGGCGGCAACCTGGATCAAAAGGCGATGCAGGCCATACTCAGCAAGGGCCACCCGATCGACGTGGCGCTGTTTGGTCGGATGGTCGCCGACGTAGGGACTCTGAACGTCGATGCAGCCACGCAGGTGGCGCATGCGTTGTCCACCCACGCTGTAGACATCGAGTTCGACTACTACACAGCCGTCGACGACGAAAACGAGGCCGGCGAGACCGGCGCCGGGATGATCGGCACCGTCGAGTTCTCCTCGGCCACCCTTTACCGATTCGCGACCGTGGGAGTCCACCAGTTGCGGGACAACCTCGACATGGCCAACGACATTGTCATCGATGGTCTGCGGGCCTTTCTGACTAGCTTCGTGACCTCGATGCCGACCGGGCACCAAAACTCCTTCGCGCACCGCACTCGGCCGGAGCTTGTCACCCTCGTGGTCCGCGACGACCAGCCGGTAAACCTCGTCTCCGCATTTGAAGATCCGGTCATCGGGCCTGGCATCGCCGACAAGTCAGTCGCCCGGTTAGCCGATGAACTCGCCCGCGGCGCGAGGCTGTGGGGCGCACCGCCCCGCTTGGTCGTCTCGACGTATGAGGCTCGAGGCGAAACCCCGGATCAGGACTTCACGCCGCTCGGGGAGCTGCTCCCGTTCGCGGAGGCAGTCGAACGTGTGCTGGCCCTCGTCAGGGAGAGCGCCGAGCAGCCGGCCCGGCGGTGAGCGTTAACCGAGCCAGCGTCGTGCTGCGCCTAGCCGGACCGCTGCAGTCCTGGGGTACCAGCAGCCGCCACAACAGGCGAGCCACCACCGGTGAGCCCACCAAGAGCGGCGTCGTAGGGCTTCTCGCCGCCGCCGAAGGTCGGCGCCGCACCGAACCCGTCGACGACCTCGTCCGGTTGGACCTGGCTGTCCGCATCGACCAGCCAGGCCAACTGCGCCGGGACTACCACACCGTCAGCCGGCTAGACAGCGGCCCGTTGCCGTCAACCGCCGTCACCGCGAGGGGAAGACAGAAACCGACATCTCCGCCGAAGTTCACTCACGTCACTGAGCGCTATTACCTGGAAGAGGCAGTGTTCACCGTAGCGATTGCCGGCGCCGAAGCGCTTGTAGCCGCGCTGGCCAAGGCCGTCCAAAACCCCGCGTTCCCGCTCGCCTTGGGACGGCGCGCGTGCGTCCCGACCCAGCCGCTGCTGTTGCCGCAGGAAGATGGGCTCCTGTGGCTGGGCGACCAACTCGAAGTGCTGGCAACGGTCCCCTGGCAAGCATCCCAATCGGTGCGGATGCGCGGCCATCGAGGCGGCTACTTCACCGACCTGGTAGCCCTGCCGGTAGTCATTGACGACCCCGCTGGGACTGAGATCCGGGACGACGTACCCCTCTCGTTCCACCCGAAGGATCGCCGGTACGCCTCCCGAAGGGTGTCCCAGCATTGGGTGAACGTCACAACCGGGCTGGCGTCTACGACCGGCGGCTCCGGCCCGCACGACCCTTTCGCGTTGCTGGGCTGGTAGCGCGTGCCCTATCTGTCTCGGATCTGGATCAACCCACTGCGAAGCGGCGCACAGAAAATGCTGCAGAACCCGCAGGTGGTGCATGCAGCGGTCCTCGGTGGTTTGAGCACGCAGCCCCTCGACGGACGAACCCTGTGGCGGTGGGAGCCCAACGGCTCACATCGCGCATCCTTGCTGGTCCTAACACACGAACGGCCGTCCTGGGAACACATCGTCGAGCAAGCAGGCTGGCCAGGCGCCGACCAGCCACAGGCCTTGGTCCGTGACTATGCACCGCTGCTTCAACGCGTCGCACGAGGGCGGGAGTTCGCGTTCCGACTTCGGGCGAACACCGTGACCAGCACCCGCACCCCCGAGCAGACCACCACCCGGCAGCGCGAGCGTCTCGCCGGCCCACGTCCACGCGGTATCCGGGTACCGGAACGGACCGCCGCACATCAACTCGCCTGGTTCGAGCGACACTTGCCGGCCTGGGGCCTAGAAGTCATGCAGACGAACGGTCTTCCTGCTGTGCGCCTGCTCGATCGAGAGCAGGTCGCTTTCCATAAGACTGGTCGAGACGGTGAACGGCGGCGGGTCATACTCCAGACCGCGACCGCCGAAGGAGGTGTCCGGGTGAGCAAACCCGACTACGCCCTGCGTGCGCTTCAGAGTGGCTGCGGACCTGCTCGCGCGTACGGCTGCGGTCTTCTCACATTGGCACCGCTGCTCGACGAGGTCAGATAGCGCCATGTGGTGGCTGGCTGGCCCGCAGGACTTGCACCGCGTCGAAGACCGGGTGTCGACGGTCTACGTCGAACGCAGTCACGTTGACCGCGCCGAGAACGCCGTGGTGATCATGAATCAGGAACGGACCATACGGCTGCCGGCCGCAATGGTTGCCTCACTGCTGCTCGGTCCGGGAACCCGCATCACCCACGGCGCGGTTCGCTTGCTGGCCGACTCTGGCACCGCGCTGTGCTGGGTCGGTGAACGCGGCGTCCGGATGTATGCCAGTGGACTTGGGACCAGCCGTGGGTCGGGCCTCATCCAACGGCAGGCCTACCTGGTCAGCCGCGTCCCCGAGCGACTCGCTGTCGCCCGACGGATGTACGGCATGCGCTTTCCCGGCGAGATGGTCGGTGCCGCGACCATGCAGCAGCTACGAGGCCGCGAGGGTGCGAGGGTGAAGAAGGCCTATCGATCCATGGCGGCCACGCACGGCGTCAAATGGGACGGACGTGTTTACCTGCCCGGTGATGCGATGGCCACGGGCGACGACGTCAACCGCCTACTCTCTGCTGGGCACGCCTGCCTGTACGGCATCTGTCATGCCGCAATCGTCGGGCTCGGTGCAAGCCCCGCACTTGGCTTCGTCCATACCGGCGGCGCGACATCGTTTGTGCTCGACATCGCCGACCTCTACAAGGCCGAGTACACGATCCCCCTCGCGTTCGAGCTACTCGCGAACGAACAAGGTTGGGCTGTCCGCACAGCCGGCCGCGACCGATTCGTCCCAGTCAATTTGGACGGACTGATGTTGATGAGCCGACCCCGGCGATAAACTGCCTGGTCAGCAAGTGTCGTCCCCGCCAACGCGGGGGTGTTCCTGTCAATGCGTGGTATCGACGTGGAGGGCTGGCGTCGTCCCCGCCAACGCGGGGGTGTTCCTGTCAATGCGTGGTATCGACGTGGAGGGCTGGCGTCGTCCCCGCCAACGCGGGGGTGTTCCTAGCGGGGAGGGTAGCCGGGTGGGTTCGGACCGGTCGTCCCCGCCAACGCGGGGGTGTTCCTCAGCAGTATATGGGCGCGGACATCGGCACGGGGTCGTCCCCGCCAACGCGGGGGTGTTCCCGTAGTAGTCGCGGACCTCCGCAGGGAGTTCGCGTCGTCCCCGCCAACGCGGGGGTGTTCCGCTCTCATGATAGCTATAGAGGGCTTCCCCGTGGTCGTCCCCGCCAACGCGGGGGTGTTCCCTTCGCGGACGGCCGGCCGCACCACCTGGTGGTGTCGTCCCCGCCAACGCGGGGGTGTTCCTAGTTGCCACGGGTCACCCTGCCCAGGTACATAGTCGTCCCCGCCAACGCGGGGGTGTTCCCGGCGCAGTCGTCCCCGCCAACGCGGGGGTGTTCCCCTAATGGCGATCGAACGCGGCCCGCTGACAACGTCGTCCCCGCCAACGCGGGGGTGTTCCGGTGGGGCCGGCCGCGGCGGACGCGATCGAGAAGTCGTCCCCGCCAACGCGGGGGTGTTCCCCCTGCCTGCCCTGGCTCGCTTCGTGGACGGAAGTCGTCCCCGCCAACGCGGGGGTGTTCCACTCATCGGCTGAACACCACCAGGTCGCGGTACGTCGTCCCCGCCAACGCGGGGGTGTTCCCACCGACCCGGGCATCAACGCCCCCTTTCTACAGTCGTCCCCGCCAACGCGGGGGTGTTCCGATCCCTGAGCTCATCCCCAGGATGCCCCAGCTGTCGTCCCCGCCAACGCGGGGGTGTTCCCGTCACATCAGCAGGGGCGAAATGAAGCTCGTTGTCGTCCCCGCCAACGCGGGGGTGTTCCACGATGACCCCCTGCTCTGTGCCCTCCCTTGACGTCGTCCCCGCCAACGCGGGGGTGTTCCCGGCTGGGACACCGGCCCGTAGATCGTGGCGGTGTCGTCCCCGCCAACGCGGGGGTGTTCCGTCGGTGGTCGGCGCCGTCGTCGACTACTTCGTGTCGTCCCCGCCAACGCGGGGGTGTTCCGAGATGACCAGCGGTGGGGTGTACGTGAACCCGGTCGTCCCCGCCAACGCGGGGGTGTTCCGTGAGCTACCTGCCGCGCCGGGTCATCGGTTGAGTCGTCCCCGCCAACGCGGGGGTGTTCCCTTCGACAACCAGCCGGAGTTCCGTTTCATCCCGTCGTCCCCGCCAACGCGGGGGTGTTCCTCTGCGGGACGGCACCGTGGCGGTGAACGTCTGGTCGTCCCCGCCAACGCGGGGGTGTTCCGTCCACCGTCGCCGGCACGCCCTTGAACACGAAGTCGTCCCCGCCAACGCGGGGGTGTTCCGATCATAGGATTCTCTTTCCCTTTTTCCGGGCCGTCGTCCCCGCCAACGCGGGGGTGTTCCTGACTAATTGACCACCGGGCGCAAGCGCGGAAAGTCGTCCCCGCCAACGCGGGGGTGTTCCCCAAAAGGGGCCACAGGACGAGCTGGACCCCCCGTCGTCCCCGCCAACGCGGGGGTGTTCCTGCTCACAGCTACCCCCGCTTCACCCCGGCAGGGTCGTCCCCGCCAACGCGGGGGTGTTCCGACTCAGGTCGGGACCGGGCTCGCCTCGGTGGAGTCGTCCCCGCCAACGCGGGGGTGTTCCGGTGGTGCCGCCGTTCGCCGCTCCGCTGGATAGGTCGTCCCCGCCAACGCGGGGGTGTTCCGATGGATCTTTACAGTCTGGCCCGGTTCGAATGGTCGTCCCCGCCAACGCGGGGGTGTTCCCGCGGCAGGCGGGGCGTTGTCCGGTTCCATGCGGTCGTCCCCGCCAACGCGGGGGTGTTCCAGGTGCCGTCGCCATGCGGCCATCCTCCTTAGGTCGTCCCCGCCAACGCGGGGGTGTTCCCTGCACCGTGGCTGTGTACGGGGTGTCCGGGCTGTCGTCCCCGCCAACGCGGGGGTGTTCCCTCCACGCCGAGCGAGTTGGCATTGGGCGGAGCGTCGTCCCCGCCAACGCGGGGGTGTTCCCGACATCGGCGGCCGGATTCTGCACGGCCTAGCGTCGTCCCCGCCAACGCGGGGGTGTTCCGGAGCGCCGAACGCATTGCCGTCGAGGCCACCTGGTCGTCCCCGCCAACGCGGGGGTGTTCCCCTTATCCATCCCGGCCAAGTTTTGAGGATACCGTCGTCCCCGCCAACGCGGGGGTGTTCCTCTGCTCGCCGGGGAGCTGCTGTCCGCCAGGGCGTCGTCCCCGCCAACGCGGGGGTGTTCCTCTCTACTCCCACCTGGGCGGCGTTCCGACTTGGTCGTCCCCGCAAACGCGGGGGTGTTCCGTCCACACTCTGCGCGGCGACGGCCGGCGCCTCGTCGTCCCCGCCAACGCGGGGGTGTTCCGGCGTTCGCGTTTGACCCTAAACGGGCTGTGCCGTCGTCCCCGCCAACGCGGGGGTGTTCCGGATGCGGGGGGTGGTGACCCATCGGCGCCAGGGTCGTCCCCGCCAACGCGGGGGTGTTCCCTACCTGCCGGGCGGTGTCGGGATCAAGCTGCAGTCGTCCCCGCCAACGCGGGGGTGTTCCCGTCAACGGCAGGGTCCGCTGCCCGTGCTGAACGTCGTCTCCGCCAACGCGGGGGTGTTCCGTGTTGAGGATTCCATGAGCGAAGCAACAGCACGTCGTCCCCGCCAACGCGGGGGTGTTCCCGTATGTGTTGACTTCGCAGCCGTCCGGCGCGCCCGCCTTCGAGTCGTCCCCGCCAACGCGGGAGTGTTCCGCAGGTTGGCGGTGTCGTCAGTGACCCCATCGGGTCGTCCCCGCCAACGCGGGGGTGTTCCCAACGATTACGACCAGCAGCTGCTTTACATCACGTCGTCCCCGCCAACGCGGGGGTTTTCCGCTCACCGATGCCTTAAGTGCGGCAGATCCGCCAGTCGTCCCCGCCAACGCGGGGGTGTTCCGCACGCCCGGGAGATCGGGGTGCTCGCCGACTAGTCGTCCCCGCCAACGCGGGGGTGATCCTGACGGACCTTGATCGATGAGTGCGGGAATGCCGTCGTCCCCCGCCAACGCGGGGGTGTTCCTCGCCACAGCTTCCGCAGCGCTTCCGCGTCCTCGTCGTCCCCGCCAACGCGCGGGTGTTCCCTCTACGTCGGCAGCCAGTTTGGTGGCGGGCGCGTCGTCCCGGCCAACGCGGGGGTGCTCCCCTCAGTGGCGGGACGATTACGGGTTGAGCGTGGTCGTCGTTCCCGGCAATGCGGGGGTGCTCCCATGAACGCGGCGCAGCCCTACCGGATCGGCTAGTTGTCCCCGCCAACGCGGGGGTGCTCCTCCGCCAACTGCGAGCGGATCAGCCAGTTGGAGGCCGTCCCTCCAGCGAGAAGGCGGTGTGCCATGTGGAGCGTTCTGGGCGTTCGTATCACCGATACCACTGTGTCTGCCTTGATCGGGTTGAGCCTTTCGGTATGAGGTGCCGTGCTTCATGGCGTGGCGCTTCGTCCATGCTATGCGGGTTGTCCGTCCAGCCGTGGGTTGTAGTGCGCGGGGCAGGCTCTGTGGTGAGGTCGACGCGGACGTGAGCGGAAAGCGCCCGGTAGGCGTGTCGCACAAGGACTTCGCCGCCGTCGCGCACGAACACGAAGGCGAACATGCGGTCGCTCGCGGCATCCCCGGTGGCCGGGGCCCGTGTCCGTCCAAGCTGCATTGCGCCCGGCCTGCACTTTGGGCTGCCCGAATACCAGTCCTCCCATAACGCGTGACGCTCATCGGTAGTCGGCGCGTCCGGCCGTCAGCTGCCGACTGGCGCGCTGGTGGCGCGCTCGGTAGAGGACCCGCGCCGGCAGCCGCGAGCAGTTCACGGAACGCGGGCGTGTCTCGAACGCCGGTGGCGCGCTGGTGGCGCACCTGCGAAGAGATTCGCGGCCTCTCGAGCCCGGGTGCGACGCGACTGACCAGAGTCTCGGACGCTGGTGGCGCGCCCCGGGCAGACCGTTCGGGACGTGAAGCGGACTCCGAACGAGCCAACAGCGCTGCGTTCGCGTTGCCTCGACCGGGATGGGTGTGCGCGATGATCTCGGTCGCGATGTTGGGCGGCGGCATGCACGCCGCCCGGTACTACTTGGAGCGATCGGCCGATTGCCGCGCCGCGGCGTATTACACCGGCCGATCCGAGCCGGAGGGACGGTGGCGCGGTGAGGGCGCAACCGCACTCGGGTTGGAGGGCCGGGTCACTGGCGACGCGGAGGCCGCGTTCGCCGGTCTGTTGGACGGCCGGCTGCCCGACGGGACCGTTGCGAGCCGACCGGTATGGCGGGCGAGCCCCCAGCACGGGAAGCCGGGCGTGCGCGTTGACGTGCGCCGGTCCGGGTTGGACCTGACTGTGTCCGCGCCGAAGAGCGTTTCCGTTCTCTACGGACTGGCCGAGCCAGCCGTCGCGGCCGTCGTGCTGCGGGCGCATGAGCGGGCGGTCGACGAAGCGCTGGGCTACTTGGAGCGGCACGCCTCCCACGGTCTGCGCGGTCATCAAGGCGGCCAGTCCCGTGCCGCCCACATCACGACGGATGGTTTGGTGGCCGCGGCGTTCACCCATCGCGCGTCGCGCGCGGGGGACCCTCAGCTGCATACCCACCTGGTGGTGACGAACGTGCTGCACGGCAGCGACGGCCAGTGGTCGGCGGTCGATTCGCGGGCCATTCACCGGCACGCCCGCACCGCGGGCTGTGTCTATCAGGCGTGTCTGCGTGGCGGCCTGAGCGCAGAACTGAGTATCGGGTGGGGGCCGGTTAGCAAGGGTGTCGCGGAGGTCGATGGCATCCCCCACGCGCTGCTGGAAGTGTTCTCCACCCGCCGCCATCAGATCACCGCCGAGCTCGAACGCACCGGCGGGCATGGAAGGCGGGCGGCGCAGCGCGCCGCGTACCGCACCCGCGCGGCCAAAGCGCACCTCCCGGAGACGTCACTGCGGGAACGATGGGCCGGTCGCGCTCGGGTAGTGGGTCACGATCCTGCCGCGGTTCTGGACGCGGCGCTTGCGCGCCGGGAACGACCGGCGTGCCCGCCGGCCGAGCAGGTCGGCAGGGAGCTGTTCGGCCCGGACGGACTAACCCGGACAGCAACCTCGTTCGACCGCCGCGACGTCCTTCAAGCGCTCACCGAAATCTTGCCGGCAGGAGTCCCGGTAACGGGTAGGCAACTGGAAGAGACAACCGACCGGCTGCTGCGCGGCGCGGACGCGATCCGGCTTCTAGACCCGGCCGAGGATGGCGCCGATCGAGGGCTGTGGTCCACCGCAGAACTTCTCGCCGCCGAGCAGACCACCCTCGCCCGCCGCGCCAGGCCGACCGCCGTCCCGGCGCACGAGCCGCACACCGCCGCAAGAGTGATCGCAACCGCGGGTCTCACCGCCGAGCAGCAGGAGGTCGTCGGCCGCCTGCTGCGCTCATCCGACACGATTGACGTGGTGGCCGGCCCGGCTGGCTCGGGCAAGACCGCGGCGCTACGCGTCGCCGCACGAGCTTGGAACAGCCAACACACCCACGTCACGGGGTGCGCACTAGCTGCGGTCACCGCTCGCCGGCTGGAGGCCGCAACCGGCATCCCGTCCACGTCGGTGACCAGGTTGCTGGCCCACTGCGAACGGCGCGATCCAGACAGCGGCCGGGGCGCCGGGTTGCCGGCGGCCAGCGTGGTGGTGGTCGACGAGGCAAGCATGGTGGGCACCCGGGCCCTCGCCTCCCTTTCCGGGCACGTCGCCGCCGTGGGCGGGAAACTCGTCCTCGTCGGGGATCCCGCGCAGCTCCCCGAGATCGAAGCGGGCGGGATGTTCGCCGCCCTTACCCGCGATCAGGCCGCTCGCCTGTCCGGGAACGTTCGCCAAGTGCAGCCCTGGGAACGCGACGCGCTGGCGGCGCTGCGCCAAGGAGATGTGCCAGCCGCGATTGCCGCCTACACCAGCCACCAACGCATCACCGTCGCCGCCACCGGGCAGGACGCCGCCGCGCAACTCGCTGGCGCCTATGTTGCCAACGTTGCTCATGCCGCTGACCGGTATCAGGTTGTGGCGTTGGCCTCGACCCGCTGCGACGTCAGCGTTCTGAACGAGGCGATCCGCGGCCGGCTGCGCGCCGCCGGGCGGCTCGGCCCGGACACGGTGAGCATTGACAGCGTTGGCGGCGAGCGGAGCTACGCGACCGGCGATCTCGTCGTCGTTACCCTCAACGACTACCGGCGTGGGCTACTTAATGGCACCCGCGCCACGCTAACCCGCGCGCGACCGGAACATCTTTCACTGCGCACCGAGGCGGGCGCCGAGATCAGGGTGCCGGCGATCTGGGCGGCGACCCATCTTGAGCACGGCTACGCGATGACCGTCCACAAGGCGCAGGGCCTCACCAGCGATGTTGCGCTGCTCTACGGCACCGATGCGCTGTGCCAGCAAGCCGGATACGTCGCGCTGTCCCGCGGCCGGGCCGCCAACCACATCTTCACCAGCACCGACTCCCTGTCCCCTGCCGGCCGGACCGATGGCGGCGTGCCGAGCTTCGAGCTGCTCGGCCCCGCGGACCGTGGCGGCGCGCTAGACGATCTCGCGCAACGCCTCTCCCGCAGCCGCGTGCACCTCCTGGCCCGCGACCAACGTCCCGACTTCGCCCGGCATGAGCCGCCGGACCAGCAGGTCGCGCGGTCTCGGTTCAGCGTCGATCGCGGCCGTGCGCGGTAGAGGAAGGCGATCGACGTGCTTCCCGACCCAGAGACGGGACACGACCGCTCCGAACCCCCTTGGGCCGGCGGCAAGACCTGCCAACCAGAAGTGCACAATCCGGTCACGCTCTACACGATCGCAGAAGCCGCCGGCCACCTGAGGGTGCCCGAGGGGTGGTTGCGCAAGAAGGTCACCGCCGGCGCCGTGCCGCACACCAGGCTGGGCAAGCATGTGCGGTTTACGGCGACCCACCTGCTGCACATAGTGGCAGCCGGCGAGGTCGAGCTGACATCACGCTTCCCACAAAGCCGCCAAGGGCTCAGCCGGCGTGCGCGCGTCGGAGGCGAGCAACCCTCGGACAGCCACGCGTCGGTGACTCATTGGCGCCAGCGGTTGGGCTGACAGTTACCGGCGTTGCCGCTCGGCTGGTCGGGCGCTCCGGTACCGTGTCGCCGGCACGATCGCTTTCCCCGCCAGTGCGCGCTCGATTGCAAGGTCCACGGCTTCGTGCGTCTGGAATAGCAGGCCGCCATAGACGTCGACGGTAATCTGAATGCTCTTATGTCCCAGCCGCTTCTGGATCGCGGGCAGCGGGACTCCCGCCGAGATCAGCCAGGCGACATGCGAATGGCGCAGATCGTGGAATCTGGGCGTCTTCGTCAGGCCCTGCTCTTGGGCGGCTTTGATTGCCCGCTGCCAGCGGCTCTCATACCAGTTCCCCTGATCGAGGCGGCCGCCGCGCGGTGCACCGAACACCAAGTCTTCCGGTCCGCGGCCGTCAATCGCCTCGCGGAGCGCGGCGACGACCAGCGGGGCGAGGGTAATCCGGCGGCGCGACTCGCGGGTCTTCGGTTTGCCGAGGTAGAACCGGCCGTGCCCGGTGAGCGCGAACTCGCCCCTGCCGTTGCTCTTCCACGCCCGGCGCACCGCTAACGCCGCGGGCACGTCGTCGAGCTGCAGGTCCTTGACCTTCAGCGCGGTCAGCTCGCCCCACCGCAGCCCGGTGCCGACCGCGACGAGCAGAAAATCGCGGTCGGAGGCGTGGATGCACCGCCGGAGCAGCGTGAACTCCGGTTCGGTGAGGAACACCTTGTCTTGATCGTCCTCGGTGTCATCGTCTATCGGGGGGAGCTTCACGCCCTGACAGGGACTGCGGCGTATCAGTTCCTTGTCGACTGCGCTGTTAAGCACCGCCGCAAGCAGACCGTGGTAGTTCGCGATCGTCTTCGGGCTTGCGCCCGCACGGCGGCGGGCAACGATCCAATCTCGGTCATCGTCGCCGGTAAGGTTCTCAACCGTCGGCGGGACACCCTTGATGTCGCCGAGCCAGAGGGCCAGAGAGGTCAGCTGCTGTACATATTTCGTCTGCGTGTCCGGGCCGGCGCTGGTCAGCCGGCGAACGTAGGCGGTGCCGAACTCCAGCAGCGGATGCTCAACTGGCGGCCCCAGATCGTCCGGAACCTGCCCATACCCGTAGCCTTTGACCCACCCGTCGGGCCATCGCTGTGCGTTCGCGTCGACCTGCCCGGCGAACTTGAGTGCAGCCCGGCGATCTTCGAATGTCTCGGATTGCCACGCCGCACCGCGCCGGCCGCCGAGCAGCCACTGCACCTTGTAGGTCAACTCGCCACTGCGGTGCTTGCGGGTCACCACGCTTGCCATCGCCGCTCCCAAGATCAACCGTTATGCCTCGGTTATGCCTAGGAAGCGAAGCTAGGTGCTCAACACCCACAAAACCGCAGATCAACCGCCATTTGTGGATAGTGGGCGAGGGGGGAGTTGAACCCCCACGTCCTTACGGACACACGGACCTGAACCGTGCGCGTCTGCCATTCCGCCACTCGCCCGAGTCAGCGAAACGAAGATAGCAGGCCCTCCCGACGAAGTTCGCCCACACAGCGGCGGGGGTAACGGAACCCCAGCGCTTACGATCTCGCTAGGACGGGCATGCGCCTGCCTAGCCCGTAGGCCCCGCCGCCGGTAACCGGCTTCGGCCCTAGCCGACAAACGAGGAGGCGTGATGGGCGTGCTGCAACGCTTCGAAAAGCGCCTCGGTGGACTGGTCGAGGGCAGCTTTGCGAAGGTTTTTCGCGGCCGGGTGGAGCCGGTGGAGTTGGCCGGAGCGTTGGCCCGGGAGGCCGATGTCAACAAGGCTGTCGGACCACATCGCGTCCTCGTGCCCAACGTCTATGAGATCCACCTGGGGAAGGGTGACCACGACCGGCTCGCGCCCTACGCTCTCACCCTCTGCGATGAGTTGGCGACCCTTCAGCATGAGCACGCCGATCAGCAGGGGTACACCTTCGTGGGGCCAGTGCTCGTAACGCTGCAGCGCTCGGAGCAGTTGGGTACCGGAGCCTTTCGCATCATCAGCAGCGTTGAAGCCGGCGACGAGCAGCCGGCGGCACGTGCCGGCGGCACGTGGGAGCCCCCGCCGAAATACCGGTCGCCGGCCGCCGCCCCGCCGTTCCCTGACCCCGCGGTGACCCCAGGGCCCGTGGCCGCCCGTGACCCCCGGCCCGCCCGTGACCCCGCGCCGGCCCCTGCGGCATTCTCCCAGCAGACCACCGCCATCCCGCGGGTGTCGCCCACCCCTCGCACTTACGGCAGCCTGTTGCTCCCTGATGGCGAACGCGTGCCCGTTCAGCCGGGAACCGTGGTCCTCGGCCGGGGTGCCGAAGCGGACGTCCGGCTCGCCGACCCGAGCGTCAGCCGACGACATGCCGAGCTTCGGGTAGAGGGTGAGCAGGTGCACCTCGTCGACCTCGGGTCTACCAACGGCACCACCGTGAACGGGCGCAGGGTGGACCGCGCCCGCCTCAGTGATGGGGATCGTGTCGCGCTCGGTAGCGCCCTATTCACCTATCGGGGCTGACTGCCGGTGCCCGAGATCGTACTTTTCGCCATCAAGGTGGGCTTTTTGACGTTACTCTGGCTGCTGGTGATCTTCGCGGTGGTTGCCGTGCGCGCCGACATCTTCGGCGCGCGGCCCGGCCGAGGCAGCGCGGTGGCAAGGCCAGCCAAGACGCCGCGTCCCCGCCGGGAGCGCGGTAGCCGCCGCCCCGCGGTACTGGTCGTCACCGAAGGTGCCCTCACCGGCACGCGAATCAGCCTGGCGGGCAGCGCGATCTCGATCGGCCGAGCCGAGGACTCGACATTGGTGCTGGGCGACGATTATGTCTCCACCCGGCACGCCCGGTTCACCCCCCGCGGGGACCAGTGGCTGGTCGAGGACCTGGGCTCCACCAACGGCACCTACCTGGACCGCACGAAGGTCACCGGGCCGACCCTGGTACCCCTCGGCACCCCGGTACGGATCGGCAAGACCACCGTCGAGTTGCGCCGATGACTGTCTCGCTGCGTTACGGGTTGCGGTCGGACGTGGGGCACGTCCGGGAGGGCAACGAGGACTCCGGCTACGCGGGCAGCCGGCTGGTTGCCGTCGCGGATGGCATGGGTGGACCGGCGGCCGGCGAGGTGGCCAGCCGGGTCGTGATCGGCCGGCTGGCCGCCCTCGATGAGGACGCCGCCGGTCCAGACCTGCTCGGTGCGCTGGAAAGCGCGGTACATGCCGCCAATCACGATCTGCGCTCGATGGTGTCCACCGACGCGGCTCTGACCGGCATGGGCACCACCCTCACCGCCCTCTACGCCGCCGGGCAGCGCATCGGGCTGGTGCACGTGGGCGACTCACGCTGCTACCTGTTCCGGGACGGCGAGCTGACGCTGGTCACCCGGGACCACACGCTGGTGCAAGAGCTGGTCGACGGCGGGGAGATCACCGAAGACGAAGCGGCGGTGCACCCCAAACGATCACTGATCACCCGGGCCCTTGACGGCCGCGCCGGTCTCGACCTGGACTTGTCTGTGCGGGAGGCACGGGTCGGTGATCGGTATCTGCTGTGCAGCGACGGTCTTTCCGGTGTCGTCAGCCGCGACACGCTCACCGAAGCGCTCTCGGTCACCGAGCCGCAGGCGGCGGCCGAACGGCTGGTGGACCTGGCGCTGCGAGCTGGTGGCCCGGACAACATCACGGCGCTGGTCGCCGACGTCGTCGACGCGCGGGAGGAGGGCACGGCCCCCACCCTGGCCGGCGCCGCCGCGGAAGCCGAGCAGCAAGCCAGCCAGACCGGGCAGGCCACGGGGGCCGCCGGCCGGGCCGCCGCGCTCACTCGCGGCTCCCGGCTGGCCACCGGACTCGGCCTTCGCCGGACCGAGCCCGCGGATTCCGCTGGTACCCCGACCCCGCGCAGCCGCAAGGGACGCCTGTTGCTCGCCGGCTTCGCGATCTTGCTGCTGGCCGGCCTGGCCGCGGGGGTCGTCGGCGCCGTCACCTACGTGCATGACCAGTGGTACGTCGGTGCTGCCGGGCGAGGCACCACCGAGCAGGTGGTCGTCTACCGAGGTATCGACGGCTCGGTGGGACCGCTGCACCTCAGTTCCGTGCAAGAGCGCGGCGTCCCGGTCGCCGCACTTCCACCCGAGGCACAACGCCAGGTCCACCAGCACATCAGCGCCGACAGCCGGCAGGACGCCCATCAAATCCTCCAGCGACTGGCCACCCAGGCGAGCCAGAGCGCGGGTGTCGCCTCCCCGGGCGCCCCCGCTCCCAGCACCGGAGCAAGTAGCCCACCCCCCGGTGCCCAACTTCCCCCTCCCAAGATCACCGGCCAGCCCCGACCAGTGACGACCCCCACCCCATGACGGTGATCAACCCGTGACCGCCCCGGCCACCATCGGCATCCCCGTCGCCCGTCCGCGGCGGCGCGGAACCGAGCTGCGACTCCTGCTCGTCGCCCTGCTCGTAGCGCTCGCCGCCCGCGCGGCGGTGGATCTCGGCGTCGGTGATCGGCTCGGCTTCGCCACCGCCCCCTACGTCGGGGGCCTGGTGGTGCTGTTCGGCATCTGCCACCTCGCGGTCCGGCGATGGGCCGGTTACGCCGACCCGCTCCTGCTGCCCCTCGTCGCCGTGCTGCTCGCGGTGGGGACCGCCGAGATCCACCGCATCGACCTGGCCTTTCACAATGGCATCGCCGACGCCCCGCTGCAGCTGGTCTGGGTGGCCATCGGAGTGGCCTTGTTCGTCGCCGTCCTCGTCCTGCTGCCCGACCACCGGGTGCTGGCCCGCTACAGCTACACCGCCGGCCTGCTGGGCATCGCCCTGCTGCTGCTGCCGGCACTGCTGCCCGCGTCGATCAGCCAGGTCAACGGCGCGAAGAACTGGATCCGGTTCGCCGGGTTCTCCATCCAGCCAGGTGAGGTGGCGAAGCTCCTGCTGATGGTGTTCTTCGCCAGCTACCTAATCGCCAAACGATCGGTGCTCTCCCTGGTCACGCGACGGATCGGGCCGCTGCAGCTACCCAGGGGCCGCGACCTCGGGCCGGTGCTCCTGGCGTGGCTCGCAAGCATGCTGGTGCTCGTCGAGGAGAAGGACCTGGGCCAGGCGATCCTGTTCTTCGGCATCTTCTTGGTGGTCCTCTACATCGGCACCGAGCGGCTGTCCTGGGTGCTGATCGGCGTCGCGTTGTTCGTGCCGGGCGCCATCGCCTCCTACTACGCGTTCGGGCATGTCCGGGAGCGGGTCGATATCTGGCTGCATCCGTTCGCCGGGACCAACCCGCAAAACAGCAGCTACCAGCTGGTGCAGGGGCTCTATGGGTTCGCCACCGGCGGCGTGCTCGGCACCGGACTCGGGCGGGGCCAACCGCAGACCGTCCCGTTCGCCCGCACCGACTTCATCTTCTCCTCCATCGGTGAGGAACTCGGACTCGTCGGTGTCATGGCTGTGCTCGTGATCTACCTGCTGCTGGTGGCGCGTGGCATACGAGCCGCGGTGGGTGTCCGGGACAGCTTCGGCAAACTCCTGGCCGGCGGCCTCGCGGCGAGTGTTGCGCTGCAGGTGTTCGTGATCGTAGGTGGGGTGATGAGGGTCATCCCGCTCACCGGGGTGACCCTGCCGTTCCTGTCCTACGGGGGGTCCAGCGTTGTCGCCAACTTCGTACTGGTGGCCCTGCTCATCCGCATCTCCGATGCCGGCCGCCGCCCGGCGGTGTGGCCGGTCGCCCCCACCGAAGCGCCCAGACCGGCCACCGAAAGACCAGCGCAACCGGCCGAGGTCCTTCGGTGAATGCGCCCCTGCGCAAGGTCGCCATCGCGCTCGCCGCCCTGTTCGCCATCCTGCTGATCAACGCCAATTTCGTGCAGGTGGTCGAGGCCTCCTCACTGACGGCGAAGCCGGGTAACAGCCGGGTGCTCATCGATGGCTACCGGCGCCAACGGGGCGACATCATCGCCGGCGGCCAGGCGCTGGCGCTGTCGACCGCGACGAACGACAAGTTGAAGTACCTGCGGGTCTACCCGGGCGGCCAGCTGTTCGCGCCGCTCACCGGCTATTACTCGATCAACTTGTCCGACACCTCGATCGAGAAGGCGGAGAACCCGGTGCTGTCCGGCAGCGACAGCAGGCTCGCCATCTCCTTCGACCGGCTCTCGCAACTGGTGTCAGGGCGCACCCCGCAGGGGGGCAATGTGACCCTTACCGTCGACCGAACCGCGCAGCAGGTCGCGGCGAAGGCGCTGGGCAACCGGCGCGGCGCGGTCGTCGCTCTCGACCCACGCACGGGGGCGGTGCTGGCGCTGGTGACCAGCCCGTCCTACGACCCGGCGCTGTTGACCACCCACGATGTGGCGGCCAACGAGCGGGCCTACGCCAAGCTGGTTGCCGATCCGGCCCAACCGCTGCTGGACCGGGCCACCGCGCAGCTCTACCCCCCCGGGTCAACCTTCAAGATGATCACCACGGCCGCCGCGCTGGCGACGGGGCGATACAACCCAGCGACCCAGGTTGCCGCGCCAGACGTGCTGACGCTGCCCGAGACGGCGGGCGTCAAGCTGCGCAACTTCAACAACGAGTCCTGCCAGGGCCCGAAGATCACCCTGATGAAGGCGCTGGAGATCTCCTGCAACACCGCCTACGCCCAGCTCGGCCTGGATCTGGGTGCGAACGCGCTACGGGCCCAGGCGCAGGCCTTCGGCTTCGGGCAGAAGCTGGTGGGGTTCCCGCTGCCCTACGCCCCGAGCCAGTTCCCGGACATGCTGAACCGGCCGCAGACGGCGCAATCGGCGATCGGCCAGTTCGACGTCCGCGGCACCCCCCTGCAAATGGCGATGATCGCCGCGGCCATCGCCAACCGCGGCGTGCTGATGAAGCCCTACGTGGTCGCCGAGGAGCAGGGACCCGATCTGAAACTGCTGTCCACCACGGCCGCACAGCAACTGGGCACGCCGGTCAACCCCACCGTCGCAGCCGAGTTGACGACCATGATGGTCGACGTCGTGCAGAACGGCACCGGAACCGCCGCCCAGATCCCGGGGGTCACGGTCGCCGGTAAGACGGGAACGGCGGAAGACGGCGCCGGGCCGCCCGACGCATGGTTCGCCGCCTTCGCCCCCGCCGCGGCCCCGACCGTGGCTCTCGCCGTGCTGGTGGAACACGGCGGCGGCGAGACCAAGGCCACCGGGGGTTCGGTCGCCGCCCCCATCGCCGCGCAGGTGCTGAAAACCCTGCTGCAGGAACGTCGGTGAGCGTGCCGGCCGGGCCCGATCCGGGCGATGCGTCGGGGCACCTGGCGCGGGCCGGGGCAGGCTTCGTCGTCGACGGCCGCTACCGGCTCTCGCGTCGCATCGCCGGCGGCGGCATGGGGGATGTGTGGCGAGCCCACGATCAGACCATCGGGCGCACCGTCGCCATCAAGGTGCTCAAGCCCGAGTACCTGTCCGAGCCGGCGTTCCTCCAACGCTTCCGCAGCGAGGCCCGGCTGGCCGGCATGCTCAGCCACCCGGGTATTGCCGCCGTCCACGACTACGGCGAGGACGGCGGTCCCGAAGGCAGTGCCTGGCTTGTCATGGAACTGGTTGAGGGAGAAGCGCTTTCCACGCTGCTGCATCGGCGCGGCTTCCTGCCCCCCGATCAGGCATTGGACGTGATCGGGCAGGTCGCGCTGGCCCTGCAGGCCGCGCATGACGCCGGTGTCGTGCACCGCGATGTCAAGCCCGGCAACCTGCTGGTCCGGCCCGACGGGGTAGTTAAGGTGACCGATTTCGGGATCGCGCGGGCCACCGGGTCGGCGCCGCTGACCCGGACGGGCACCGTGTTGGGGACCGCGCACTACCTGTCACCGGAGCAGGCCCTCGGGAAGCCGGCGAGCCCCGCCTCCGACGTGTATGCCCTCGGGGTCGTCGGCTACGAATGCCTGGCCGGGCGCCGCCCTTTCGAGGGGGACAGCCCGGTTGAGGTCGCCCTCGCCCACCAGCGCGACCAGCCGCCACCGCTGCCCGATGGGTTGCCGGCTCCGGTGAGCAAGCTGATCGCCCGCGCCCTGGCCAAGGATCCGGCTGACCGGTTCCGGACGGCGGGTGCGCTCGGGCGCACCGCGTTGGGGATCCGGACCGCCCTATACGACGCCAGCCCCGCCGACCCGCCGCTGGCCGGCGCCGCGGCCGTTCCGTCCACGGTGGTGATGGCCACACCCCGGCCGACCCTGATCGCCCCGACGATGCCTGCCGCGTTGCCTGCTCATGGCCGGCCGATACCCCCCACCCATAAACGACGGGTACGCCTGCCCGTGCTGGTCCTCGCCAGTCTGCTTTTGCTGGCCCTGGTCGGTGGCCTACGGGGCTGGGGCCGAAACGCGCAGGCCACCGTCCCGAACCCCCGCCGGCAACCGGCGGCGCCGGCCTCGCCGGCCGCCCCCGCCGGCATTCATCTCGACCCCGCCAGCTACCGAGGGCAGCCGGTCGGCCAGGTACTCGCGGCTCTTCGAGGACTCGGCCTGTCCCCCAGCCGGGTCGACGTGGCGCAGGACGGGGCCCCAGGTACCGTCGTCACGGTCGTGACCCCGGGGGGTGGGCCCCTGCCGGCGACGTTGTCCCCGCACGCGGCCGTCGTGATCCAGGCGATCCCCGCCCCCGCGTCTGGGCCACCGGCACACGGCAAGAAGGGGGCCGGCCAGAGCGATGGCCGGACCAAAGACAACGGTCAAAGCCAAGGCAAGGGAGACTGACCCGCGTGTCCGCGACAGAGCCACGCCTATTGGGCGCTCGGTATGAGCTGGGGGAGCCGCTGGGCTTTGGCGGCATGGCCGAGGTGCTGGCCGGGCGTGACGTGCGCCTCGGCCGTGACGTCGCCATCAAGATCTTGCGGGCCGACCTCGCCCGTGACCCTTCGTTTTTGTCCCGCTTCCGCCGCGAGGCCCAGTCGGCTGCCGGCCTGAACCACCCGAACATCGTTGCGGTCTACGACACCGGCGAGGGCGAGGACGGCGTGCCCTACATCGTCATGGAACGCGTGTCGGGGCGGACCCTGCACGATGTCCTTGCCGAGGACGGGCGCCTGCTACCCCGCCGGGCGATGGAGGTCGCCGCGGAGGTCGCTGGGGCGTTGGAGTACAGCCATCGCGCCGGCATCGTGCATCGCGACATCAAGCCGGCCAACGTCATGCTGACCCGGGCCGGGGACGTGAAGGTGATGGACTTCGGCATCGCCAGGGCGGCCTCTACCACGGCCAACACCATGACCCAGACCGCCCAGGTTCTCGGCACCGCCCAGTATCTGTCGCCGGAACAGGCCCTCGGCGAGCACGTCGATGCGCGCAGCGACATCTATTCCTGCGGCTGCCTGCTCTATGAGCTGCTGACCGGCATCCCGCCCTTTCGGGGTGACTCCGCGGTGGCGGTGGCCTACCAGCATGTCCGGGAGGACCCCACCCCCCCGTCCCAGCTGGACTCCGAGCTGCCCGCCGCCGCCGACGCGGTGGTGCTCAAGGCCATGGCGAAGAATCCGGACAATCGCTACCAGAGCGCCGCTGAGATGCGCCTTGATCTGGATCGCGCCGCTGCCGGCCGCCGCGTTGAAGCACCGCCGGTGCTCGCCAACGAAGTGACCACCGCGCTGCCCGTGGCCGCTCCCACCACCGTGCTGCTGCGCCAGGACGACGGGGACCGACGCAGCCGCCGGGGGCTGGCCTACCTGGCGTTGCTCGCCGCGGTCCTAATCGTGTTCATCGTGGCCGCGGTACTGGCCAAGAACCTGTTCTCCGGCTCGCACGCGGCCCTGCACACCCCCAAGGTCGTGGGTCTCACCGAGCAGCAAGCACGGGACACCCTCAGCACCGCCGGGTTGCAGGTCGGCGACGAAAAGATGACCCCGCTGGGGCAGGACGGAAACACGCTGGCCAAGGGGCAGGTCTACGCCCAGAGCCCGATCGAGGGCATCACCATTAGCCCCGGTGGAAAGGTGAGCCTTTCCGTTTCCAGCGGCATCGAGCGGGTGCCGGTGCCCGACGTCGTCGGGAAGTCGACCGCGGAGGCGACCGGGCTGATCAACCAGGCCAAGCTCAAGGTCGGCATCGTGACGCAGGAGAATGTGCCGGGCACCCCGACCGCGGTGCTGATGGTCACCCCGCCTTCCGGGACGACCGTGGACGCAGGCACGCCGGTCAACTTGACAGTGGTCTCGGGCCAGCAGCAGGTACCCAGTGAGCTGGGCAAGCCGGAGGCAGACGCCATCTCCGCCTTGAAGGGGGCCGGCTTCAAGGTCGCGGTGACGATGGTGCAGGACCCGGCCACGGCAGGGACGGTCATCGACGAGTCTCCCACCGGCGCCCAGCCGAACGGGACGACGATCACCCTGACCGTGTCCAGCGGACCCCCTGCGCCCCCCGCGCCCCCAACGACCGCCGCACCGCCCCCAACGACCGCCGCACCGCCCACCACCTCGCCGCCGGCGTCGTCCACCCCCCCACCGGCGTCGTCGACCCCGCGGCCGAGTTCCAGCCCGGTGAGAAGTTCCTCGCCGTTGCCGACGCCGCCGCCGGCCTCCGGGCCGGGCGCAATCAGCTGATGCCGCGGTCCTGACCGGCCCAGTATCGGGCGCGCAGCTCCCGCTTTTGCACCTTGCCGCTCGGGTTGCGCGGCAATTGCTCGGCGCGGTCCACCGAGCGCGGCCGTTTGAAGCCGGCCAGCCGCGGCGCCGCCCAGGCGAGAATCTCCTGGGCGTCAAAAGCCGTTCCCGGCCGGGTCACGACGATGGCCTTGACGGTTTCGCCCCAGCGCTGGTCAGGCACCCCGATCACCGCCACATCCAGCACCGACGGATGCCCGGCCAGTACGTTCTCCACCTCCGCGGGATAGACGTTCTCCCCGCCGGAGACGATCATGTCCTTGATTCGGTCCGTGAGGAACAGGTAGCCATCCGCGTCCAGGTAGCCGGCGTCCCCGGTATGCAGCCATCCGCCGTCTTCCATGGCAGCCGCGGTTTCCGCCGGCTTGGCGTAGTAGCCGGCGCAAACCTGGGCAGAGCGTACCTGCAGCTCACCCACCTCTGCGGGACCAAGCACCAGCCCGGTGACTACGTCCACGATCCGGGTCTGCACCCACGGGTAGGGACGCCCAGCGCTGCGCAGCAGATGCTCACGCGGGCCGCCCGGATCGTGGTCCCCCGGGTCAAGCTGAGTGATCGCGCCGGTCGTCTCGGTCATCCCGTACACCTGATACATCGGGGCACCGAACACGGCCATCACCTTCTTGAGGGCCTCGACGGTGATGGGGGACGCCCCATATATCAGGGCCGCGAGCCCGTCCCAATTGCGCTCGGCGGCACCGGGAACCGCCGCGAGCATGGCAAGCGCCGCCGGTACCAGAAAGGCATGGGTGACCCGGTGGGACTCCATGACGGCCAAGGCGCCGGCCGGGTCCAGCGCCGGCAACAGCACGTTCAGGGCGCCGCACTGCAGCCCGACCAGGGCCCACCCCGAACCGCCGACGTGAAACAGCGGCATCGCGACCAGGCTCACGCTGTCCGCGTCGATCCGCCAACTTCTCGAGGCCGCCTGCAGGGCCGCCAGGTTGGCGTTCGTGAGCATGGCTCCCTTCGGCAGGCCCGTGGTCCCCGACGTGGAGAGTTGCAGGACGACGGTGTCATCCGCGCCGGTGAAGCCCGGGTCGGTCGGGTCGGCGGCCGCCAGCCAGCCCTCGTACTGCGGGCCAGTCGACACTGTCCGCACCCCGGTGTCAGCGGTGATCGCGGCGCCCAGGGCGGCGAAGCCGGGACCGTGCACCAGCAACGTCGCGCCGCTGTCCCGGACGATGGCGGTGGCCTCCGCCGCGGTCAGCCGCCAGTTCACCGGGGCGAGGACGGCACCGATCTTGGCGGCGCCGAACAGCAACTCGAAGAACTCGGGAGCGTTGGAGTCCAGGTAGGCAACGCGCTGACCCGCACGGCAACCGGCGCCGTGCAGCGCGTTCGCGGCGCGGCTGGATCGGGCGTCGAGGTCAGCGTAGGACCAGATCTGATCGCCGAGCCGCAGCGCGGGGCGCCCGCGCCGGGCCTGGTCGAGATCCCGGACGATGCCGGTCAGCCGATAGGTCATCGGCCACAACCGGAACTCATGAAGGGCGACCGACCAGGGCCCGGTCACCGAACGCGGTAAGGCGAAGTGAGTCCACAGCGGCGCCGAGCGCTGCCACGCGTTCTCGCGCCCCGCTCTGGCCGCAACCGACCAGCCAGTTCGCGAGCAGCACATGACCGCCTTGGGTCAACACCGACTCAGGGTGAAACTGCACGCCGTGAATCGGCAGGCTGGCGTGACGCAAGGCCATCACCACGCCGGACTCGCTGCGCGCCGCAACGGTCAGCTCTACCGGCAACGTGGCCTCACGCGCCGCCAGGGAGTGGTAGCGCGTTGCGGTGAATGGCTGCGGCAGCCCGCTGAGCAAACCGCTCCCGTCGTGCCGTATCTCGCTGGTCTTGCCGTGGAGCAGCTCAGGGGCCCGGTCCACCTCCCCCCCAAACGCCACCGCGATCGCCTGGTGGCCGAGGCAGACGCCGAGCAACGCGAGCCGCTCCTGCGCGCAGTACCTGACCAGTGGGACGCTGATACCGGCCCGCTCTGGCCGGCCAGGGCCCGGTGAGATCAGCACGCCGTCCACCGCGAGGGCGGCAACGTCGGCCACCGCGATCTCATCGTTGCGGCGGACCAGCACCTCGGCGCCGAGTTGCTGCATGTACTGCACCAGGTTGAACACGAACGAGTCGTAATTGTCCAGCACCAAAATGCGGGCGATCCGGGTGCCCGTCGCCACCCTCAGCCGCCGCCCTTGGTCACGTTGACGTTGTTGAACGGCAGGTGCGGATCGAGCGCCGGAAACACCAGGAACAACAGCAGAAGGACGACCGCTGTGAACACCGTCATTGCGGTCAACAGCCGGACCGGGAGCGGGCCGGGAAGCCGTCGCCAGATCCACCCGTACATCGCTATGCCCTTCCGGTCTGCAAGGCGTTTGGGATGCCATTGGCCTTGGGTTCGCTGGTGGCGAGGACGCCATGCACGATCAGTCTCTGGGTGGCCGAATATCGCGGGTTACACGTGGTCAGGGTGATGAGCCTCTGCGTCGCCTGCTGGCGCGGCTGCTCGGGCACCGGGTAGGTGACCCCGATGTCTGATGGGTCGACGATCGTGTCGCCGGTGACCCGGTAGACATACCAGGTGTCGCGGGTCTCAATCACGATCGCGTCCCCCGACCTGAACGAGTCCGCCCCGTAGAACGGCGCCCCGTGGGTGGTGCGGTGGCCGGACAGGACGAAGTTGCCGACACCACCGGGAAGCGCCGTTTTCGGGTAGTGGCCGGGACCTTTGGCCAGATCGTCCGTTCCGATTCCCTCATCGACCACCCAATGCCAATGCCGCCCCAGCCGCGGAGCTCGGATGATGGCAAGCGCCGAACCTAGGGGAACCGCGTCCACGCTGGGCCCCGCACCCGCACCCGCACCCACACCCACACCCGGCGTACGCGTCGTGGGGGGCGCCGGGGGGGCGCTCCACTGCTTGGCCAGTTGCCGTTCCAGCTTGTGCTGAGCCTGGGCGGTGAAAATGCCTGTGATCCACAATTCGTAGCCGACGAACAGCAAGATGATCAGCCCGACCGTCATCATCAGCTCGCCGACGACACCGCAGCCGGCCGCGAACCGGCCGCGCCGAGCAGGCCGGGGACGTTCGGGCTCGAGCGAGGCCGAACCCCCGGTCCAGGCCGGCCGCTGCGTGCGCGGTCCGGCGCTCACCGTTGGCCGAAACCTGTCATCGTCCACACCAAGCTCATGGCGCACCCAACGGCCCCGCGTGGCTGAGGGTGACCGGGCCGTCGTATCCCGGCAGGGTGGTGTCGGCGCCGCGGCTGGTCCCCAGACGCAACCCGTATGCCTTGACGTACTGCTGATAGAGCCGCACGCCGGGGGAACTGCGCAGCGACGAGGCCATTCCGGCCTGGTCCCCGACGGCGCTGATCACAAACGGCGGGGAGTAGACCCGACCGGCAAGCAGCAGGGTGTTCCCGACGCACCGCACCGCGCTGGTCGAGATCACCCGTTGCCCCATGATCGTCATGGCCTCTGCCCCGCCGGCCCATAACGCGTTCACGACCGCCTGCACGTCTTGCTGATGAACCACCAGGTCGTCCGGCTGCGGCGCCGGGTAGCCGGGGGCAACCGCAGCGTGGCGGGGTGCGTCGTCGAGAGACACGGTCAGGCTGGGCCCGTGCACCGGTAACAGCCCGACCGGTCCCTGCAGGGCAGCGCCTCGGGCCCGTACGGGGGCTACCACGCCGTCGGCGGCCGCGCGCTGAGCGCCGAGCGTCTCCACCTGCGCGCTTAGCCGCCGCTGGTCGGCGCCGGCGATTGCCAGTTGCTGCTGTTCCTGGCGCACCAGGTCGGCCAGCCGGTCCTGGCTGGTCGACCGAAGGGTGCCGCCCCCCGCCGAGCGGGCAGTGGTGGCCAGCAGCAGGCCCGCGGCGACCAGGACCACCGGCAGCGCCAGCCGGCCGGCCGGCGAACGTCGCCCGGCGGCTCCCGAGTCCTGATCGGTTAAGGTCATGATGGGTTTACGCTAAACCACCGCGGCCGGCCGAAGGCCATTGCTGGCCCAGGGTGACGCGGTCCCCCCCCCCCCCCCATCCCGATCCCTGTCACCGGAGGAACCGCCTCGATGCCGGAGTCGCGCAAGCGCAAGCAGCAGGCGTACACCCAGCCGCCGGTGTCCACCAGCGTCCGCAGGCGCCCCCCCTCGCCGCCATGGGTCGGCGCCACGATCCTGGGCCTGTTTGCGGTCGGCGTGCTGTACCTGATCGTGTACTACGTCAGCAACGCGACGTATCCGATCACCGCCTTCGGCGGCTGGAACATCTTCGTGGGCTTCGGCTTCATCGTGGCCGGATTCGGGTTGCTCACCCAGTGGCGCTAAAGACTCTTACACCGATGTAGTTCACCCACAGGAGTTATCCACAGTTGTGGAGAGCGGCGGCACGCGGGCCGGACTACAGCAGTTCCAAGATCGTGGCGTTCGCCATTCCGCCGCCCTCGCACATCGTCTGCAGCCCATAGCGGGTCCCGGTCTCGGCCAGGCCGTGCACCAGACGGGTCATCAGCTGGGCACCGGACCCGCCCAAGGGGTGACCCAGGGCGATCGCACCACCCAGCGGATTGAGCGATTTCGGGTCCGCCCCGAGCTCCTGCAGCCAGGCCAGAGGTACCGGCGCAAAGGCCTCGTTCACCTCGAAGTGGCCGATCTCGTCCACCTTCAGGCCGGATTTGATCAATGCCTTCTGCGTCGCCGGAATGGGGGCAGTCAACATGATGATGGGGTCGCACCCCCCGAGGGCGAAAGTATGAAAACGGGCGAGCGGCCGCCACCCCATCCTGGCCGCCACCTCGCTGGTGGTGATCAGCAACGCCGCGGCCCCGTCGGAGATCTGTGAGGAATTCCCGGCCGTGATCAAGCCGTCGGGATCAAAGGCCGGCTTGAGCGCCCCGAGGCTTTCGACCGTGCTGCCGCGCCGGATTCCCTGATCCGCAGTGAACATCACCGGCCCCGAGCCGTCGGCGCCGGCGACGGGAACGCCTAGCAGCCCGGACTCGTAGGCACCCCGGTCCTGGGCAGCCGCGGCGCGCTCGTGAGACTCGGCGGAGTACCCGTCGACCTGCTCACGGGACAATCCCCACTTTTTGGCGATCCGCTCGGCCGAGATGCCTTGGTTCACCAGGCCGCCGGCCTGCTCATACCGCTCGATCATCTTCGGGCCGAACGGGATGCCTGGGCCGGACGCCACGTTGGAGCCCATCGGGACCCGGGTCATGACTTCAACGCCGCCGGCGATCGCGATGTCGTACTGCCCGGAGATCACCCCGGCGGCGGCGAAATGGGTGGCCTGCTGGGACGAGCCGCACTGCCGGTCGATGCTCGTGCCGGGTACGCTTTCCGGCCAGCCGGCGGCGAGCACCGCGTTGCGGGCCACGTTGAGGGCCTGTTCGCCGACCTGGGAAACACAACCCCAGATGACATCGTCGATAACCCCTGGGTCCAGGTGGTTGCGCTCGGCCAGAGCCGTCAGGACGTGGGCGGACAGGTCGACCGGGTGCCACCCGGCGAGCGCACCGTTGCGCTTGCCGGTGGGGGTGCGCACCGCATCGACGATGACTGCATCTCGCATCGGGGGCTCCTTGCGGGCTTGGTGGCGGCTTGGTGGCGGCTTGGTGGCGGCTAGAACGTCATTCGGATCGTACGCACGCAGACGCATATCGAGCCACCCCAGGCACGCTGTGAAAGCGTGGGTCCTATGGCGCCGGGCGCGGTCCACTACGGACCGCCACGAATCGCCGGGCCGGCCCTGTTGCTGTTCGCGGCCGTGCTCGGCGTCACCAGTCTGGGCAGCGATGCTCCCGGCCGGCTGCTGATCGGGGTGGCGGTAGCGGGGGCGCTCAGTGCCGCGCTGTGGACGCTGGGTGGTCCAGCGCTCTCCGCCGACCTCGACGCGGTCCGCATCCGGCGAGTGGTCGGGCGACATCAACTGCCCTGGTCCGCGGTCCGCTCGGTCCAGGCCGATAGTCGACGGCGCTCCCGGGCGGTCGAAATCGCCACCGATGAAGCCCTGTTCGCCGTCCCCGCGATACTACTCGGGCGGGCCAGCCCAGGTGAGGTCGTCACGGCGCTCAGCGAGTTGCTGACCCGCTCGCGAAGCCGCCAGACGACACCGGAGCCCGGAGACTGACCGGCACCCCCACGACGGCACCGGACTGATCGGCCCGGCGGACCGAGGGGGCGTGAACCGCGGCCAGCCCAAGGAGCAGCGCGAGGATGGTCACTGAACCGGCCGCCTGGATGACGCTGCGGCGTGCGCGCGGGGCGTACGCGAGCACCGCGGCTATCGCGGCGCCGGTGACCAGGCCGCCGAGGTGCGCACGGACGTCGATGAAGGGCACCGAGAAGCTGATCACCAAGTTCAGCACGATGGTGGCCACGATCGGTCCGGTCGCTGCGCCGATTCGCCGGGCAACCACGTAGTAGGCGCCGAACAGGCCGAAGATCGCCCCGGATGCACCTGCCGCGACCTCGGCATGGGGGCCGAACACGAACGTGCCGACCGATCCACCGATCCCGGCAATGAAGTACAACGCGAGGAAGCGAAGCCGTCCGAGCGACTGCTCCAGGGTGGGGCCAACCAGGAACAGCACGTACATGTTCAGGGCCAGGTGGATGACCCCGAAGTGCAGGAACATCGCGGTGACCAGCCGGTAGACATCGCCGTGCGCAACGCCCTGCAGCACCGTCTGGGTGCCACCCGGGCCGACGACCACGACCCGGCCAGGGATGTCGGCGAAGCGGGCGAACAGCGCTGAAATGCTTCCGGAGATGAATCCGGTCCCGCTGGCAACCATGATCAAGAAGACCACGATGTTCACCGCCACCAGCGCGGTGGTGACGTCCCGGCCGGCGCTTACCCTGCCGCCGAAGGCGGTGCGTGCTTGTCGAACGCCGTGCTGGGCTTCCTTGACCTCCTCCGGGCATTGGAAGCCCACCGCGGCAGGGCGCATGCACTCGGGGCAGATCGGCCGGCTACAGCGCACGCAGGAGATGTAGGTCTGACGGTCCGGATGGCGGTAGCAGGTCGGCGCCGACGCCGCCTGCGTTCCCGACGCATCCGGCAAGGTCATGCGCTGGACCGCTCGATGGTGACATTCTCAATCACGACGTCTGTCGTGGGCCGGTCACGCGGGCCGGTGGGGCTAGTGCCGATCCCATCGACGACCCCTCTGCTGTCGGCATCAAGGACCTCGCCGAAGATCGTGTGCTTGCGGTTCAGGTGCGGCGTCAGGCCGGTGGTGATGAAAAACTGGCTCCCGTTCGTACCCGGCCCCGCATTCGCCATCGCCAGCAGGTAAGGCCGATCGAAGCCGAGCTCTGGGTGAAACTCGTCGGCGAACTGGTAGCCGGGGCCACCCGTGCCGGTGCCCAGCGGATCGCCTCCCTGGATCATGAATTTGTCGATGACACGGTGAAAGACGGTGCCGTCATACATCGGAGCCGTGCTCTTCGCACCCGTGCGCGGGTCGGTCCACTCGCGGGTTCCCTCAGCCAGGCCGACAAAGTTGGAGACCGTCTTTGGTGCATGGTCGGGGAACAGCGCGAGGCGTATGTCGCCCTTGTTGGTGTGCAACGTGGCGTGGAGCTGTTCGGGCATGTGCGGATCCCTCTCGCGGGCGTGTCCAGTGGTCGCCGTCGATCCTAGGTCGCCTCGCCCCGGGCGGCGCGATGCGCCGATGGCGGACACCGGGCGGGCGGCCATGATGGGAGGGTGTTCTTCCGAGCGGGGCGCCCCTCACCCCCCCCGCACGCGCCTTTGCGGGTCGCCCTTGTCCTGACCGCTACCTTCGTGCTGGCGACCGCCGGGTGCACCGGGTCCCGGGGATCAGCGAGCCCGGTGCCGGTCTCGCCGTTGGCGGCCGACAGCGCGGCACCCGGAACTCCGGTCCCTACCGGCTTCGCGCCCGCGTCAGTGAGTTTCGCCGATTCCCAAAACGGCTTCGCGCTCGGACTCGCGCCGTGCGGGGGGGCGCATACCGGCCTGTGCACCGCGTTGGCGACGACCACCGACAGCGGGGCGCACTGGGCCGAGCGGACGGCGCCAACTCTGGTTCCTACCGACATCTACCGCCAGCCAATCGTGCGGTTCGCCAGCGCGCTCGACGGCTTCGCCGCGCTGGGCGCGTTGCAGTCCACCCACGACGGTGCCCGCACCTGGCAGTCGGTGCCGCTACCGGGGTTGACCGACCCGCAGGTCGTGGGGATGCAGGCGGCCGGCGGCTTCGTGTATGTCGTGGCCGGCGAGAGGGGGGATCAGGGCCCCCTGCGGCTGTTCGTCGGCGCCGCGCAGGTCGATGCGTTCATCGCTGTGGCCGGCGTGTTCCTACCCGCGGCCGGCACGGAGGTCGAACTCAGCGCCGCAGCGGGCATCGTCTATCTGGCCGCGAACACCCTGCATGGCCCCCCGCGGGTGTTCGCCTCGACTGACGCCGTCCACTGGGCCGCCCGCACCGCCCCATGCCCGACCGGTTCGGCCGCAGCCGTGGCGGCGACCGACCTGCGCGAGGTAATGGTCGTCTGCGACGGTCCGCCGTCGCCCACCGGTGCGCCGAAGTCGGTTTACAGCTCGTCGGATGCGGGGCTGAGTTTCCAGCAAGCGGGCGGCCCGGCACCCGCAGGATTCACCGCGGACGCGGCCTCACCCGGTCCCCGGATCGTGGTCGTGGCGGCAAGCGCCCAAATCAACCGGCTCTACCGCAGCAAGGATGCCGGGAAGACCTTCGAGGTCGTCTATGCCAGCGGCGTCGCCGGGTCGGGAAGTGGATTGGGTTTCACCGATCTGGCCTTCACCGATGCCAGCCACGGGAGCGTGGTGCTCGGCGATGCGGGGATCTACGCCCGGGACCACTCGGCCGGGCAGGTGGTGGCCGCGCCGCGGCTGCTCACCACAGTCGACGGGGGCCAGCACTGGATTCAGACCGTCATCCACTCCTGATCGTGCGGGGTGCCCCCCGGTGCTCGCGCACGTCTGCCCAGGCCGGCGATCGGCCCACCGCAGTGGCTGGCGGCAACCCCACGTGGACCCGAACCACCCCCGCCATCGGGCACAGCCCGGCCCGCCCGCTCGGCCTCAAGGTCTACCTCGCTCCGCGCGGGGGCCAACCGGCCCTTAACGCGGCAGTCCACGACGTGTCCACGCCCGGTAACGCCTCCTTCCGGCACTTCCTGACGCCGGCGCAGTATCGCGCTCGCTTCGAGCCGACCGCCGCCAGCGTCGGGTCGGTCACGAACTGGCTCAGGTCAGCCGGGCTGAAGGTCACCGGGGTCGAGCCTGCTCGCCGCTACATCGATGTCGCTGCGTCCGTGGCCCAGGCCGAGAAGGCCTTCGGAACCACGATCAACACCTACCGGCACGAGGGACAAACCGTCGTGGCTCCCGCACGTGCGGCCACCATTCCGGCCTCGATCGCGAGCGCAGTGGCCGCCGTTTCGGGCCTGGACACCACCGTGCACGCCGCCCGGCACAACGCGTCGCCCTCTCCGTTTCCGCCGGCCTTCGTCAACGCCCGGCCCTGCTCGCTGACCTACGGCCAGCTCCAGGCGAAGTACAAGGCGGACTTCCGGACCAAGCTGCCCAAGTTCCAGGGTGCCTACCGCGACTACGCGGTCTGCGGATACGTCCCGGTGCAGCTGCGCACCGCCTACGAAAAGGGGAGTGCCCTGGACGGGACGGGTGCGACCGTCGCCATCGTCGATGCCTACGCGGCACCAACGATCGCGAGCGATGCAAACACCTACGCCAGCCGGCACGGCGACCCCACGTTCAGCGGGAACCAGTTCAGCCAGCACAACTCGCGTACCTTCACCAACCAGGATCTGTGCGGGCCGAGCGGCTGGGCCGGTGAGGAGACCCTCGACGTCGAGGCCGTGCACGGGATGGCCCCCGGGGCGGACGTGCGCTACTACGGGGCGCAGGACTGCCTCGACCAGAGCCTGGCCGCCGCGCTGGAGAAGGTCGTAGACGAGAACAAGGCCTCGATCGTCACGAACTCCTACGGCGAGCCCGATCAGGCCCCGACGCCCGACGTGATCGTCGCCAACGAGCAAGCGTTCCAGCAGGGCGCGCTGCAAGGCATCGGCTTCTTCTTCTCCTCCGGGGACAACGGTGATGAGGTCTCCAACACCGGGCTGCTCCAGACCGACTACCCGGCGTCGGATCCCTACGTCACCGCGGTCGGTGGCACGTCCACCGCGATCGACGCCGCCGGCGCTCTTGCCTTCGCGACCGGGTGGGGGACCGACAAGTACAACCTGTCCACCGATGGCGCCTCCTGGACGCCGATCCCCGGCAAGTTCCTTTATGGCAGCGGCGGTGGCTACTCAACGCTGTTCAACCAGCCGGATTATCAAAACGGAGTGGTTCCGGCCAACGCCCCAGCGGGCCGCGCCGTGCCCGACCTCGCAATGGATGCCGACCCCACCACCGGCATGCTCGTCGGTGAGACGCAGGTCTTCCCGACTGGGAATGCCTACGGGGAGTATCGGATTGGCGGGACCAGCCTGGCTTCGCCGTTGATGGCGGGGATCCAAGCGCTGGCCACCCAGAGTGCGGGCGGCCGGCTCGGCTTCGCGAACCCGGCCATCTACAAGGCGGCCGGCGGCCCCACCTTCACCGATATCACTCCGGTCCATCACGGTGACGCCAACGTACGTCCCGACTATGTAAACGGGCTCAACCCCGCGAAGGGCATCAAGTACAGCATCCGCACGTTCGACAATGACTCGAGCCTGTTCACCGCCCGCGGTTGGGACGACGTGACGGGCGTCGGTTCGCCGAATGCGAGCTACCTCACCAGTCAGGTAAGTACCCACTGAGGGGAGCATCCGGGACCTAAGCTGAGGGGGTGCCGCGGCCGCACGCCGGTTGGGGCACCCCCTCCGCACGTCTTGGGGCGCTTGCCGCGCAACCGTCCGCCCCCAACAACGCGAGGAGAGCGTGATGGCAGACACGGATGACTGGAACGCGAAGATCATTGATGAGTTCAAGAGCAACGAGGGCCGCGTCGGGGGACAGTTCGAGGGGGCGCCTATGACCCTGGTGCACCACCAGGGCCGCAAGAGCGGCCGCCAGTACGTGTCGCCAATGATGTACCTGGCCTCCACGGACGACGAGTCGGTGATCTACGTCTTCGCCTCCAAGGCGGGCGCCCCCGAAAACCCGGACTGGTATCACAACCTGACCGCCGGCGGACCGGCCAGCATCGAGGTTGGCACCACCTCCTACCCCGTCAACGTCACCGAATTGAGCGGTCCCGAGCGCGACCGCGTCTTCGACAGCAGGCCCGCCGGTATCCTGGCTTCGCCGAGTACGCCGAGAAGACAGCGGGTATCCGGACGATTCCGGTGCTCAGCCTGCGTCGCAGCTAGCGGCGGTGCGCTGCGAGAACCTCTGCCTCGCCGACGGCAGCGTGCTGCGGATGCACGGCTCGGCGAACGCGGCGCAGACGTTCAGCGCGTTGGACGCCCGGTTCGGCCCGGACCCGGCACCGTGACCCGGGTGATGGGCCGCGCTCCGCCGCGGCCGCAGTCGCGCCTGGGTGCATCGGCGGACGGCGCTGCGGCTGCTGCTCGGCGCGGGCGTCGGCACCTCGCGGTGGCCCTGCTCGACTGGGGTTCCAGACGCCGCTGCTGACGGCGAGCGTGGCTCCGACGATCTACGTCTTCCTCGCCCACCCCCGCAGCGAGAGCGCGACTCTGCGCAACGCGCTGATCGGACACGTGGTCGCGGTCGCGGCCGGTGTGGCGTCGATCGCCGCGTTCGGTCTGTGGCATTCCCGCGGCTCGGTTAGCGGGGCTACCTCACTCCACTGCAGGCCGGGGCTGCAGCGGTGGGTGTCGGGGCGACGCTGCTCTGGAGCTCGCCGGCCGCCACCACGCCCCCAGCCGCCTCGGCCGTCCTGCTGATCGCCACTGGGCTGGGCCGCCCTGGGCGGTCGCTGGATGCTGCTACGCCACGGGCGGAGTGCAGCGGGCGATGGGTGTGCCGACGAGGCGGAAGTCTTCGGTGGTGTCGATCTGGGGGTCGACGCCCTGCTGGAACAGCACGATGATGTCGGAGCCGCCGAACTGGAAGTAGCCGAACTCCTCCCCCTTGTTGACCTGCTTGCCGGCGACCGCGGTCATCATCACCGACGCGACGTGGGACATGCCGACGGGGATGACCGCGACGACGCCGACGTCGTCGGCGTCGGATTCGGTGGTGTCGATGGTGAGTACGCCGCGGGTCTGGGAGAACTCATACCCGGTGGTGGCGGCGTCTTTGGACACGAGCTGGCCGCCGTCGAGGTCGACCTGCATGAAGACGCGCCCCTGGATGACGTAGGACTCCTCGACCCGCCCGGACACCGGCAGGTGGAAGCGGTGATAGGCAGAGGGCGGAAGCATGTAGTGCACGAAGGTCCCGCCGGCGAATGTGTCTGCGTAGCGGCTGCCTTCGAGCAGCTGCCGGATGTTGCCGTAGGTATGGGTGTTCTTGATAGTGGTGGCCGGGATGTTCGACTCGGCGTCGATGTCGTAGCTGTGCTGGAAGCTGCAGTCGGCCGGTGAGGTGACGACGAGGTTGCTTGCAGGGAGGGAGATCGGCCGCAGGCCGCTGTTGAGCTCGCGGGCGAAGAACTGGTTGAACGTCACCCAGCCGCTGGGCATGTTGGGCCGGCCATCGACCAGGGACTCCTCGATCGTGTACTCCGGGGCGTCGCGCAGGAACGTCTCCAAGATCTCCTGGCTGAACGACTCCGGTGTGTCGAGGAAGCTGCCCCACTCCCGCGCGAACGCGGTGAGCCAGACCTGAAAGGGGACGGAGTTTTCGGCGATCGCGGTCCCATCCTCGTTGACGTTCTGGTCGATCAGCCAGAAGAAGTGGGCGAGCCGGTCGCTGACCTCCTGCGCATTCCTGTGCCCGGGGTCCTGGTCTCGCCAGGCCTTGGCGTCGGACTGCTGCGGGATCCACCGGATGAACCCGGTCAGGTACGCCTCGTAGGCGTGCAGGTCCTGCGGCCAGTCGAGGGCGGCGAACACGGCAGGGTCAAGGCCGGCCTGCGCCCGCCCGTGGGCCTGCACCAGAGAGCGGTTGATCAGATCGCGGAGGCCCGGCTCCTTCTCCAGGGTGTCGTGCAGTCGCTCGATGATGACGTCCGGTTCGCTCACTGCTTCTCTCCTTGTATGCATCGTGAGAACGAGATCGCCGGTCCCGGTGCGTCGATCGCCGGTCCCGGTGCGTCGATCGCGGGGCTCCGGTGATCCTTGCGGAACCGATTCCCGCACCCGGCGCGGGAAGCAGGTCCTAATTATGGGCGAGGCCCGGCTGCGGGCGGTCTGGCCGCTTCCCGAATGCGGCGAAGCCAGCGGGCCACGGCCGGGCGATGCTCGGGTAAGGCGGCCTGGTCGATGTCGCTCAGCAGTCTGGCGATCTTCTCGGGAATCTGGGCGGCGCCGGAGCCGTAGTGCCAGATCTCGCCGACGGCGAGGTCGACGAAGTCATCGAAGCGGTACTGGGGGATCACCAGGCGCTCGCCGCCGTCGGCGCCGAAGAAGCGGCCGGTGGGCAGGTGCCGGGTGGCGAGTTGGCGCAGGAGGTCGTGAAGGACGTCGAGGGCTTGGGTCGCGGTGGTGGGGTCGTTGATACCAGGTGACAGCGCCCGCTGGGCAATGTCGACCAGCTGACGGAACCCGAAGGCCAGGTCCTGTTCCATGGTGCGCTCCGAGTCGAAGGCCACCTCGCCCACCAGCTCGGCTTCGTCCAGCGCGCCCTTGGCGTCCCCGGTGCTGTTGTCGTCGGGGTGGACCGTGAGCAACGGGGCGCCGGTGGCCACGTAGTCCCCCACCCGGGGCACCACCGCTACGACAACACGAGCCCTGTCGGCCCTGGCGGCGAGGGCTTTCTCGTTGACCGACACGAGGACACCGCCGTGGGGAGCGGCCACCGTTCGGCCGACCGCTCCCAGCGCGGCGGGAGGTTCCCCGGGGGGCTGGTCGGGTGGGTAGCGCTGGGTCATCAACGCCTTCGACTCGTCGCCGATGGTGGTCACGATGGTGGCCACCCGCAACATGTTGGCCATGTGGGCGATGTAGGCGATGAACAGCCCCACGCTGGCCAACACGAACAAGAAGGCCACGGTGACCGCCGCCCGGGGCACGAACGCCCCGTGCCCGACCGAACCCCGTACCGCCCGCTGCACCACCATGGCGTACACGAACGTGGCGACGAAGACGCCGAGGGAGAACTGGATCAACCGGTCGCGCAGGAAGGTTCGCAACACCCGAGACGACAGCTGCCCGCTGGTGAGCTGCAGGGCCACGATGGTGATGGAGAACACCAGGCCGGTAAAGGAGATCATAGCCTGGGTGATCGACGACAAGAAGCTACGAGCCCCCGAAGGGGGGCCGGGATACAGGTAAGAAGGCATGGGAACTTCCCAGGCGCTGGTCGACGACGATCAGGCCGACCGCCAGGGCGATCGAACCGGCCACGCACGCGGCAGGGATCACCCAAAACGTGGACCGCACCACGTCGCGCAGCCGTGACGTCGAGACGATACGCATCACTCTTTCACCAGCTCGGCTGCGCTCACCGGCCGGTCGCCCGGTGTGCTGGGAGTGTGGGCCAAGCTGCTTGACCGTCGGTGTTGACGGCCAGCCCACCAGATGTCCCGTTGGGATGCACCCGGCGGAAGGCCGGACCTTCGCTGATCGCAGCGGCAGCCAACCATTCGCCGAGGAACCTCACCGGCGCCAAGCTCACTTGACCAGGGCGGGGTTGGCAGGGGGTGCTCCCGTTTCGGCCTTCCAGGCGGAGCACGTATCGTACCTGTGATCGCGCACGTCCGTCGCCGACCTCGGAGTCTCATGGACATCATCGAACTCATTCTCGCCGACCATGATCGGCAACGACGGGGGTTCGCGTTGCTGGACGAGGCGCAAGGGGCCGATGCCGACAACGAGATCGTCCAAGCGATCTGGGACGGACTCGCCGTCTTGCTCGACGCTCACGCCGACGCCGAGGAGGCGCTCTTTTATCCCCGGCTGCTCGATATCGGCAAGGAGGGCGATGAGGAGACCGAGGACGCCATCGGGGACCACAACGACATCCGCGACGCCGTCCGGGCCGCCGGCACCCATCGGGTGGGTAGCAAGGTGTGGTGGTCGTGTGTGGCTGACGCCCGGGTCGCCAACAGCGACCACATGGGGGAGGAGGAGCGCGGTGCTTTGGCCGACTTCCGGCGTCGTGCGCCGCTGGAGTTGCGCCGTCAACTTGGGCTCGAGTTCGCCGCCTTCGAGGCGTCCCGGGCCGGCGGACATCACATCGACCGCTCGGACAAGGATCCTGACACCTACATAGAAGAGCACAAGCAGCACAGTTGAGCCGACCGGGGAGGCCCTCTCGGGTGTTATGGCCCCCCACACCGACGGAGTACTCCAGTGCCGCCCGGACGAGGGATGTCGGCGCGTTCACGACCGACGATCGTTAGGGCGCCTTGGCCTCGTAGCGAAGGTAGATCGCCGGTTTGTGCCAAAAGAGCCTTCTGAACTGCGCGTATGCAGATCAGACGAGGGTGGAGACGAGGGGAATCGAACCCCTAACCCCCGCCTTGCAAAGGCGGTGCTCTGCCAATTGAGCTACGTCCCCGTCGAGGCCGTTGCGGGAATGGCTGCCCCCGCGCTTGCCTCGCAAAGCGTACCGGCAGGCATGAGCCCCTACGCTGCGTTCACAGGCCGGCGGGTGCTCGTTGCGGAAGACTAAGCCGCGTAGCAAGCGGGTTCCACGCCGCGACAAAGACCCGCTTGTCTGCCGTGGGCCGCCGATCGGTGTCCTGTGCGGCGCGATAGCTGCTGCCAGCCACGGCTAATCCGGCCCGGCAAGCCCGTGAGGTATTGACCTGCGCAGCTGCGTGGGCTGCCCACGCAGAGTAGCTCCGGTCGGAGGCAGCGGACGCTGTCCAAGCGGCGCTGAGATGGCCCACCAATTCCCGGCCGCGTGGCAGCTTGTCGGTTGGAAGCGCCGACAGGCTCTGGACCAGGCTCATCCGAGCTGCGGCCGCGGCGTTCAGATCCCTCGCTGCCGTGGCCACGGTGGCCGTGCCGGCACAGGACCCAACTGCGGTGATTGCATTGGCGGCGTTGGCACGTTCGGTGGAGCTTTGATCCAGCAGGCCACTGATCGCCGTCGCCTGATTGGCAGCTGTTTGCGGAGGCACCTTGGCGGCCGGCTGGCTAACCCTGGCTGTCGGGGGAGGCGCGGATACTGCTCCAGCAGCAGGCGCCTGGTGTTCCCCGCTGCTCAACGCCTTGGTCGGGGAGTTCGTATCCAGCAGCAGAAACAGCATGCCGCCGACAACCAAGATCACCAGGGCGATCGCGGCGACCACCGCTCCTCCGATCAGGTGACGGGGAGGCGTGGGCCTAGGAACACGGGGCGTACCAATCGCTGGCGACCCAGTGATCGGTTCGGATGACGACGCTGGCTCGGCGCGACCCTGGTGGGGCGGACGGGTCGAAAAGGGGTCGAGGTCTAGAGGGACCGGGGGAACCGCGAAGGGGTGGGTCGCTCCTCTCGCCGGGCCTGCCTCATCTGGAGGAATGGCCCTGCCGCCTGCTAGATCGTCAGTCACTGAGTTCTCTCCAGCCTTGCTCCCGGCTGTGGGTCTCGATCAGCCCTGCCGTCATCGGTCACCTCCATGTCGCCCTGGCGGCCCCGAGTCTGCCCTGGCGCCAAGTGACACCCAATCCAGGCAACACGGACGGCCTGTGGACAACCGTCGTTTCGATCGGTGAATCCCGCTACGGTTCGCACATGTGTTCGACGGCTTCGGGGATTCTGGCAGCTCTGACGTCGCTGCCGACCGATGCCCACGTCGACAGTGAGGAGTTGACCGCTCTGCGGCAGGTCGCCGAGCGCGCGCAGGCGGTGTACCTGGCCCGGTTGGCCCGCTTTGAGGCGAGTGACGGCTTTCGCGCCGACGGGTATGGCTCCGCCTGGACCTGGCTGCGCGATCAGGCCCGAGCCCTCCCCGCGGAGGCACGCTCGGAAGTATGGCTGGCGAGGCGTCTGCACACCGACGTGATCCGCGCGATGCCCGCGACCGAGCGTGCACTAGCCGCCGGTGAGCTGACGGTCGGCCAGGCGAGGACCATCGCCGGAGCACTCTCGCGGCTCCCCGCGGGTCGGGCCACCGAGATGGAACCAACGGTCGTGCAGGAAACGGTCTTTCTCGGCCCGGCCGCTACCCCGCGCCTGTGCGCCCACCTGGTCGATATCGGGGAAGATGAGGATGCGATCGAGCGCGCCGAACGCGAGCGGGCCGCCCGGCACGTGCATCTGCGGCCGGTCGGCGGGATGCTGCACCTGGACGGGTTGCTACCACCAGTGCAGGCCGCACCCTTGATCACCGCGCTAGAAGCGTTCGGTCAACCGGCCCCAGCTGGACCCGACGGAGAGCCCGACGAGCGCAGCACTGGGCAACGCCGGGCCGACGCGCTTTGCGAGATCGCTCACCAGGTGTTGGACCATGGTGCCCCGGTTCTCGGTGGCCTCCGGCCCCACGTCCAAGTCGTGATCAACATCGATGATCTTGTTGATGGCACGGGGCATGGCAGCGAGCAGCACCTAGGCTCGGTCCGAACCCCCGACATTCGGGAGACTGCCTGCGACGCGGAAGTCAGCTGGGTCGCCGTCACGCCGTACGCTTCGCCAGCAGACCCTCCGCCGTCGCACGATTCGCCGTCAGAACCCGCCCCGTCAGACGCTGCGACGCCGGGCTTTGCACCACCAGCCGCGACAACGCAACCCCCGACGGGGCCACCCCCGACGGGGCCACCCCCGACGACGCATCCGGCAGCAAGCCGGGCTTCTGCATCCCCACGCGCCACCGGGCCAGACCCGGAGCCCCCACCCTGCGAGAGGTGGCCCCCGAGGGCCCGCCCCGAGGGGGCCCCACCCGGCGAGACGCAGTCACGTAATGAAGAGGCAGTCGACCTCGACCTAATAAATCTGATCAGGGCAAAACTTCCTCCCGCCCTCGGTGGTTCCGCGCGAAAGATCTTGGCAGCCGGGCGGACCGTGCGTCTAGTGCCGCCGCATATTCGGCGGGCCCTGAACGTTCGCGACCAAGGCTGCGTCAGCCCGGGCTGCGACCGACCCCCGGACCGCTGTCACGCCCATCATGTGCATCATTGGGTCGATGGCGGTCCCACCGACCTGAGCAACCTCGTCCTGGCCTGTGCCCACCACCATCACCACTGGCACCGCCATGACCTCAAACCGGAGCAGCAGCCGGGCGGCGCTTGGCGCATCGTCCCCGATGCCTTCGCGCGCGCCAAGCGCGAACGGGGACGCACCCGAACCGAGTCGACCTCAGCGCGCACCATGTCGTGGGTCAGGTCCGGATAGCGATTGCCGCCGGGAACACGGGTATCGGGTCTAGGGAAAAGGCTCGTGCACTTGCGCCCGAACGTGCCATGGGACAAAGGTCACCGCGGGTCCCATCCGGGAAAAGGGTCCGGTCAGGGAAGGCGCGGCCGCAGTCTCACCTCGGCAGCACGACGACGCTCGCGTTGATCGCGTTCTTCTTCCGCGGCCTTCCAGAGCGAGACTTCGTCGTCGCCGAAGACGGCTCGTCCGATCTCCAGCAACAACGCCCAGGTTTGGTCACGGTCCCAACCATCCCGAGCCAGGTACTGGTTGAGGACGAGCTCGCGCACCCGGTTTCGTGCCTCGTCATCAGCCACGACCTGAGCATGCCCCGTTTAGCGCAGATCAATTGCCTGACTCGCTTGCGGCCACATATCTTCGTCGCTGCGAGGCCGCCGCCTGGAGACGAGTCGAGCGGCACCCAGCACGACCAGCAGCACAAGCAGCTTCTTCATGGAGCCTCCCGAAACTAACAGCTGGAGGCGGGCGACCGCTCACGGCTGGTGGACCTGGGAGGACTTGAACCTCCGACCTCTTCCTTATCAGGGAAATCATGGCACATCGCTGACCAGGAGCTTCCTGAGCAATCTCGCGCCTGACCTGCGCTTATGTGTTTGTTCGGGTTGGCCAGCGTTGGTCGGTTTTGGATGTCCTGCGGACTTTCTGCGGACTTTCTGCGGACTTGCAAGGTGCCGACCAAGTCCCCCGCGGATAAGGTGGGAGCCCTCGTCCCTGGAAGGTCCGGAGATCAACTCCAAGTCCTGCCGGCCGACAGGCCCTTCCCGTGACAACCAGCCCAATGACCGGATACTCTTTCAGATGCCTGTTGCGTTGAGCTTCAGGAAGTGAGCTCGGCTCCTCTCCGGACGGTGAGCGGTCGGGCTTCGCGCTGCCCACAGTGAGCACCCTGAACTCCGCCGGCCGCGGCTACGTCCAAGTCTGGAACGGGGACACTGGACCGCCGAACACCTCGCTGAACCAGATCGTGCCCGGAGCCGTGGTCAACGACTCGATCTACGTCAAGGTCGCCGCCAACGGACGCGTCTACATCCTGAGCACCGTCGCCACCGACGTCATCATCGAAATTCACGAATGGGGAGGCAGCTAATCACCCCCACGGCGCGACCCGGGCACCATCGTCGACCAGCCGGGGCGGTGGCCGTAGGGCTCCTTCTGATGGCTACGGCTGCGGCCGGCTGCGCCTCGACCCCGCATATAGGCGATGCCAGCTGCGGGCTGTACCCGCTCACCCTCGACCAGCCACAGCCCCTCACCCGCGGCCAGCAGGTCACCATCGCCAGCCGCGGGTACACGTGCCCCGGCATCAGTGTCTCCGGCACCGAATCTGTCTATTTCAACGTGCCCTCAAGTCCCGAGCCGCCCCTGGGCTCCGCCCAAGTCGCCCCGAACGGCGCGTTTCACATCACCATCCACATCCCCACCGACGCCCCACTCGGCCGCGCGTTGTTGGTGCCGGGCGGTCCCACCAGATACGTCTGCACCGGCACCGGCGCGTCGTGCGGTAGGTACGTCGTTCTCGTCACGATCAGCCACTAGGGCAAATCAGATGGGCCTCCCCGGCGATCATCAGAGCCTTCGTCACGAGCGGACCCACGTCGTCTTCAGGAAGCCTGCGGCAACAAACTTCAGAAGCGATTTCATCCACCCCGACACCACGGCGGGCAGCCACAGCTGACAACTTCGCGGCCGGGCGTCGGGGAAGTGCGCGGAGATGCTCACCCGATCAGGATGCGAGCCCGAGCCGGCCAGCGAGCGGTACTCTCCACCCAGAACACCAGTTCTGGCCCCGCAACGGCGTTCTAGCCGGCCGGGGCGTCGGGCCCGCGGCTGGGCGACTTCCGGCGCGTAGCCAGCCGAGTCACCTGAGGCGGCCGGGCGGACGCCCGGGCGCGGGTCAGGGCCTCGACGGCGGCGAGCAGGTCGGCGTCGGCTGCGAGCTGCTGGTCGATGAACCGTTCGACGACAGGCCGCAGAACCTCGGGGACGGACATGTCGTCCCGCATCGTCAGGGCCCCCAGGGCCAGGGCGTACCGCTCTCCGAGGGGCACGTTGAACTGCTGCGCCACGTCCCCCACCTCGCGTTTTCTAGGATCTAGATTCTAGGTATGGTCGCACGAAGGTTTTCCGTGGTCACACGGCGCGGCGCCTTGACACGCCCCTACGCTCGTCTCATGGCAATCGCGAGGCGCAAGCGTGGACCCCGACAAGAGGCGTCGCCCCCGCCGGCGGGGGCCGACCGGTACGCGGGCCTGTGGGTGGGCGTAAAGGACGGCGAGGTCATCGCGGCAGCGTCGACAACCCGGGAGCTCGTGTACGACCTGGCCAAGATCGGCCCGGGCGCCCGTGGCGCGACGATGCAGCGCGTGCCCACTGCGGAGCGGGGCCTTCTCGTCGGGCTGGGCTGATCAGCACCCGGTTCCAGATCTACCCGCACAGGCAGGAGTCGCTGTCACCGGCTCCCGGATATTCCGCCCCGATCCCCCGGCCGACCGTCGACCTGCAGTTGAACCGGGAGCACCACGAGTTCCGGGTGCTCGCCTTGATCGACACCGGCGCGCCCGTCACGATCTTCGACCTTGCGGTGGCCGAGCCCCTGGGGATCCGGCTCGGCCAGCCCGGTGTCCCGGTCGAGCCGGTGACCATCCTCGGCGGGACCCACAAGGCCGAGCGGCACCTTGTAACGCTGACCCTGCCGCCCTTTCAGGGGATGTCGTGGGAGACAGAGGTGCTGTTCCTGCGTGAGGAACTCGACGTCGCCTTCGCGGGGCTACTGGGGACGGTCGGATTCCTGGACAGGTGGGTCGTGAGCTTCAACTACTACGACAACTACTTCGTCGTCGAGGAGCGGGACAGCTTCCAGGACCGAATCCCGAAGGACATGGAGCGGGAGTTCCAGCGGTTCGACAGCGAGTGGTCGCCGCCCAGCCGCTGAGGCGCGCACAGCCTCCACCTGCCGTTGCCGTTGCCGTCGCCAGGACGCGCTCCCGCCATCCCGGTACTGCACCAAATCGGGCAGTTCGACCCGGCTATACTGCCCGGATTCAGCGCGCTGACCGCAGTGCCGTTGGAGACCTACAACCCGCCGGCGGCGACGGGGGCAGACACCGAACCCCCATTGCTGCTCACCACGTTGGCGTCGCTGCCCGCATTCACAGACTCTGGTGCGTTCGCCCACACCGACAGCACCGCGCCAATCAGTACCATCCGGGTTCGGGTCGCTGCAGTGAGCGGACCGGATGCGGTGAGCCGTGAGCGGGTCCGCGAGGTAGCTCAGACGATCAGCGCGCGTACAGGGCTGGACGTCGACATCACCCTCGGCTCCTCACTACCCCGGTCACCATTGACCTGCCCGCCGGCAAGTACGGCCGGCCCCCGCTCGCGCTCAATGAAGGGTGGGTACAGAAGGGCGATGGTGGTGGCGATCCTGTCCGCGGTTGACCGCAAGAGTGTGCTGCTGTTCGCCCTCATTCTGGTCGTTTGCGGGTTGTTCATCGCTAACGCCGCTGGCGCGGGAGTCCGCGCCCGACGCTCCGAACTCGGGGTTCTCGCCTCGTTGGGTTGGAAACCCAGGCAGGTGTTCACCGTCGTGCTCGGTGAACTCGCCGTTATCGGACTGGTCGCCGGCGCCGTTGGGACGTTGATTGCGTTCCCACTGTCCGCGGCATTTAGCCTGCACCCATCAGTGACGCGGGCGGCGATCGCCGTCCCTGCTACGGTGCTGCTCGCGTTTATCGCGGGAGCTATCCCCGCACTGCAGGCTTCTCACTCCAGCCCAGCCGCCGCAGTTCGTCCCCCCAGCAACACCGCGGCGGGCGCACCAACCCGCACAGTCGCCCCTCTGGCCGTCACCAATCTGCTGCGAGTCCCGGTCCGCACTGTGCTCGGAGTGGTAAGCGTCGCCGTCGGTGTCGCCGCTCTCACCTTGGTGCTGGCCATAACCTTGGCATTCCGTGGGGCAGTCGTCGGCAGCCTGCTCGGCGACGCCGTGTCGCTGCAGATTCGCGGCGTCGACTATCTCGCAGTCGCAGTCACCGTATTTCTTAGAACGTGTTGGGAAAGCGTCGGCGCGCCTCCGTGACTGGTGTGACTGATGTGGTCAACGTGCGGGAATGCGGTCTCCTTCCCCGGCCCGCTACCCGTCGGATCTGACCGACGAACAGTGGTG
>JAABUP010001418.1_pt1 | contig 50200 bp, 28 predicted proteins | sample 5559201 | NCBI WGS metagenome assembly JAABUP01 (sample SAMN10711887, study PRJNA513373) | rock metagenome | isolation source: Antarctica rocks | place: Antarctica | reverse complement strand
ATCTAGTAAAAATATAGGGTTTTGCGCTTAGACGTGCTATAAGCTAGATACGGAGTTATCCTCGGAAAAGCTAACCGAAATAGGTTTAGCGGCGGGCGCTAAATATTAGCGGGCTTAGTATACACGTCTAAGGTACTAAGGTAAAAAGAGAACTTCGTTATATTTAATCGACCCTTTTCGCTAGTAAGTTAGACTTAAGCGTTTGTCTTATTATATAGTAGTCTTCAAAGTACTTAGTCGCCCCTACTCTGCGGTTCCACAATTCTTTCTATAGTAATATAACCGCAATGTCTTAAGGGCTACTAAAGGGTAGTATTAGATATCCGTCCTAGCCGTTGTATTAATCTAGCTCTAGTAGTAATACGACTAGCGGAAATTAGGCCTTTAAGTATTTTTAATAGGAGATTATTGCCTAAAGTAAGACGATTAAGCTACTATTAGCTCGGACCGATAGTCCCGTATATATATACCTTCGCATTTTCTATCTAATAGTTTACTAATAACTTAGAATAGATATATATAAAGCTATAGATTAACTTATCGGGAGCCGGTAAAAACTATAAGTATAATTATAGGCGGTTCGATATCCCTAGATCTAAAGATCTAGCCCTTACCTACCTCGACACTATCTTTTAGATCTATAGAGTCCTAACTTTAAGATATTATAATTACTTTCTTAGCGGGAGCCCTAGAAATAGTAGATATTACTCCTCGGATGAAATTTTAAGTCTTATTTAATCCTAACGACTTCTGAAAGGTAGTCTCGTACTTCTACTTACGTAGATCTCGGCTAGTATAAGCCTAAGGACGGGTCTAAGAGGTGATATTCTAGTATAGATAGACTCGAGACATTCTATAGTATAGCCGTTATAGTCTTACTTATAGTCGTAATACTAGGCCTTTACGTCCTATAGTAGTTCTCCTATACCTCTACCCGAGATAACTTTCTATACTACTCTAAGTTTAACGACCCCGCTACGTATTAAAGGATCCTTACCTATACTAGCTACGATAACTCCGGAGCTTAAAATCGCCTCGGCCTATTATAGTTAAGGGCTTACCCTAATTAGCGACTTATCCGTACCTTCGAAATTAATAACGCTTTTACTATAACCGATGAATAACACCGCGCGACTTTTAGAACCGATGTAAAGGAGAGGATTACGAAGCTAGGTAATACCGACTAGAAACTTATCGCGGATCTAGCTTAGCAGCTTATACGTAAAGGTATACGGTAACCTAGTAGCTACGTAGCTAAGTATTTCCTAGATTCTTTAGTCTAGTCCGTCTTACTTAAGATCTCCCTTTATATCCTTTTCGGTCTTAGTCCGCTCGAGCTCGAAGACGAGAATATATCGGAGATTACGTCTAGTATCGACCTTCTCTAGAGAGATTTAAAGCACTCCTATATCCTAGCGAGAGTGGATAAGAGCCGTTTAATTAGCGCCTTAGCCCGTATCTTCCCCTAAATAGGTCCGTATCTATAAGATAATCCTCTAAATCTAATACTACCCGCTTACGAGACACTTTAGCGAGTAGTCTTTTTTTACTTTATCGAGGTAATATTCTATAAGGGCCGCTAAGTAGAATTACTTTCTTCTAGGATAACTCTTAGTCGATTCGTTATAGACTCTACGAAGGTACGCTTTAAGGAGCTAGTATCCCTAAACGATAGGGTCTCCGTAGCGTATATTACTAACGAAGCACTACGCCTATATCCTCCGACTAGACGAATCTATCGGGCATTCCTAATATCCGGTTCGCCGAAGATAGAGATCGTTACTATAGATATCGAGTAGTGCCATCGGAATTTCATTATATAGGGTAGTAATTCTTATATCTTTAAGCCGTTAAGGTAGAGGACTATTAGCGAAGAGGCCTATAATACTTTTATACCTTTTAGTAGTAGACTATTCCTATGTCTAGCGAAGCTAGATTTCGGCCCAAGAATAATAGGTGTCCTAGTAGCGGCGCTCGCGGCCTAGATATCTTCTCTTAAATAGAAGTTCGATTTCTATATTAGAGGGCCGAATAGAGGAGAAGAATTAGAGGGAGATAGGCCTTTCGTTTCGGATCGAGGAGCGTATAAATAGATAGAGATCGCTAGGAGGAGCCCTTAATTCGTTATTATTTTAGGGATATAGTCGTTAACTTCGAGAATGCGAAGGAATTCAGCCGAACCTAAGGAGTAGGGGAATCCCGGGTAAAGCTAAATTATTTACTATACGTTCTACGTAAGGGGTCTCCTAGTAGACTGCATTCTATATATAGAGTCCCTACCTATATAATTAATATTAGAAAAGCTTTATAAGACTAGACACCCTATAGAGCGATTAGCTCTTAACGTTTTTAAGAGTAGAAAGAAGTTTATAATTAGGCGCCTTAACGTCGTCTAGAGTTCGCGAAGATCTAATCGGGTACGCCTTTATTATAGATTAGAGCTCGCCCGGAGTTAGTCTTACTTAATAGATATCGTCCCGGACGCCTAATTAATCTAGTAATATAAGACTTAGTAATCGCTATACCTAGGGTCGTAGAAACTACTATACTCTACTTTTATATAACTATACATATCCGGTCCTTACCTAAAAACTCTCGTATATACCTAGTAGATATATGCTCCGTAGGCTTGGCACTCTATATAATTACAGCCTTCCGACTTCTAGATCGGGTACGCACACTTTAGGTAATCTCTCGTATTATTCTATTTCTTCCGTTATACGAACGCTTCGTTACTATATCTAGTACTCTTATACTAGTTATACGTGAGGCCTTTATAGCTTATAGTACTACACTTAGTATAGATTAAGGTGAGGCATGTAGAGTAGGTAAAGATCTTATTATTATCTAACACCTCGTAAACCTAATCGCAGTCGGCGGTTAAATAGTACTAATAGCTGCCTAGATGCTTACGAACGTAATGCGTGAAGGAATTCTCGAGAAATTTATTAAGTTAATCCCGAGTTAAAGTAGCTTCGAGCTCGGTGAAGGAGATAACGGTTTAATAGCCTATATATCTAATTAGGATACCGTTATTACTAGCGGAGAGGTACTAATTTTGAAAGCGTTCTTTATCGTACACGTGCCCGCATAGAGTTATATATCTGTTAGTGGTATCTTCCTAATAGATAGGATATTTGACATCCTCTTCGGCCGCTGCTTTAAACCTAGTTACTTAACTAGACTCTTCCTAGAGGATAGTTTTTACCTAATCGGTATCTTAAGACGATCTATATATAGTAATAGTTTTAGGACTTATCGTAATATTGAGACGAGTAACGGTCTTTCTAAGCTTTCTAATAACCCTACGATACCCGGCCTAAAGTACTACTATAGGTACCTTACTATCTAAATTAATACTAAAAGTTAAGACTACTAGATCTTTAATAGTCTTTAGGAGCGTAGATTTAATAATAGTCTTATTTTCTTTACTTCCGTATAAGCTTAGGATGTATTTTTTGGCGTTACGGTAAATAAAGATATTATATTACTTTCCGAGATTATTTAGGTATACTATTCCCTCCTATTTTAGAAATAGCTCGTTCTAGACGATGCCTCTACCTCCTCTTACCGTATACCTATTTAGAATTTTCTCCACCGTAGCTTTAGCTCTTCCCACCTACTATGCCGAGTCGGAGATAATATATAGGCTAGTGAAGCGCTAGGCTTAATTAGGAGACGCGTAGGATTTAATTTCTATATAATAGTCTAAGCGTAAGCTTCGCTACACCTTTATAAGTTCTAGTAAGATTACGGTATATATCGAGGATAAGATCGAGAGCTTAGCCTTAACTACGTGCGAAAGCAATATCTTAGAGCCGCCTAGCTAAGGAAGCTTATAGCTATTAAGGTTAGTAGCGGCTTTTATCGCCTACTCCCTAGTTAAGAACGTAGCCGTTACCTTAATCTAAGGGCCTAACGTACTTATAAGCGTAGTCTACGCTTCGACGGTTCCGCTAGAAGATAGTAGCCTCTATATAGCTTAACTAATCTCCTCTACGCTAGAGGAGTAGGAATTTTCTCCGAACTTTATAACTCGAGATTAGCGTGTACCGTAGGCCCCTTTTAATATCTTCGAGGTTATTAATACGTTTAAATTACCGATTTTGACGTAGCACCGCTACGGCTTAGCTATTTTATCGACGGCCGTCTTATATTCTAGCGTCCTATTTAGAATTTTAGAATTACGTATCTTCTACGCAGTTTCCTCTATAGACTGCGACGAGGTGAATTTAAGAGTTACGGTTTTCGAAGGTGCGTACTAAGCGTAAGTAATATTATATATTTATAAACGAGCGGTTAAGGCGGCGGCGGGCTCGATACTGAGAATATCTCCGCTAGGACCGAATCTAACGAGAGCCCCCCCTAGATCTCTCGTATTTAACGTATTAGCCTTCGGAGGTCGTGCTCTTAGTATAACCTATAAGTGTTAGCTAAACGTTAGTATAAGGTAACCGTTTCTTGCCTAAGGTGGGATAGCTTTAGGCGCGACCTCTTCCTTACTAGTAGCGTTATATAGAAAGCGGCAGTCGTTACTATTCTTATATACCCCTAAATAAAAAAAGCGAGAGTTAACTTTAGCTAAAGGACTAGAGAAACTAGATAAGGGCATCTCAGCCGGTCCTGTTAGATTTTTATTAATAATCTTCCGGGATGGCATAATATTAGGTAGAGGTCTAGTGGAATTAAGGTCCTCCTAGCTTAGTGGCTGAATATATTAATAGTAACATCGATTACCTCGTAGACAGCCACTCGTGCGAGGGAAGTATTTATAGACAGGCATTATTATGAGAGGATGAGGCTCTCGGTGCTGAAGGAGAACGAGGTTTAGGACACGAATTAGCTAGGTCAGCTCCACAATCCTGAAAAAAGGTGCCCCGCAATACACGATTTGCCCTATAGTAAGCTCCGCCTCGTCCGAGCGTATAGGTAAGCGAGAAGTGCTAAGCTAAGGCAGCCCTTCGCCATTTAACTGCCTTCCCCGCATACTCGACAATTAAACCAGTTGACTAGAAAATACGCTCACGAAGTAGCTAACTCAAGTCACCGAAATAGCCGCTACTGCATATACCTTAGCTAGAGAATTATCTCAATCGGAGATGCGAAGATTAAGGTCCATTAGGTACGCATTCTGCTATATAGAGCTCACGACCATTCTGATAATATTCGTTAGAGGATTGCAGAGTGGTCGCTTCATCGTTATAGTTGGACCCTACAAGGAATGAAGTTCGGCCTAGGCCGGAAAATTACAGTGGCTTTAAGCGTCGTTTTCAGCAGAACAAAGACAAGAAAGACAAAAATAGGAGTAAGAAAAGGAGTAGTAAGCGACTACGTGAGCCTAACTCTCAGGGAAAGCCTGCAGAGCCCGTCGAGGATATTAGTCCTACTCCAGCAACGCACGCCCTCTTACTTAGGTCTACATCTACAGGAAATAGAGGAGAGATTATTATTAGAGCCTTAGAGATAATTAGAGACGGATGGGGTGATATAGGACGTTCTTTTAATAGTCCAAATTCCCTATAGTAAAAGCCACGTTTAAAAGAGCTCCTAGTAACCAGTCGCACTCTCCTAAGAGATTAGCACTCTAGAAGACGTTACCGAATAGTAGGAGCGAAGGAGCTTAAGGCTCTACCATAATTAGAGACCGCAAGGTCAGGAGGAGCCGCAGGGTCTTTGCCCACCTCAGGGTTAGGAGGTGGGAGCAGGTACAACGACATATTAAAGGTTTCGTGAAGAAGGGAATCTCGAAAGCAATGTTGAGAGGAAGGCTGAAGATTAATCGTTTTTAGAGAGTAAACGGTACTCCAACTTCACAATTCGAACTTATAACACTACTTCTATGCCTTAGACAGCTATTCCTATGTTACATACTTTCAATCCCTTTTTTATTCTTCTTACTACTTAAAAATTTGGCAGACCCTTTAAACCCCCACACTAACAATTATCTTCAACCTCCCAACCATCTCTTACTTCGCCGCTTTTCCCGTCGCTATCTCCCCTCGTATCCTTCTACGGTATTAGATACTACTTACCTTTCATTCCTTCCCGCCTCTTTCGCCTAGGCTTTTTTAATTCCCAGTCTCCCTAATCCGAGTCGTAGAGGTCTTTATATAAAGGTATCTAGTTATAGGGTTTATAAGCGATATATTCAGCGGTGGAAAGCGACAGTAATTTTCAGATAGTAGCGCGGTCCTCGGAACGCCTTCGAAGGTTAGGTTTAAGCATAGTAAATGCTCTCCGGTCTGAACCTTTCAGGCAATGGCTCTGAAGGCCTTGTCGGTTACGGTACGGAGCTATTCCCAGCCCGAATGCATAAGTATTTTCCCAGATCTTCATGTATTCCTAGGAGCCGCAGAAAGTAATCGTATTTTTGAAGTCGTGTAAGCTGTGACGTAGTATACCAGAAAATGTGTGCCCTTAGTAGATCTTCGTTAATTCTCTCGGGAAGCTCTACACAAGCGACGTCTAGGAGGTCGCAAATGCCCTAATCCGATAATAATATCTAGCTAGTTAAAGATGACGTGAACTTCCGTAGAGTAGTAAGTTAGAACTAATATACTTAAAGCCTTTCCCCCAGTGCATAAAGGCGAGCGAGGATAATATAGTCTAAATCGCGCTCGACCTACTTATATATAAGCCATTTACTGCGATATAAGTACTCTACGAAGTAGCTAAAGAGTCCCGAATCTTCTTTATAAAGTAGAATTTTTCTACTAGATTGCTCGTTAAATCCGCCGTTTACGTCCTTCCCTAGACGATTTAACTCGTAAGCTAGTAGTTCCGAGTAGAGTAGAAAAGTCTTAGAGTTCTCCTCGCTAACTATAATAGAGAAGATAGGAGACGTAAGAAAGCTTCCGAACGGTTAGCGATATTAAATAGTAATAAAAGGGGCCTAACTCTAAGAACTTCTTAGATTTACCGACCGCTACGTCTAAGGACTAAGTCTCCTTAGCTATAGGCTTATTTATAGAGTTAACCGTCGTTAAAGAGAAGTTTACTAAGTCGCGGCTAGCTAAAGAAGAATCTTCTTTTTTAACTTTAAAGAATAGCGAGGTTAAAGTATAATATTACGAAGACCCCCGTAGTTTACTAAAGGAGCCGTTCGCCCCCGCTATTAAAGTATACACCCCGGTACCGGTAAATGTCTAGGCCGCTTTTTAAGTAGTAAGCCCTACCGAGAAGCGGCCTCTACTTATACTAGTATTTAGTAACGAAATTCGGCTAAATATTTAGTATTTATTTACTTCCCGACGAACCGGTACGAAAATTTAGGTACCTTTCTCCCTACTTCCGTAGTATAGGATAATATAGGTCTACTAAGGATATAGGACTCGAGCTAATATAGTAGAAGACGAGGCGTTAGTAATTAACGTAAATTCCGACGGGAATTTTACTAGATATAACTATTAACTATAAAGCTAACCTCGTAGAGTAAAATCTTTAGGAAGGGGCCGACTAAGCCCTTGCTCCGGTTTAATAGATCTTACTACGAAGTATCTTACTCCCTTACTATTAGCTAGTTTTAGCCTAGAGAGACTTCTTATAGAGTAATACTTAGCTTTACGGTCTTTACTACCTTTCTAGGAACTATGCATTCCTAGACCTAGTACCCTAGGAGCTAGACTCTCCTTACTCTAGTATCTAGGAGCTAAATTCTCCTTAGAGCTAGGTTCTCCTAAGCGTAGTCTCCTATAACTAACGCTATCCCGTAGGAATAGAAGCGTATAGTAGTATTAACTAGTATAGACTTACTAGTATAGCGCGTAGCCTCTTAGTATATATACTTCTCTTCTATATTCTCGGTATAGCTATAGTAGAGGGGTTTACTATAATTATTAATAGTTCGTAGGCTTTAGGGTAGGTAGGCCGTTATTACCCTATCTATAATAGTATATTCTATCCGGCGCTATAGTAATCTTACTCCGCTATCTCGTAGATATAGGTAAGTAGACCGAATAAAGGTAATAAGTAGGTTAACCGCTAACTAGGCATTAGGATCTAATTGCGCTAAGCTTCCGCATTAGCTTTATCGGACCTAGTATCTATAGATTAGTCTACGGGCGGTTAATTAAGACTAAACCTCTAACCTTATAGCTATCTATTAATACCTAAGGCGGATTATCCTTTAGTCTAATAAAGCCCTTAACGAAATTAATATACGAAGCTATAATAACGACGATAACCCTCGTTTCGAAGCCTTCGTTAAAGAGATAGAGCTTAAGGATAAAGTTAAACGTAGGAAAACTAAAGACTAATCCGCTTTAAAAAGGTTATAGAGATTCTCTAGGCAAAAATAGTGGCGTTAGTAGGTTAAGCATATATAGTAATACCTCGGGCTATATATTACTCGAACCCGAGGCGCGGGATCTATAGAAGCTATCTATTCCGATCTTAAGGGTCTTATAATCTCCGCCCGAGTAGTTAAGGAAGATTCGGGTCGATTAATATATAGCGACCTCGAATTACCGCCTAAATATTTTAATACTACGGTTATCTTTATATTAGTTAATATCGAGGCTTTCGAGTTCGATTAAAAGCTTATTACGGAAATCGGTATATCTACACTCGATATAGTAGATCTCCTAGGACTACTACCTAGAGCTAAAGGGAAAAACTGGGCGGTAAAAATACGATCTCGTTACTTCCGTATCCGAGAGCACAGCCACCGCCTTAATAAAGTGCACGTTAAAGGTTACCTAGATAAGTTTAACTTCGGCTAAAGCGAATGGATCACTAAACAGGATATGGTTTCAGTCTTAAAAGGATACTTTAATCCTTCTCGGTCACCTTACTCGAGTAAGACGTACAAAGTCGTTCTGGTTAGGCATGACGTCGCGGCCGATGTGAAATATCTTAAGGAATTGGGTTTTAATGTGGCTCGGATGATTTCCGATTGCATTAACACCGCAGATCTCTACAAAGCTTCACGTCGTGACGGTAAGCAATCTACTCTAAGTACTTTGCTGCTTCAATACGGTATCGCCGCCAAGCATCTGCACAATGCTGGTAACGATGCGAGGTATACGCTTCGGGTTATAGTAGCAATCGCGCTCGATGATTCCCAGAACAAAAGGAATACAGAGGAGTGGGAGATCGAGCAACGCAATAGGATGGAAGCTGCATGTCAGGTGGCAAGAGCAAAGGTGTGCACTGAATTTGAGGGTTGGAGTACATCTGAGGACGAGGATATCGCAACATCTTCGGTGTTGTCCTTAGCCATTAATCGCCGTCAGAGAAAAAATGCGCCTGGGATCACTAAAGGACAATACAGATCCGGTACAAAGTCGACCGTAGATATCGCAAACCCAAAGAGACAAGATCGACCGAAATACTTTACACACATTGATGGCACCCTTAGCGACATAGCGGTGCAGGATAATCCGGATTTCCAGGACCTCTCTCAAAGGCCCTTCGTCCCGTTATATACGGCTTCCGCAGAAGGACAGTTCGGCAAACGAGATGAGGGGGGTTATGATGGTCGTAGTCATGGTCGTGGTCATAGTCGAGGCCAGAATCGTGGTCGAGGTCAGAATCGTAGTCGAGGTCGAGGTCCGGTGCAGAAGCCTCCACAGAAGAGATGGGTTAGCGAGCTTCATTAGAACAGCCTTTTTCGAGGTTTTCTGGAGACGGCCTGGACATTGCACGTAATTATGGCCTTCTCAGAAGCCACTTCTTAGTAATCGTGCCAGAACTTTTGCCCAAAAAGCAGAAAGGTGCCAGCTGCGCTGATTGTTATTTAGGTAACCGCGCAATTAACAGGAAGTATGGTAGCAGGCAATTGACTCTTTTGCTGTCAGTGACATGAACAACCTCGAGGTGCTAACTAACGGTTTTGTGTTTATAGAGAGCAATTGGCCCATAGGGAGTGCACTTTTGTGTCGCCACGTTGACTCCATAATGCTTCCTTGGTGCTCCAACTTCCAGGTGAAGCGTCTCATAGTCTGTTCATCTTGCACCTTTGGCAAGCCAGAATTCGACACTGCCTACACTCAAAAATGTAATGTGGAAGTTGGTAATAGCACTCTTCACATCGGTGGGACCCCGGAACATAACGCCAATTTCCGTGTGTGCAATTATGGCGTTCTCGAAGATTGGCCACAGCTTGGTCAACTTGTCGCTCTCTAGCCACCCCGCCTTGAGGTCGATCGCGAGCGATCACTTGGTTCGCCCGGGCCATAAGGCGATCTTCGTTCCACTGGTCATAAGTTCTTCCAGCGCTAGCCGCAGATATAACTGTTGAGGTTAGTAAGCTACACGAGAGCAAGAGGAGGGCGAGGCACCAGAATTGTGCACTGCAGGGACAGCTGCAATTCAGGTCAGTGGACATTTAATAAATCATTTCTATTGGGGCGCGTACACCATGTGATTACACCCCACATCAAGCTCGACGAGCCTCCGACAATTATAGTACCGCTGCCATCCTTGTTCCCGTGCCGTCTCGAGGACTTGTTGGGTCGCGGTGTCCTCGGGGCAATCGCCGTCGTGGGCATTGCTCTTGCAAATAGTGCAAGTGTGTGTGCCGCACACTGGGCACGTTGCTCGCTCGCCGGTGATGTTGACTGGAGCGATAAACGATGAGCAGGCTGGCCGATAACAGTATGTCCTATCGGATGTCTTGAATTCAATGCTCTTCAATGCGAATGTGTGGAGCAATGGAGGACTCAAATATCTTTTGACACACTCTAAGGGAATCTCCTGACGGCAACATCGAGGTGGAAATAAGGTCTCGTCGGTAGTTGACAGCTCGAAAAGGGTTCGTAAGCACTCTTTGCAGTAATGGTGTCCACAGGGTGTTTGGGAAATATCAAAGAGCGGCTTCTTCTGGTCGCACGCGGTGCATTGACGATGAACCGCGATCGAGGGGTTCTGTCTTGACGCTGCCCAAGCTGATGACTCTGCGGCCCCTGGGCTATTGGTTTTCGTTATGTTCTCTGAAGTATCACTTTCGTCGTTCCTGCCAGAGATATAAAGTGCCGCCAATCTTGCCAGAAATCCGTCGTCTAATGTATAGCCTGCTATCCTTTGTTCCGAAGCGGCAGATGGAGCGTTGATCCCCGCTAAACGATGAGCCAGAGCTCGATCCTCCATTGCGGTTTTCTCCTCGGCCAGAGACTTTCCCAACAACGCGGCGTCACTGATAACGGCTTGTGTAAGGCTTCGGGCCATGTACAGGTCAGCGAGAATTGTCTTCCTTTCTCGGAGCTCTTTTTGATAGGTCGCTATGGCGAGATCAGCATCCGATGGTTCGCCATCTCGACCTTTACCTTTGCTACCATCTAGCAGTTCTTCAATGTCTCTATTATGCAACTGCAAAATTAAGCTAGCTGTCGCGTCGTCAAGACGATCAAGCTCGTCTAGATGAGGCGCGTCAACCCTCATAAGCATGTTTGATATGCAAGTGAGAATCCATGAAAGCACTTATAGAACGTAAACGGGTCGGACACCACTTGTGGGGATGATATTAAGGGACCTCACAGGTCTGCTGAGGGGTAGAGTACCGGTTGGCTACATGCGGGGTTGGGTAACAGATCGTCGCCAAGCCTTAGCGTATTAATAGGGCTGATTGACCCCGTCATTGTCCGACCGCGGCGTTCGATTCCCAACCCTCGAAATATCACTCAACGAGGGGCTCTTGGACTCAACCCTTCCGCAGACGATGATCAAAAGGCAAGCCTGTACGGAAAGTAAATCAGTGTACCTGCACTGCCGAAATGTTTTCACTGGAACGAATGCTCGTGTTCGAAAGACCAAGAGCATCCGAAAACTGCTGGAGAAGAACAAGCATGCGTTTGGGGCTCTCATCGATGAGTATAATCTTGCGACAGTCTGCAACGTCACAAAAGAGCTTCTCGACGCCGGCATCTTCGAGTCAACGTCGAAAGCCCAGGCCCAATTTCCCGAGCTGTTCCAATCCTCCGATGGTCGTTGTGAAGAGAGCGAGCCTTCTGATTTTGAAGCTACCAAGTCTGAGGCGGACGCCTCAGAAGCAGTGCTATCTTCAGAGGAAGTGAACATCAAGACACCGGGCGTTCCAGATCCGATGATTCCGCCATGCGGTAAGAGCAACCTGAGACAGCCAAGGCCGGTACTGAGCTGAGCCTGAAGTGACTGACAATAGGTTCCTGCCCGTCGAAATTACCTCCTGCGGCGCCTACGACACCGGCCCTTCATCCTCTTACCTTGCCCTACAAAACGCAGCATCTTCTTTTCACTATGATTCAAGCCATACTCGAAGAGTGTTGTTTCGAATTTGGGCGCCTCTGGCTGCCAGACGTCCTGAAGGCGAGGTCATGTGAATGTATGGAATCCATGGAGCTCACTCGGTGGACCAGACTTCTGGTCAGGTATCATAAAGACCTTCCGTTGAGGGCGACAGCCGAGATATCAGGTGTATATTTTCGTGATGCGCTCTTCCAAACTCACCAGATACGACACGTAACGGTTCATCGACGATTGATAAGCGTTTGCGAGGTTGAGAAGATGATTGAAAGTGCGGTATCACTTACGACAGTCCTGAAAGATGCTTCGCGAACTAAGAAAATTCGACTGATACAAAGGGAAGCGGGGACCAACTTAGAAGAGCTGAAACGAGTGCAGAATGGATTGGAAACGAGGATGTCAAAAGAGCTCACAGCGATTGGTCAAAGAAGAGCGTTGTTAGATGAACTTGAGAAAACAGAAGTCGAGCTCATGCTCACCGGGGCACATCAAAATCGAGTACGCCTTGGATCAGCACTGGATGAGTTTCTCATGCATGGCCACATATGCACCGATTCGACCTTGCGTCCCCCTGAAGAGATGAGCCGTGCAGAAGGGGACGATGCTACCCTTGAACCATATCTAGCTTGAAAATACGTATCACCGTATTGCCACGCGAACAAATGACTTCCTGCGGTGGAACGCCAATTAAAAATCCGTGATCTGATCATGTGAGTTGATGGCAGCGCCGACGGCCAACAAGGAAAAGCAGGCGAAGGCGCATGTAGCTAGTACGCAGCAGAAGTGTTCGCTCAGAGAGCCGGCAGTTGAGGAATCATATAAGGTTAAAGCTGACGATGGCTTGGAAGAATGTGATGCAGTTAATCTAGCGCAATGAGATCAAGACCATATCTCAAATCAGGAAGCCTCGGAATGATACGAGCTCAATATGTGTAGGACGAGCAGTCTCCGCTCATCAATCCCGCCTAAGGGCAAAAAGAGCGAGAGAATACTCCCAGTAACGTGGGTACCAGCCCACCTGCTCCCACTTGCAGCCCGTCAAAGCTCCTTCGAAAGTATTGATGACGATACCACAGAATGACTTTATATAAAAGGCACTTTCTTGATGTTGATATCCTTTTATTTGGGAAAATAATGATCGATTTTCGGAAGAGTGTAACTCTTCTCTGTGAATGACATGTTATGATGTGTTGAAGAACTTTATGGGGTTTAAAGGGAAGAACAAAGCGTAGAAATTCTGCCAAAATTCATCAAAATGAGGCGCAGCCATCAAAGATGGAGGCTGAATGAAAGTCCATCTGTAGCTGGCTGTTCTTGGACATATAACCCCTTATTTTTTGTACTAATACTAGATCAAAGCAACCAGGTTGCTGACTGCGTTGAGGTATGCCAGGCACAGCAAAAAGCGTTGGACTTGGATAATGAAAAATTCGGTGACACCTTGAACCGTTTAAAGTAATCAAGGTCTCTTACATATGAACCAATTTCCACTCAACAGTTTAACGCGCGGCAGCAGGGTTTGTGCCTTCTATCTCCACAGTACAGAACCTGGGAACGATGTTGAGATCACTCAGTTGATTCCTATTTATGCGTCCCTACTTGCCGTAAGATATTTATTCAGGGCAAATGCGTCGTGTTGAATAGACGATTGCCGGTGTCGGTGGTGCCACTGCCTGTGAATTTGGTGTCGGAAAGGCGAAGTGCAATAAGATGAAGTTTTGCGTGACGTGCGAGTGTCTGGTTGAGACTGCCCCCGGAAACGCACTGGGCCTGGACGACACCGGCAAGTACCACGATGCGAATAGTGGCATGAAGCTTGCGAACGTGCTGCACGAACTCGACAATCGTTTTGCCGGTATTAACTACCGAATCTACCAGTATTACGGTGAGCTGCCCTTGCAGATGATGGAGCTTGAGATCGTCAGCATCGCTAGCATGGACGAACATGGCAAGCGGGAAGGCGTCGTTGACGCCAGAAGCCATGGGTTCTCCGCCGCGCATTAGCGCTACGATCGTTGTCTGTTGCTCGTGGAAAAGCTGGTAGCCTCTTGTTTGATGGCCCAGGACATGCCGAATCGGAGACGGTTCGAGACCCATCACATCGGCCAGGAACTCGATCGCTAGATACCATCCGACACGGCGATGCGCTTCCCTTAGGTCCGGGCCGGCAACAGCTGCATCGCGCATTGGCGTTGCGAGCAGCTTTGCCGCGTTCCTGTCTGTGGCACAAAGGACTTGAAGACCACCATCTGTATATCGGCCGCGCAGGAGAGACTTGACGAATTCGGGCTCAGTGAGCTTGACGATGGGAAGCTTGGTAACATCTAGCCGTGGTGAGGCATTGCTTGGCAGCACAGCCTGGTGCGCCCGAAGACCACCATCGTCGATGGCGTTTGTCAAGGCCGCATCCATGGTCTTGCTCCTGGTCTGCTCCTCACCAACCACGATAATGGCTCGATCTGCCTTGCGCAACATGTCCAAGTCCAGAGGACTATCTCCGAATGCCCAAACATACATGTGGTGGGCCTCTCGCAAACGGTCAACCAGGGCGCCCTTTACTGCCGCAGAAACGACGAAACCGTCTGCAATGCGTCCCCCACCGATAACTTTCACCTTGTCAGACAGACCCTCTCTCTCCAGCACCTTATCCCAGACACGACGCAGCCCACAGGTGACCACCACCACGCCAACATGTTTTTGCTCTACCACCAGTTGCAACAGGGACACAAACTCGGGTTGCATGGTCACCGCCAATGCCACGTCTTGGCAAAGGGCATCAAATTCTTCATTATTAGCCGTCTCTTCATACAGCAATACGGCCTGGCGAAAAGCAGTATACGAGTATCTTAAAGGGCTACCGAATAACGCGTTCAATGTAAATGCTTCATATTCCAATGGCCGCGACTTGGAGACCCTCTTCCAGAACAACGCTCCTGTGTCCTCTGCAGCTAACGTCCTGTCGGCGTCTATAACCAACACTATCTCCAGCTGGCCTTGCCTAGCAACAACGGCATCGTCTAGCTTGCTTTCGGCCTGAGATAGGTTGTACTTCTCGGTATGGTACCTGAAGTCGTGTAGCAGTATCGAGACTTTGTTCAGCAGCGTCGGATATGGAGATACGAGCGAGAACAAAATGCCATTACGGCGGCAGAGATGGCGCAGCTGGGTCTTTTCTTCCTGCTGCCACTTGCGTAAATGGCTTGCCGATGTGGACGGGCGACTCCTTCCAGTATCATCCAGACAACGTTGCGCGACAACCTCGGCGGGGATGTCTAAATAGAGGATGTGCGTAAATATCTCCCAGTCTTTTTGGGTGTACACTGGCCATCCAGCCTCCTGTTCCTCTGCCCAGAACATGAAATGTCCAGCGACAACTGCAACTTGTCCGCTGTCAGCGCAGTTCTTTCCAATCGCGTCGATAGCACGCCGGCGCCAGTGCGCCTTCTCTTGCTCTTCCATGCTCTGGAATGTGACAAGACCGCCAGGAACAACAGTGGCAATCATCTCGGAGCCTTCGTAGAACGCGAAATGCGTCTGTCCGAGTTCCTGCTTCAGCTGGTTTAGCAGAAACGTTTTGCCAGAGCCTGGAACTCCGTATAAGCCGACAACTACCGCTTTATGATCGGAAGCAGACCGAAATTCAGGGGTTGTAAATTGGTTTGGCTGAAGATCCGCCGTTGATCTCGGCATGTTGCTCGATGTCTTCTCGCAGTTGGTAGGCATCATACTAACTCCCTCAGTCGTCTAGGAAGGGCGGTTAGGAGACTCAATTCGATGATCGATGAGATGTCTCGCTATTAGATGTAGCTCGTGTAAGGTGAAATGGAGGTAAGATGGAAGGTCGGCCGCACTGGTTATATCTATCGATTTTTAGGCTGTCTTATTTTTTGTGGGCAAGCAAGTGACTCAATGAGCCTGACTAATCATTATCTCAATCAACCAATCAGCATGTAAAAGAACCCTGCTGCAGCAGCCCACTTTTCTATACGCATGCAACCAGCCTCTCTGGGAAAGTGGGGCTAGAGAAGAGAGGTCTTGGTATGGAAGCGCCAAACGGCAGAGCATAGAGCAATAGTTGAACGAATGTTACACAAGACCGAGAGATTTGCGTCAAGCCATTGGTTGTATGGCTTTGATATCCCCCCGATTGCGTTTCTGCGGCTGAATCTGTCGGTTCGCCAAAAGCACGTCTTTACGGGAGAAGAGGCCATACTTGTCGCAGTCGGCGACCAACTCTTTTGAATTCCACCGGGTCAATCTGGTGACGTGAAGCGACCTCTTCAAGCTTCCGGTCTTTGCTGGGATTCACTACTTCGCGCACTGAGTCGTAATGAGGAGCGTTACAAATAATAGCGGCTGTTCGGTAGAATTGCCAGCGCAAAGTGAACTTTACTAGCATATACGCGTATACGAGGGCATGGCGAGAGGTAACAAACGGGGGCATTTTCCGAACCGGAAACCCATCGTACTGAGCACGACTGCTGGAAAAGAAGACATCTGATGCCTCGCTGAGCTTCTGGCAGGGTGTCTTTGCGGTCCGTCGTTCCCGTAGTTCCTCCCGAAGTCGATCTCGGTACCAGGATGGCGGTGATTGCCGCGATAGGCCCAACATTCCATGCCACCGTTTCAGAAGCGCGTCACCCATTGGATGCATTTTCGTTTGGCGATTGGCTGATGTAAAAAGGGACGCTGAGGAATCGTGTTTCTTTGCGTGCTTTGACGCAAGATGAACAGAGGCGGGAGGAGCGTGAGATGGCACAAAGGTGGCGAAGGTGTATAGTCCCTATTGCATGATTCCTAACGCGTGAGTTACCGATGTCGATGGGCAGAAGCATGGGGAAATCAGTGGGCTTGCATTTGACCCCACAAAAAAGCTCCTATTTTGACCATCAGTGATATTAATTTCCATTTTATGAATAGAAATATTAAAAGGCTTGGAGGCTTTTACGGGCAGTGGCGGTAGACCGGGGGGGCGGCTCTTTCTTCCGGTTTGGAACGTAATCGTCTATCTTTAAGCGGGGTAAATGTAAGCTAGATCGAAAGAAGATCTTACGAAGACCTCAGGACCGATAGTACCCGATTCAGACTAGTGCCTTCCGAGACGCGAAGTTGCCGGTCTTTCAATATCAGAAAGCGAATTCGAGTATTGTATAGCACACCAGCTTTAAGTGCCGTGTGATGTCACCAGCAAGAATCGAAGGGTTCTTCCTATTATGGCAATGACCAGAGGTCTCGCTGAAGTGCAAGATATTGTTGAATATAGATTTAGGAGCATCAGCCTTTTAATGCTCGCACTTACTGCTGCGGGTGCGGATCATAAGGTCTACGATGGCAACAGAAAAATGGCACAGCTGGGAGAATCATTGATTGAGCTACTGCTTGCCGAAAATGCCTTCACGGCCGGATGTTCACGAGGTGAAACCCGTCTTCGTCGTTGGAGTACGAAGTTACTAACATTTGCAAGCTGGTGTGAGCAAGAAAATAACGTCTGCTGCTGCAAGAACGCACCGCGAGAAGGTCGCAAAGGCTACAGGTATCGCTCCGTTCATAAGGTGCAATCCACGTCAAGACGGCAGCCCGCCGTCTCAAGCTGTTTTGAGTTTAGCAGTCAGTGCGGTTGTGTGTGCTTGTTGGTTGGACTCGGACCAAAGTAATACAGTCGCACGTCAAATCATTTGGCGCCTAGGGTAGGTCACCAAAGTGCGATACTTTGAAGAAGGCTGACAGCAATCATGATCAGCATTGCGGTTCCCGAGCAGGAACCTTGTTTAGATCCAAGGGAGTTGCCCATCCAACAGCAAAACCTCTTGTTGATAGAGGGTCAGACTCCTTCTGTACTGTCGAACCAGCAACCGAACTGCTCGGGTGGCAATGATGGCTACCTTACCATGTTCCGTGAGTTAATTGCGGACGAGTTACAGGACTATTCGGGGGCGGGCGAGATCGCTCAACCTCACCGTACAGGAGATCTGGATTCTACAACGGTCATGTCGGAAGATGTATTAGAAACCGCAATCGGTTGGGAAACACCAGGTCAAGACGTCTCATCTGAGACGCAGTTCGACAGCATGTTCCAGCCAACCTGCCCATCGCTTACCCAACGGGTATTGGGGTTTTCCTATGGCGATGACCAAGATTTACCGTTCGAAAATCTTACCCAGGTTGACGACGGGCATCAAAGCCACGGAAATCAAGATATCAGGATGGACGAAGACGGGAACACCGACAACGTTGAACGTGAAGACATTGGAATGCACACTTGTTCAGACAGGAGGCCTAATGAACGCTCTCCCTGTGACGCCGGTCACCATCAAGCGATGATGAGGAAACCCTCCCTTCTTCAGGCTTCTGGGCGAGCAAAAGGCGTACATGCTGCAACATCCGCCCGGCTGTCCCAAAGTCAAAAAGGGAAGTCAATCGCACCTCACAGATCTGGCTTCAATCCAATACAAGCGGCCCCCAAGCGGACTGGCGCCATCGAGACTAAAAGGCAAAACATCACAAAGGCAGGCTTTAAAAATAAGACATCTAGCGAGGGGCCTTTGTTGGAGAAAGAAACGGCTTGTTTGGAAGCCTACATGTCGCAGCACAGAACGAGGTATGAGAGGCTGGGATTGCCCTGTCCTGGTGATTTCGTCGACAGCGAAAAGACTAAAAATCGCCTTGCAAGTCTTCGGCTGGATAGTCGTGCGAAGGTTCTGAGGCTCTTCAGTTTCGCCATCGCCGGCTGTGAATCGTTGGTTGGTTTGAAGGAGATCCTTCGAGCATACCGAGATCCTGACGTTGGCCCGCCGCAAATTGCGCGAGAGGTCTCCAACGCGAAGCGGCTCGAGACAATCCAAAATTTAGGCGGGAAGGAAGCGTATCTAAATCTTCTCAAGAAGTGTCATATTCACAGACTCTTCACAGACAACGTTGATCCCTTGTGCAACTCAAACGACAATTTCATAGTTAGCACAGCGAGAAGGGTTGAAACACGAGCGAGAGGAGAATTGGGTAATCCTCGAAATTCTGCCGAAAGTAGAATCACGAAATCAATAATGAAGGAGGTCTACCCTGAGGTACATGCGGACAGTGGTGGTTATTCCAAAAAGTATCGCGAGATCACAGGGTTGCGGAGAAGTGGCCGACGATTGGATGTATTGGTATCTCAATTCGGCAAGGGCATACTCGGGCTACTGCCGTGGGCACAGGATGATTCGAGTCCCGGATTAGCTGGCAAGGTTATAGACACCCTGCAAGTGCTCTCTTCACCCATTTTCAGACTAGACTGACATTGATTTCAGGATATCATGTCTTCCGGATGATGAATTCAAAAATATCGTATGCGTCTTGGACGAACACGAAGGTGTTCTCCTTCGAGAGATCTGTAATGTTGCCACACAGATCGTGGACGGGATTTTCCACAGAACTATTGATCCTTCTACGAGATTTGTCATTGAAAACGTTGAGTCGGAGCAGATCATGGATTCTCCGAAAGGCTCGTCTCGTCTTCTGAAGCTTCTTTCGCGAATTCCAACCTCTTTGCAATCTGTAGCCGAGGGGCCATGTTAAGGATCACAATGTCACTTCCAGTGGAATGGCGAGACATCCAAAGGCGTTCTCGCTCCATAGGTGCTGTACATCCTTGGATTGTTTTTACCACGAAATTCCCAAAAGCCTGGTTGTCTCTGTTTTCGGCAGCGGAATTTGTATCCCAAAATCTCACTCTTCGCCCTGATTGCACTGGGCCCGCTTCCTGCACTAAATTTTATCACACCATTCGTGACGTTCCGCATGACTCAAAGGTGGAAGACCCGTCGAATGAGAGGTCTGGTTCGGTCGAGGCTCCGGAAGGCAGATGAATGTTGATGTCGCATCGCATGCATTTAGCAGTACGATTAATGTTATACGGTAGCGATGTTGAGGAAGCTGAGACAACAATACCGATACTTGCTTTCTTGACAGGAGCATCGCTGAAGTAGACTGGTCATCCGGAATTTTTTTAGACCAGCCAGTTGCGCTCGATTATATATTGAAGGTCCTGTAGTATCTTGATGTGTCTATGCTATGGTTGAGTGGGGAAAGAAACAGTATAATGCACACGATCTCCGAGCTAGCTTAGAATCTTCTTGCCATCCTCCAAATCTTTCTGCTCTTTTTCAAGCTGCACCCGCCTTCGTTTCATTGTCAAGTCCTCCTCAGCCACTTCTTCTAGCTGTCCCGGCGTCATTCCAGCCACGAAAGTCGGGGAAAACAACGTCAGCGGCGTCTTCGATCCCGTAATCAAGAAATAATCAGCCCCTTGCATGCGGAGGGAGTCAACAACTCGTTTGCGGGCGACTTTGTAGTATGAGTGTAAGATATCATGGAGATCTTGAATGGCGTGATCGGCGTTGTTCATGGGATGATTTTGCATGATGTCATCAAGCCTGACTACTTCTCCATGCTGACAATCAGAAAGCACTTTGCTTTCCATCCTGTCGTGCATCCGTCGCTGACGACTACCAAACCCGTAAGCTGATTAGCCATCCTGACGTGCCCAGACTTTGCTTACCACTTTTCCAGATTTTCACTGAAGTAATGATTGAGCGTCGCCGGGGTTCCATCAAGCTCAATCTCCAAAAGAAAATTGACATGGGCTATGGCCGACCTGTACTTCTCCAGCAGGAGATCCGCGAGCAGAGACATCACACCGAGTTGGACTCGCTCAACGGGACAGACCACACGCAGGAGATCAGTGACGAAAGTATGAGCCAACATCACGATGTCAGCGATGTATCCCAGAGCCAGACCTCTCCACTTCGTGGACTGACGCTTCATGGTCACGGCGAGGAGCGAGGAGTCAAGAGTTCCAAGTTCAAAGCCCCGCGCGCCGCTATAGACCTCTTTCAGCCAAACGTGAATGCTTCCGCTCTGTGGTTCAGGCAACTTTTCAGGCGCGTGCACCAGATCTTCAAGCTCTGAATGATCCTGAACCTGCCGGACCTCGAACGTTCCTTCTGCTTCATCGTCGTCATAATTCAATCGCGGCGACGTCTAGACCTTCCAAAACCCCACCGTTGGAGCGTCCGTGTTTATGGGAAACCTTTTCCATGTCACTGGACTCGAAGTGAAAGGTATGCCCCTTGGTTGATATGGCTTCTGACATTAGATCGCTGCGGTTGACCACAGCAGTTGCGAGCCAGGGCGTTGGATTTTTATCAAACACGTCAGCGCGACCGTAGTTGGACGACAACGCTTCTGCGACAAGCTTCTGAAATTCCATGGCAATCTCCGTTAAATATCTACTCTGTTCCGTCGGCGTTTGACGCTTCACGCCAAGAGCCTGCAAATGCTGCTGGCACAAAGTGAGTTTCTTGGCAACCTCGGATTTCACCTGGATAGTATGTTGTTATTCAAATCCATTGAGCCGGTCGATGTCCTTACCTTGGGGATTTCGCGACGGATATGATCAGCGAGGATCTCCTGCAGACGGTCGCTGAAAGAGGCAATACCAACTCTCTCTTTGTCCAAGCTGTTCCACGGCGGCTGCCCTGCGAAGAAACTTCTTTCCGTGGCATCACGGTCAGCGACGCGCTTATCCAATTCTGCTTGACTGGCGTTGCGGAGCACATGCCAACCGAGTTTGAGCTGGTGCTTTCTCCCTTCGACGAGATCGATCACGTTCTTTTCCGCGCCTTTATCCACCAAATCCGGCTTTGTCAAGACTCCCAAAGTTCTGATCCCATCCGGGTCCACTTCTTCCGCCTTCTCAAGTATCTCTTGGGTCGCGATGTCAACGTTTGCCGGCACAACGGTTAGCATCACAGAACGGGGGTTCTTCATGTACCCCTGAACCATACGCTCAACCATTTCCATATCGGATTTAGTCGTCACTCCAGAGGTGGTTCGTTTAAAGATACCAGGGACATCGATCACGCTCAAGTAATCTTCTTTCGGGCCAGCGATCTCCAGACGTAGGACGTCACTGGAGAATGTGCTTTTCGATCCGGATTCGTCCGGCACGCAGGCCTATAGAGTTAAATCATTCAAGACTTGAATGGTTTAAGCTTAGATGGTTTCAAATCTATAAGCAAATCATCCAAGGGTCAAACCTAGGCCTATCTTGAAAAGTTTTAGCGCGTTTTAAAGCGCTAACTCAGCGCTTTAAACTAATAAAAAAATTACCTAAAATAGACTAGTATCGGGGAAGTTATTAAGTCGCGAAGTTGGCGACTTTTTGGTGGTTTGGACCCTGGCGGATGATCGACCGCTAACCATACGTATACTTCTTCGGGCTCGTTCCTTTGAGTTTCAAGCTATATGAAATTTACTAAGAGAATTTTTTCGAGTAACTAGACTACGGGCTATAAAACGCGCTAATCTTTAGCCGAGTCGGATAGAAAACACTAAAGTTATTAACGATATTAGTGCGTACTCACTCGGATCTCAGGTAAGGTACTATAAATAGTAGCGACTCTACTAAAGCTAGTAAGTATGTTTTATAAGGCGTAATAATAGCTATAATTTAAAAGAAAAATTACCTAGATAGCTTAAAAACTCGCTAAGATATTAAGGTCGAAAGTTACTACTACTCCTAGTACTCCGACCTTACCTAGCGACCTATAGATATTATAAGAAGCTATTAACTTTTAATATATATCTTATAACGTATAAAAAGGGCGATAATATAAAGTAATAATAATCTAGAATACTTAAGAACTTGAAAAGATACTAAGGTAAGAAGTCTCGAGTACTAATAGTACTTCTATTAGGGATTCTCTATAATCTGATTAGATAAGGATGCTTGGCATACTTGGCACGGGCCTACATCTCAAAAATTCTAGTCTATAGTAACAATTCATCTGTTTTATTACCACTAAGTCCACTACATAGGTTTAGTCCCTAACAACTTCGGCTATACCTACCGTACTAGGATAGTAGTATTACGACTAGTCTTCTATATAAGACTTATAGGTTATAGTATAAGCTAGAATTTAAAGGTATAATAGTCTAGAATACTTAGAGATTCGTAAAGATATAAAAGTAGAAGATTTCTTATACTAATACTAGTCCGACTATAAGTAGCGTACTAAGATAGTAGTAGTTCGACCTAAGGGTCTATATAATACTTATAGAGTATAATCTAAGCTATAATCTACTACTTTAATAGTTTCTAATACTTAAGAACTCGTAAAGTTATTAACGGCGTAACTCTCGAGTACTAATACTACTATAAAACAGATCGTAGACTTACTCGCTCTACCTTATCGAGAGAACCTCTATATAAAGCCGTTATATATACCTCTAGATAGCCTAAATAAGATATATATAGAGTCCTAGATACTACTTACTCTATAGACTTAGGTTATATTTACTCGTACTCTCGTACTAAGTTAACTATTACCTAATATATTCTCTCTTATATATCTAGTAAACCTAGTCTTAGAACCCTACTACATACGTTTTAATAGACTATATAAACGATATAATAACTTATAAGTAATAGCTACTAAGTCTATCTACGTCTTATATACTATAATAGTACTATTTATTACTCGACCTTTTATTTATTATTAGGCTAATAAATATTAATATTTTATTATAGACTTAGAGTTAGAAGCTCTTATACTATTAAAGAACTTAAGGAAATATAATAATATCTTAGAATACTTAGAAACTCGTAAAGTTATTAAGGGTATTATCTCTTATAGTAGTAGGACTACTAAAGAATACTTTACTTATTATCGAGGGTTTAATAAAGTAACCCTTGTATATAATATTCGGTTATACCTTTAAATAGACTAATTAAAATAGAGGAGAAGTCTAGTATACCTTATCTTTTATATACTTAGTCTTTACTTACTAATAGTACGAATTACTACTACTACTCTAAAGTATTATCGAGAATATCTATAATATAATAGAATAACTTCCCTTAGATTTATAGAACTATTAAAGAGCTATAATTTAGAAAGAAAATAATCTAGACTACTTAAGAACCTATAAGATTATTAAGGTCGCTACTACTATAGTGAAGTTACTATTATACGAGAGAAGACTTACTATATTATCTACTTAGCTAAGGAACTCTCTATACTAGATCTTTTTATATACTTCTTAATAGTCTAATTAATATATATACGAAGTTCTAAATACGAGAAGATTAGTATATCTAACGTCTACTACTTAGTACTTAGTATACAAACGTTTATTAAACCTTAGACTAGTAGATATTAGTATTTTATATTAGACTTTTGATCTAGACTTATTAAACTAATAAAGGGCTATAATATTAAGAATAATAGTCTAGAATATCTAAGAACTCGTAAAGTTATTAGCGTCGCGAGTACTAGTATATTAATACTACTATATCTCTCGCCGTATTTAATATTAGACTAAACTAGAAGAACTTAGACGTTATTATTACTTAACGACTTCTATTTAGCTAATATAATATCTAATATATTTAGATTATTATATATTTCTACTTTTGTCGCGTTTTGGGCGCCAGTACCGAAAACCCTTAGGGTAAACAATTTTACGCTATCGCCCTAGTTATTTTAGTGTAAAAAGCTAACCCTATGTTAACCCTAAGGGGCTAGAGTATCTATATCTAAAGTTTCCGGGAATTATTACTACTAAGTAGTACTTTATTCCTCGCGGTAGCGTAGATATCGCTAGAAAAGCTAGGGAAACGGCTATATCTCGCTAAAGAGACGCTAAAACCTAACTTTAAATTAGTTTATCGGAATCCCCGCTATCGACTTAGTAGGTCTAGATACTCTTGTCTTACTTTAAGTACTTTATTACTCGCTTTATAATATAAGGATAGATTCGCGACGCTAGTACCTCGCTTAACCTTATAGACGCGGAACGGCCCTCCTAAGCTAACGAACCTTATACGAACCTTAAATAAGCGCCGAAATGCGTACTTTAACGATCTCCCGTACTCGAAGAACTTTTCTTCCTATTATATCCTTCGGATTTTCAACTCTACTACCTAAGATTAAGAACCTACCTAGGAAATTAACCTTTCTCTATCGATTACGATGGATTTCATCTCGATCCTCGGTGATACCGGCTTGCTCGCTTGCCTTCGGTGTAAGTTCTCAGTTCTATCTTCAAGTATCGAGTTTTACTTCTCGAGTTTACCTTATCGTCTCTCTACCGATAAACGACGTTAAATTACCTCGGAGATAAAGAAGTATCCGGAGCTAATTCAGAATACCTCGGGGCTAGAAGAGATCGACTTTCCTACTTCCTTCTCTTACTTCTTTCCCGAGTTATCTCTTTATTCGAACGGATTCCAATGCTAAGACTGTTTCTATCTAGCGAGAGATAGTGTTATAGATATAAATATTATAACCTTAATCTGATTAGATAAGGATGCTTGGTATGCTTGGCGTGGGCCTACATCCCAACATTCCACTCTATAGACTGAATATCATCATCTTATCCACCCATATCAACCCTCATAGGTTTATTCCTTAATAGATAGACAGACTATAGTAAAACACTATAAGAAAGAGTATATGTGGGAGAATCCTAGGAGTCGGGGTGAAAAAATCGAAGAAAACGAAGAAAAATACGTTCCGTGGAAATCGAACGTTTCGTGCCAGCGTTTCTTTACTAGGGGAGCAAAAAGTGGATACTTTCAGGTGAACCCTATCCGGACTTTTAGTGCCGGAGCTAGGCCCGAAGTAGCTAGCTCGAAGGAAGGAAACGGGAGTAAAGACGTTCGAGACGTTTCTCGCTCCCGGTCTTATTCGATACGAAGCCAAGGTATTTTCCTTAGCTATTCTAGCCTAAAATAGTAACTAATATCTTCTTTAGATTCTACGAATTGGGAAGCCGAATGGGAACGCCTCGGTTCGCGAGTCGAAGCCTTTCGAGAAGATAAACTTCGACGAATTCGAAAGAATCGGGAAGATAACCCTAGTCCGTGGCTCGAACGAACTCGGTAGGCTCTATATCTAGACGGTCTAGATCGATTCGCCTTACTCGATTTAATAGAGGGCCCGGATACCTCTCTATTACGAGTGGTCTAGATTTCCGTCGACGAACTCGCCCGGAAATCTTAGGATACCCTATCGATAATAGGGTTATTCGGACGCTTCGAAATAGTTCGAACGAAGAAAAACCAAAACCGAGCTAAACCCTTTCGAGCTTATTAGGATAGGAGCCGGATTTCGAAGTAGTCTCGACCGTAGAAATAGATACTCAGCTTCTTCATTCGAACCTAGAAGAGCCCTAGCCCTAGGACTTATCCGGAATACACTTTCAATAGTGTTTAATTGTCTACCTATCGACGATTAGTCCGGATCGCCTCGGAAGTCGTCGACTCGGACGAAATCGGGCCGGAAACCGAAAAATTACTTCAATCTTAATCGAATTCCTACGACGACACTAGCCTAATCGAGGCTAACGACGAAGAAGACGAAGACGGCGATGAAAAGAATACTTGAATTCGGGCTCGAAAGCCTAGAGAGGTAGCTCCTCTGTCGAGACTCGAAAAAGCTCTTCTCGACTTTTCTCTCTCACTTCTCGACCATATCACTTCTCGAGACGATTACGACCTACCTCTCGTCGGAGCTCTAGCCGTCTTAGGCCTAGATCAAAAGGGTTTTAGGGGTCCGGACTCTTATACCTCGATTCTCTCCTCGATTTTAAAAATTTCTCGATTTTTCGTTCTCCGGTACTCTTTCGAGGACTCTACGACTCCGGATCTCGACGACGTCGACGACGACGACGAGTGGAGTACTCTTAGTACTCCGGACCGACTTTTCTCCGGCCTCGACCTCGGGAACGGCCCTCTCGATCGAGTAAAAGTACTCGTCGACCGCTTCCTTATTCGAGGGTCGAATACCCCGATGAACTGGCTATTAGACCTACGAAATTACGGTCTAAAAATAGCTCGAACGTCGACTTCATCGGGCTATATCGACTGGGACGGGGAGACGATACTCTACGGGAGTATATCGTTCTCGATTTCGAATTTTCGGTCTTTCCTTCACGGTCTTACTTCCTCGACTCGGGATATTCTCTTTCGGGAAATACTATTCGAAAATAGTACTTTTACCTTAGATACACCTCTCCGGCCTATCTCCGATATTCCGTGGGAAGGAATATTCGATAATCCGATCGATTCGACTCCTTTTTCGAACTTCCTCAGCGACTCCCGTACGGATCTCGGGCTATAAAATCCTTAAAAATTTCTATTCACTTAGATAGCTACTAGTCCCGATTTAGCTAGCCGCTTTTCTCTTCCCGGGCCCGGTTTGACGTGGAATACTTTTAACTTTTCCTCGAGAAACTCCTACTTCTCTTCTACCTAGGCGAGGGCCAGCCTTCTAGGGCTCCGGAAATACTATCTATTCGATTCTCGAATAGTATAGAGATAGGGAACCGGAGTATCTACCTCGAAAACGGATTCGTTTACTTCGTTACCTACTACTATAAAGGGTATTCGATATCTAGATCGATAAAGATTATTCACCGCTATCTTCCTCGAGAAATAGGCGAATTACTAGTCTATTTTCTATAGCTAGTACTCCCTTTTCTTACTCGAATCTCTCTCGAAGTCTCCGGAAAACCTCCTACCGACTATCTTTTTTAGAATCTCTCTCGAAAACCTACTTCGAAAGCCCGCTAGATTTTATTTAATCGATTTCGAACTATTTTTCGAAGGGAGTCGCTAGCCGGATTAGGCCTAGCCCTTAATCCGAGCGAGTATCGATATATCGCTATCGAGATATCGAGACGTTTTCTCTCGAAGAGCTTTTAGTTTTAACCCGAAGACCTTCCGGATTTCGATAACGAAAAAGAGGTTAAATACGAAGATAAGGTTCTAGACTCGATTCTAGATCGATAGGTCGGACACTCGTCTAGTACGGCTAGGAATGTCTACGCTCGGGGAATTTTCGAAGCTTCGGGAGAAGTACGAGGTTAGAAGCGGCTATTTCAGGAGGCTAGTCTAGTAAATTATACTCTTTTTCTTTATATCTTTTCATTTTTTAATATCTTAGATATCTATATCTAGAAGAACTATTAGATTCCGAGCTAATTAGTTATAGAACTAGCATCGACTTCTCGGTTTCGCGAGATCTACTCAATAGTTTCACCTTAATCGACTCGGGAAACCGAAATTCGAGAACGAATTCGAAACTTCTCGTCTTTCTCGTCTAGAGTCCCTTCGGAAGGTTAACTTAATCGCTAAGGCTCGAGACTTCTTCGGAAAACCGGTCGAATTCCGTCACGAGTAGTTATCCGTTCTACGAGCTATCCTAGATAGGGTTACTCCTATACTAGTAGTAGCTCCTACCGGATCCGGAAAGAGTCTCTTTTTTTAGCTCCCGGCGAAACTCGGCTCTCTCGGGGTTTCTATCGTTATAGAACCTCTAGTTTCTCTCCTTCAGGACCAGCATCTTAGGGTACGAACTCTCGGGATTTCTTCGGCTATTTCGACGCTCGGAACCCCCCGGGCTTAGCCCGGCTCGTCTTTACTACGCCGGAGACCTTCGTCTCGAAAGACTTCCGGAATTTCGTTAATCGGCTTCGAATAACGCAGCTTCTCGATCGAGTCTTTATCGACGACGTTCACGTTATTCTTAGTACGAAAAACACCTTTCGACGAAGTCTTAGTCGCCTCGGAGACGTCGTCGACCTCCGGACTTAAATTATTCTACTTACGGCTACCTTACCTCCGAGATACGAACGAGACCTCCTTCGAACCCTCTACCTCGCTTCCTACGAGCCGAAGATCTTCCGAAGTCCCTCCGAACGCCCGAATATTCGATATTCGATTCGATTCCCGAAGACGAAAAAGGAAGTCTACTCGATTATTCGAGGTTTAGATAATAAGTACTCGCCCGGGAGACTTATTATCTACGCCCGGACTCGAGAAGAGGTTCGAGGCTATAGTAAGACGTTAGGATTAGCGTCTTACTATTCGAATAGCCCGGGGAAAGATCGAGTACTATCGGACTTTCTCGAAGGAAGAATTCGAGTTATCGTCGCTACGAGCTCCCTCGGCCTAGGAATCGATCTCCCGAATGTCCGAGCCATTATTTACTTAGGGTTACCGTATACCCTATACGATTACGTATAGGAGACCGGTCGAGCGGGAAGAGATAACTTAGCTAGCGAACCTATTTTACTTCTCTCTTCTCCGAAGACACCGGGACTAGGACGATAGCCGACGACTAGCGAAACCTTCGAGAGAGACGTTATTCAACGTTATATCTCGCCTACGTGTCGACGAGCTATTCTTAATAGCTATCTCGATAGAGAAGAAGAGAAGAAATGTAATTCTTCGTCGATTCCGTGTGATTTTTGCCAACCCGACTACTCCGGTAAGTTCGGAACCTCTTTTAAACGATTCTTCTAACTCTATTTAGTTATCTTAACACCTAGCCGAGAGCCGGGTAGCGACCGGGGCTCGATACTTCTCGAAGACGACGAAAACATCGAAATCGACGCGGACACGATATCTCGAACACGAAGCAGCGGGCACGTTGGAGTCTGAATGGACTAATATTAATGGTGGACCCTCCACTAGGTTCAAGAAGCTATTGAGACGGGAGATAATTACTGAGATAGATGAACAGACAGTGAATAGTCGAGGCGGGGATTTACGTATAATACCATTTGCGGCGGCTCTGGTAGGAACAGTTATATAATGGAGTTGAGATAGTAGGGATTCTCGAATTCACAGTAGGATAATATACAAATCTGGCTGTGGGTGGAAAAATACTAAAGATTTCATCTAGTGTACGCGTAATTTTAGTGCTTGGCAGTCTAGAAGCTTACTTTTCGCATTTCTTGATGTTCGGGGTTTCCGGTATAGACCTCCATCGGCAAATCTCAAAAGTTTATATTAGCACGCTTTTTTGGATATTATCGGAAAAATTAGGTTTTAGCACGATTTAGCACGTTTCGCACGTTCCGCCCATGTCCAACGCTTTTTTCCATATTAGCAACCTAGGTTGCTATCACCCGAAACACCGGGAACAGCAACCCTAATATTTGGCCGCACGAACCCCCGAAGGCCTTGCGACCGTGGCCTAACGCACCACCATCATCGCTATGCGTATAACCCTAGGTATCACCCCGAGCACCACCATCATCGCCATGCGCATAGCTCTGGGCATCACCTCGAGCACCACCCCGGGCACCACCCCCGCGAGAGAATCGGCCGAATCGACCGAATTTGGGGTCTGATTTTAGGTGGTGTTGGTGGTTCATCCCCTATAGCCTTCCCGAGTGTTTTGGTCGATCATGAACATCAAAAAAATCAAAAAAATCGAACTTTTTAAAATCACGTGATTTACTAAAAAATCGTGATTTTGCTAAACCTGCGAAACCTGCGAAACCTGCTAAAATCGTGATATTAGCTCGCGCATTTGCTAATTGCGATAAAATCACGATTTTACCTACATTTCCGGAGTTAGCAAATCCGGATTTAATATAAACTTTTGAGATTTGCCGATGTCCTGCACTTATGCGCTAAATTTCGAGCTAAGCAGGGGGTCTGATTTAGAGACAATAGAGAATCAACCTTTACGTGCCATAGCCCCAACCAAAGACTAATATCCCGACAGTAAATCTCATTCTATAATGAATTGACATCGAGGTTGGCGTTAAGCTATACAACATCTCTACCACCAGCATACCCTACTTTGTCTCCTACACTGGCTTCCAATGCCATTCTGGACAAGCCGCTGACAAACATGGCGACATCCTATTGTTTGACGCAGCCTACCGAGGCATTGAGAGCGGCCTTCGTTATTGTTTCCGAATGTTAGGCACAGATCTCACCGAATACAATACTCTGTGTAACACGCTAGATTTTCTTTGCATCGATACTCTCGGAGGACGGTCCATAGACGCGATTATCCAGGACCTTAAGTCTAGAAAAGGATGGTACGACACAGATTACAAGAGACCCGTCTATGTCAAGGGCAACAAAACAGCAGCGAGAGACAGCTCTTTCCATCTGTTATATCTTCTTCTCTGAGCGGAGCTTGAAGATGAGACAAAGACGCGTCAGAAGATGTATCAAGCGGTCTTATTTATCGTATCCCATCGCGCCATCTTCAAATACCACGCTCGCAAGACTATCAGGGCGGCCTACGAGGAGAGATTCCACGTGTCGGAGAAACAGAGGGCAAATTTAGACAAATGGCCTGCGTTACAGCCGGGAACGGGTGGAGCGTGGTCGGATGATGTGACTACAGACGATAGTTCTACTCCTGAGCTCGATTCCGGTGATTCTTAACGTCTTTGCAGAGAATACAGCAGGGTTGACATTCTCTACGGTCCTGCAAGGGACACCCCCTCCATTGCTTTCCATGGCTAGTAATTTCAAAGCTATTCTAAAGTAGTCGGGTCTCCAATCATCATACACCCTGCTACCGGCACCGGAAACTGGGACGATGGCAAAGACTGGGAATATCTCGGTGATGAAGACGAATTTCGTATCGAACGTTAAGGCTCTAGCAGAGATAGACTTTATAAGAGATCAATAAGCATTATTAAAAATAGTTTCAGTCACTTACCATATAGTGTCCTATTACAGATTAGTGGACGCTGTGGAGTCCTACTCGGAGGAAGGGGGCGTTCTAAAGAGCTTAACGCGGCCTTCCTAAGACCCCAAATTTAAAGCCTCACGTTTTATTTAAAACACATTGGGCTTTTATAAGAAGACAACAGTTCTTACTTAATCGCGTGCATAGAAGATAGCCGTTAACATTCTTTATTTCTTAGATATTTTATATTGCCCAGCGCCCTCGCAGTACTAATTTGGTCTGCGTAGTAGATAGGACATGTTGTTTAATAAGGTCTCAGCCTTCGATACTTAACTCTCGTCCTCCAAGGATCGAATACGATTATTAACACGTTACGGTCCATAAGCTTCGTGCGGCCTTTGACCTCTCCGAGCGTTCTAGGATTACCGCTTTATATAGGTCCCTCATTATTATAAGGATAGTTGATAAGAGACGAAGGGAAAGGGACTATAAATACTAGGTATGCTAGAAGAGAATATGGCTGCGCGAATGCGAGTTAGGAAACGTATAGGAGCTGCTGCGAGAGTTTGAGGCTAAATGCTAGGCGCAGCTAGGAGGTAAACGAAGAAGGCCTATATATATAGGTAAGGGTCGGTGACCGTTAGCTACTTTTATTATTCGTAGAAGAGAAACGTATGTTCTTAATTCTATCTAAGGTGATAAGAAAGCCCTAAGTTTCTTTTCTACTAGTACGAGTCTTCGCTCTTACCTCTATTAACTATTCTATTTCACTCAACCATTAATCGTCCTATAAGCATCGTAATCACTCCTATAGCTATTACCTATAGTCTCTATTCGAGCTTTTCGCCTCCTATATAGCTAACGTAGATTACTTTTATCTTAATTCAGATCTTCGAATCTCGTCTTCACATCTATAAGATAAGCGTCCAAAAAATGTAGGGTGTAGTAGCTAATCTTATTATTTTCTTAGCTAGGAATAATAAATAGCTTATTCGCTAGCCTTCTAGTATATCCGTGAGTTAGGAGATAACTAAGAATCCTAGCTAACCTAATAGCTTCTATTACCTCTACTAATAAGCCTCCCACTTCCTTTAGGAAGGTCTCCTAGAATATTTTCTATAGAGTATTATAATCTCTATAGTACTTCTAGCTATTTTCTCGATATAGGGTACCCGAAAAATCTTATAGCGTATAAAGGTGTTATCCGAAGGGGTAGATCGCTACTTTAGCCTAGTCGATAGTGCCGGTTAGCCGGCTAGAGATAGGATCGACCATTATATTATAGGAGCTAAAATCGGCGTACGATAGAACGAATAAAAGATAGGAGAAAATCGATAGCATAGAATCGAGGGATTTTTATATAATTAGATGGAATCTCGATAGAAGGTAGTTAAGCAAAAGCCGGAGACCTTTAATATACTTTAGACGTAGTCCTCGATAAAACTTCGGTTAATACTTAGTAGTGCCTTCTATAATACGGTAAAGAATCTGCCATAGCATTCTTAGTAACTTCTAGGCGTTAAATGCTGCGGGCAACTTACCGTGCTAGGTTCGCCATAAGACCCGCTCGTAAGGTAAAGTTTTCCTCGGAATTTTCGCTATAGGAGTCCGCAAGGCGAAACTTAATATAGCTAATACCTAGAATCCTATCTAGGGAATACACCGAGGCTGTCTCTTAGCTTTTATCTCCTAGCTATCTATAATAAGTAGTAATTAAAGCTAGTTTACTATAAATCTTTCTCGCGAGGGCCGCTATCTTAAGTAATAGTAACAGCGACTGTAGGCGGAACTAGACGACGGACTCGGAGTAAGTTCCACCGTAGACGGTGTAGGTACAATCTCCCTAAATCGGAGCGGGTGATATACTACCTCCTATTAAGGACGCGGCTTTCTCGTCGTAAGTCTCGCGTGGCAGACGTCTTTATAAAGAACTTAGCGATTTTATCCTTAAGGGGATACTCCACATAAGCCGGCATAACTGACGAATGTATATATGTGGACTGTAGCACCGGCGCAGAGACGGTACGACGAGAGAGAAGCGTGCGTGTTACCGTAGGCAACATTAGCCTACGAGGGCTCGGAAACCTTTCCCTTACTAGTATCGGTATCAAAATCCCTTCCGCCAAAGCTCAGGCTCGATGGTAATTATATTCGCATCATGTATCACACTCTTAGGTGCATATGATTACTACGTTCTCAATGGATCAAAGATTATTAGACTACCTCAAAGTAGTGAGGAGCAATGCTCCCTCAGCACTCCACCGACTTCTGTGGCAGGATCAGAAGCTGGGTACGACCCTTGGCACCCCGCTCGCAGATTCTCATACTGATAAATGGCGCCTACCTAGATATTCCATTCTCCACGAGAAAACAGCAGACTCTATGTCTGATCCTCCTCTACCCCCTAATACCCCCGTCTCGTTGATATACGATACACAAACCTGCTTTAAAAACACCATGCCTTATCGCTCCGGTGGAGCAACAAAAAAAAAGGTCGAAGGAGCGAGTTACCCTATAGACAACATCATCCCCTATAACCTCCGATCCCCTGTTGCGAGATTGAGCCCAACACTCTCTACGGACGCCGAGACGACCACAGGCGCCACCGACATTCGAGATTCCTCTAAGCGGAAACCAGGCAGTGCAGGTTTAGACGAGGGTGGGGAAAGTGGACATAGGTTAGAGAAGGTCCGGCGTGCAGGTCAGTACGCAGGTCCCAGTCCCTACGGGCGCGGCTAATAACATTCGAAAGCCCCTATTATAATTGACGAGACAGATGACACCGACGATGACTTCGATAAGGTCGAGTTCAAACGGATCCGATCGCAAACTAAGCCTAGCTTTAGACGACCTCCCCCTCTGCGAAGCTTCCAGCAAGGCGAGGAAATAACAGGCTTAAGTCGATCCCGTGAAGTTAGTCACAGTCAAGGTAAGGCCCCCGATGCATTTCTAACCAGCACCCTAGAGCTCTTCTAATATACTCCAGGTGACCCTCTCGTGGTGGAGGATGACGAAGAACAGACTGGCGAAACTGGCTATTCTCCTAGGGTTACGAGCAAGGGGTTTGAGATTGGCACTATACATCTCAAAAAGTTCCCACCCGAGGGAATAGTCAAAGACACACGGTTGCTTGAGCTTTGCTACTACCACCGGACCTACCATCGAACCTACTACTTCCCCGTTTAATCGTCCTATCTCTCCCAGTGTCGCACTATCCTGTGATCCAGTTGAGCAGGCTACTAGTGGAGGTGATTGCGGAGCAGCGGCGACCGTCCATCCTCCTCACGCTATTACCGCCCCCCTACCTCTTTTCGAGTGGTATTAGGACCAAGGAGGCTTAGACTAGATAAAGAGGAGGACTGGGAGATCAAAAAGATTATTGATAAGAGACGGGTAGCGAAGGGAAATGAGTACAAGGTGCGCTGGAGGGATACCTGGCTGCCCGAGAGCGAGGTAGGAAAAAGCACAGGAACTGTTACGGGAGTTTGAGGCAAAAGGCCGAGTAGGGCATGGGCGCAAACAGGGCAGACCGGTTCGCACAGGCAGAGTTTGATGGGATTGTATTGGTGGAATTTACCTTGTGACTGGAGGATTGATATACATAATGTAGAACGTCCTCTGGAGGTGGAAATCAAATTCCAAGACGATCGAGGGAGGAAGAATTCTATAGACTAGTATCTATTACAGCTATCTCGCGCGGAGTTACTCTTAGGACACGGACGATTAGATGAAGATAAGACTCTTTATTTAGAAATACGATAATACTCTCGTTTATCTAAGTTTAACAGACTACGTCTTTCCACGCTCTTCGGACGCATTTATTATAATCGTAGCGACTAGTCCACTATACGTTATTATTAGACCGAAGCATTTTTAGATATCCGGGTATACCCTCTAGTTAATAGCCCTACTACTAAAGTAAACTCTATTCTATAAAGGAAGTACTACTATAGGAAGGTAATCTTAAGTAGAGCTAGAAATACCTAGACTAGATTAATAACCTAAAGGTAATAAAGCCCGGGGGTTACGAACACTAGATTCCTAGGTTAGAGCGCTAGTACCATAATCTAACTAGACTAAACGAGAGGCTTTAATCCTCGCTATTATTTAAAATAGTACTAGCGTACTTAACCTCCTAATACGTCGGACTAGGCCTAGTACGCTAAACGTCGACACACGGCCGCTAGCGTTACTTTCGTTTAGAGGAAGGGAATTACCTCGAATACTTACTTTATCTTAGGTTCCCTCTAGCTTCTTAAGGTAAGTAGTTATATTATAGTCTTTAGTTAGTAATATTCGAGACTCTTTAGCGAGTACTTAGATGGTAGGAGTCCTATATAATATTACTTCGCTTAAGTAGCTAGACGCTAGTACGATACTTACACCGCTAGCGAGAATCCTAGTATAATATTTATCCTTCCTCTAGTTTACTTATATAGTTATCTTATTCTACGGCTCCTTTACCTATTCCTAACTAATTCGTTAAGTAGTAGCCTCTTTTCGGAATTCTTCTATATCGCTAGTCGTGTTCCCGATGTTAAGCTGATGCAAAGTACTTAGGTATAATTATTACCGAAGATCCGGCCGAGAATAGTAAACTATACGGGGAATTTCTAGCGTACTAGGACCCGGACTATATCACGTAACGCTACGGAAAAATTAAGGTCTTAGTAGTAACGAAACGACGTATTAAGGGACTATTATAAAACGTAAGATAAATATAAAGTTAAGGAATTATAGAGCAGCTCCTATTAACTATTCGTAAGAACTTTTATATCTCGATAAGATATAAAAAGGGGGACTTAGGTAACGATTTTCTTTAAAGTCGGGCGCTAAACCCTCCCAGCTTCCCACCTCTAGTAAGCTATCACCATCATCGGGGTCTCTACTAGAGTACTAACGGAGCGGTCCAATATAACTTAAACCAAATTCCCAAAATAATCTACTTATATCGTATATCAAATCTCTTCCTTAATCTCTTCCTTAATAAGTCCCCCTCAGATTTGACGAAGGTCGACGAATGCTCCTATCGCTCTCGGATTTATACTCTACTACTCCTAACTCTCTCCTTATACGCTAGCGTTTCTCGTTACTACTTCTATAAGGTAATAGTTAATTAAGACTACTTTTTTCTACTCGGTATAGAGTTATCTACTTAAAGCACCGTTAGGCTAGGTCCTCTATAATCCGTAACGGATAGGTCGCTTAAATACGCCGTGCTACTCGTAGTCCGCTACGATAGTCTTATTACTCTTATTATTAAGAATATAGAGTCGGCTATCGAAGGACTAACTCCGGGATCTACGCTAAATGGAGTCCTTTTTAAGTTACGATAGTAGGCTAGAGATCTTAGCTATAAAAATTCTATTAAGGCGACTTCTAGTCGCGACGTGCTCGAGACTCTAGAGGCTTCCGAAGCGGAAAGTATCTATAAGATTTATAATACCCTTAGCACGATTGCGAATTAATTATAGGCTTATAAGCTAGCCCTAAAAGAACCCTTAAGTATATAAGTTTCGACCCTATAGTCTCTTTAATTATTAATCTTAGGGACTAAGTAAATTTAGTCGGAGACCGAACGACTACTAAACCTTTTTCTAATAGCCCGTATTAGATTTAGAGGATATGATCTAGCCTTTACGTAATATATACGAGAGGTACCTTAGCTAATCTAATATATAGCTTCTAAGACCTAATTAGTTCTATATCTAGGTATATCTTTAATAATCTATTATACGACTAAAATGGCTTCCTAATTCTCTATAAATAGATGGCGGAGGAGTCCGAGGCTACTTAAGTCTTCTAATTTTGCGAGTTCTTATATAGAAAGTTAAAGCCGTAACGAAGGAATAGGATACCTCTAATGATCGTAGATATCCTAATAAATCCACCTGTTAAAAGCGAAGGCTAATAGCTGTAGCCGTGTAAAGACGTACACGACCTCTAGGTTTTTTCGACTATATTTTCGGGACGAGTAGCGGGGGGTAAGCCGCAATTATACCGCGAGCTTATCCGCTTTAAGAGAACTTATAATATTCGCAGATTAATTACTATCATGCTTAGCCGTCTTCAGATGACGGTTAACGAATGTATAGCTTCTTTTATAAAGTTTAGAGATGACACTTTGGGCACCCACGGCCGCTACACAACAGAAATCTGGGTTTGGAAGTAGCGAGGCGAATAGCTTAGTCAGCCACCAAGTACTTAGTTGCTGCAGGCTTCATAGAAACAATACATCCTTCTCCTACCCACTTGACCGTAGCCACCATTGTTTCTACAACTACACGTCTCTCTTGTTTGGGCAGTCAAAATATAGCGAAGACGTCGCACACAAAGCCTTGACCACTGATAGACTACCGAGCTCACGAAAAATAAGTGGTGTCTGGGCTTGTCTACCACAGTCAACGGGAAGCAAGCCCTATCTCTTCAGGACCTACAATCACCAATCCACCGGGAAAGCAGGACAAGTCTTATGCAATCCAGGCATAGCAGATAGCGCCCCAGTATGGTCAGTAGCAAGAGCTACTTTAGCGATTCCAGCCCTAATCGACAAAACAGTAGTCGAAGAGAAAAGATTCGTTGACAGTAGTGTAGTCATCAACAATCCAAGTTTTGAGTCTTACTTTGAAGTGAACTCTCTACAAGAAGAGCAGCTCCAATGCATGCATTCATGGAAGGAAGTTAGCATCGACCCTGCCTACAAAAGAAAACCTAATGTTGCGGCATTGATCAGTATTGGATCAGGCCTACGTCCACTCCCAGAATCGCGTTCGCAAACAGGTTTGCCAGGCATGAGCAGAGTGACAGGTGTGATTGATCAACTTGAATGGGCTGCTTGGACGTCGACAGAGAGGGCCCACGAACAGATGCAAAGGGTCACAGGGAAATTAGAAACTTCCTATCACAGGTTCGACGTTCAAGAAGGTATCGGATCCGTAAGGCAGGACGAATGGGTGAAGAAGGGCTCCACGAACACAACACTGAGGCTCATCGAGAGTATGACGAAGCAGTACATCGAGAAGAAGGTAGTCGATGAGGAGCTAGAAGCTTGCGCCAGGGAATTGGTTAGGTACCGCCGTAGACAGCTTTAATGGTAGATTAATACTACCGTTAGACTTTTCAGACTATCAAGCTTCTACTTAAAGACCGAAATTCTGATGGGGGAAACACACTAGTCTAGCTCGAACTCTGTAGAAGTCGTTCAACAATTGCGCTTCTGGGAGAGAATTTCCAATGTAGCTCCAGGAGTACACTTTACTAGAACACTAGATGAAGTGTAATCCTGAATGACTTCGTTGGGAAGATGTGATTTTCAAGTGTCAGTTGATCAATTTGATCAATAACACAACATGAACAATCAATCGCCAAAGTCCATGTCGGAAAACATTTGGTGGTCGAACATCTTGGGTTGTTACCACAGGATTCCCACACAAATATCCCCAAGGCAATGCCGGTTTTGCTACCACTAGATCATTCGAGGCTTGATTGTTCCATACTTCAATTACCATTTCTTAGGCGGATTAACCACAGATCGCGAGAAGACAACGCTACCCTCCCCATCCTTTCTCAATCGCTGTTTTGCATTTATGCCGGTACGATCTGTCACGGGGGTTGCATCGATGATGTTGTCAAAGGCATCGTTGTCACCGAGGTCTGAACCAGACTCGGAACCAGAGTCGACGGGAACTGTCCTTACTATCCTCTCTGGTGGCTTCTTGTCTTCTTGGCTGGGATTCGAGAACGGTTTTGATGCCAGTACTCGCCTTCGTAGATCGGCCATCTCTTCTTCGTCGTCTTCGTCCTCGGAAAAGGCAAGTGGATCGCCAGCAACCTCGACTCCACCGTCCTCTTCATCCTCACCGCTTTTGGGTGCATCAGAATCGTCCTCGTCTTCTTCATCTGAGTCTACCACTGGCCGTCTATTGAGGTTTCCACCCTTCCATACATCCTCCTTTTCTCCAGCGTCGCCTTCCCTCCGACTCTCTGTGTATTCGCGTTCTATCTTCGCCAGCCAGTTTTCTTCCGCGTTCTTAACCTCTTCTTCATTTGTGCAAGCCGCGTATCTCTTCAAGAGCTGTGAGTTGATCTCGAGGAAGGCCTCGCCATAAGAGAAGTGCGCCACCACTTCATGCGCCCAGTCCTCGTGGCCACATATGAAGAAGCACGCCGCCAATGCCTCGGCGCAATTCAGCCTCCATGGGCGGCCATAGTTGACGGAGTTGGCAGCTACAAGGTAAGGCACTAGTTCCATCAGCCGATTGAATGACATTGTATGTGGGTCACCGACATAATCTTTCACATTTTCCTCCAATGTTGCCCCATGGTACCTCCTTTATCCTGACCCATGAACACTCTACCACCGCAGCCCCATACTGCTCCAATAACTCTTTGTCAGCGGCAGAGACTACCTTCTTTGCGTTCGGCCTGATTCCGTCTAGTCAGATTGAGGTAAATCCAAGGGTGAGGGGCGAGGCTTACTCACGAGATGACCACTCCCGAGAACTTCTGGCCTACTGACAGCTCACGCATCAACCCGAAATGCATCAGCCGCTTTCCAGAGCATCTCTTAGGATCGCAGTGTTCCAGATCCCAGCATGCGGCTTTGAACGGTGGTCTTCGATTGGTATTTTCTCCGTCTTCGTTATGAGTGGCGGGACGATGGCGGGGTGCATTTGTATGCTTCTTGCCTTTAGCAGAGAATCCGTCTTTTTTGTGACGCATAGCCAATGAAGCTCGGAGATTTAGTACAGTGTAAAGGGCCCTTGAGAGAAATGTCGTTGTGAGAAACAACGTTGTATGATGACGAAATGAATCTGGAGCAACATGTTGCTCGGCAATCTGGCGGGACGGCGGCGGACTGGCGCCCGCTGCGGGCAATCAGGCAAGCGCTGGAACCAAGAGGTAAGCTTCGAAATGTCACAATTCTGCCTCACTCAATTCTGTAAACTGGCGATAATCTCCATTGCTCTCTGAAAGACATTGCGTGCTCAGATTCACAGCCCTGGATTTTGGATAGAGTTCCCCATTTCTTGAAACACCATGGAGGCTGCCTCGGCGCGATATGCTGCCAGAGACCGCTTTGGTGCCTTCTCGGAGCCAGCGCAAACCCCTTTGCAGCGCTACATACGTAGGAAAGCCTACGCACAAGCACTTCCGAAAGAGAGGCTAATACCAGAGTACAGAGAACGCAGTCGACCCCCAAAATTACGAACCCAACCTGGCCCTCGATCTCGAGATAGCCGATCTCATCAATTCCAAGAAAGGCAATGCGTGAGACAAGTCTACATGCGAGCAGCGTAAAACACAGAGACTCATAAAGTCTAGGCCCCGAGAAGCTGCTGTGGCTATCGTCAACTATGTCAATCATAGGAACGCAAATGTTTCGTTGCTTGCACTTGCGGTAAGAGGAGCTCAGGGCAAACCATGATATGCAACACCTGATATGGAACTAGCTCCTCGATATCTGCGTCAAGAACTGCGGATATCCATTCCAACTCCAAATCAGCACCAAAGAATTCCTCAATGAGCTTGTGCGGCGTTTTCCCGAGCGACCTCCAATCCGACCGTCTCGAGTGCAATTGAAGATCCTAGAAGCGATCGAGGAATGGCGGCAGACGATATGTCAGACATCAAGATACAAGGAAGATCTGGGTTTCATACGGGACATGCATCGATTATTAAGCTACAAAGGCTACATATTCCCGGAGGTGCGGCGCGAAGATGCAGCGGTTCTTAATCCAAGCGATGTAAGAGAGATATCTTGCAATTAGAGGCGATGGCTAACAGCTTACAGAACCTTCAATCAGCGGATGAAATGGAAGAAGAGGAGAAAGCTGCACAATCTGCCAAACTCCAGGAGCTCATCCGAAGGGGCGGCCCAGAAGACCTACAAGAAGCAAATCGACTGATGAAGATCATGGCAGGCTATGATACAAAGCACAAGACAGACTATAGGGCAAAAGCCGCCGAAGAAGTGAGCAAAATCCAACAAAAAGCAAAATTGCTGGAGGAGCGATTGCAGAATTTCAAAGCTGGAGATGAAGTGGCAGATGGAGACATTTTCGAAGAGCTCGCCAACGCTCTTCAGAGCGCCCAGCCCAAGATCCAAAAGATGTGCGAGGAAGAGTCAGACGATTCGGAGGCAGTTGCAAAGTTACTGGAGATCAACGACAGCATCCATAGGACCATTGAAAGATATAAATTGATTAAGAATGGCGACGTGGACGCTGCTTCCAAGATACCTCAGGGCACATTAGGAACTTCTACCGGCGTGAGAAAAACTGGAGACAACGAACTCTCGCTCATTGATTTTGGTGGAGATGAGCCTCAAAGCACAGCGAACGTTGATGGTCCCAGCGAACAAAAAGCAGCATCTTTGCAAGACGACCTCCTTGGATTATCAGTGCAAGACCAAGATTTTGGCCAAGGTGGAGGTATTGCCTTAGGCTTTGGTGCCAACACAAGTGAGCAATTCTCTGCTGGACAAGTGTCAATCACGCCGCTTACATGAAATACGCAGACGTTCCAGGACCCTCGTTGCTATCCTCCCAAACACAACAGAGTTCGGCCAAAGAATCGGCGTCGACCTCCGCATCAAAACCTACGCAGGGTCCTCCAGTGCCCAAGCCAAATTATGACCCGTTTTCATCCCTTACGAGCTCCCATCCCTCTTCCAGATCAGCAACTCCTTCTCTTCTCAAGTCACAACAGTCTACAAAACTTCCCCCGCCCCCATCCGACCCTTTTGCAGCTTTGTCCAACCCAGCTCCACGTCAAACTTCGCAATTGCTCTCGACACAAAACCCTCAGCAACCAGCTCCATCACCCTCTGCCTCACTCTTCGATTTTGCTTCCCCGAAACCAACGCCGCCAACAACTCAGATACTTACCTCGTCTCACCAAGCAAGCAACGGATCTCCAGCCGACGATGACTGGAATTTCGCGTCTGCTTTGCCGGATGATACTTCCAACCTGCCTTCTGCAAACAACCTAATTGTATCAAATACTGCGGTCAAGATCGCCTTTCAAGTGTCAAGACCTAATGTCAGCGAATCAACCATTTCGATACAAGCCTCGTTTTCAAACAGTTCCCCTACCATAATAACGGAATACACCTTTCAGGTTGCCGTAGCTAAAGTACCATTCCCTCGATTCATGCGGCAGGACTTGACTGATCATTTGGTATCACAGAAATTTGTACTGAAAATGACCCCTCAATCTGGGCGGACGTTACAACCTCACCAACAAAATGGAATCACACAGCCTATCGCAATCAACGGTGTTTCCAAAGGACAGGCCGACTCACTGAAGATTCGATGGAAGGCTTCCTACAAAGTCGCGGGCGATCTTCGGCAGGAGCAGGGAGAGGTACCGTCCCTCGGTATAGCTTAGATCTTACTGCCAATTCAAATCCTGTTTCGATGTAGATTTGGAGTCCCCAATGCAGTAATCTGTGAGTAAGATGCAGAGGTAACGGGCATGTCCGCCTTCACAGTGAACCTTTGTGCCACAGCCAATGCATTTGCCTTCATCATCGCGCCAATTTCGCAGCCTGTCTTACCATGAGTCTGGCCAAGTTCTCCGTCCAATCCTGTTTGATTATTGCATTAGTCGCATCTTACACTCCTCCAAAGCCAAGTAGCGCAGCGACGTCAGATTTGTTGCATTACAGTGCTTGAGAGCATCACTCAATTATTTTATGGTAGATACTTCTTTCTAAAACAATGAATTATTAAAATATGCACCAAAATAAATCTATTCTAGCTAGTCAGCCTATTTCAGTTTAGCTCGCCGGCCAAGATTTCCCTAGCTTGGCGTTTCATCCGCAAACGCTCTCCACCTATGCGTTTGAGACTGATCCACCATTTCACTACAAACGCTACAAATGTAATTGAGTTACTGACCTTTCTTGATCCCCCATCCCCCTCACCATGACCAGGCGTCGAGACTCTTTAAGCGCCCAAAGAAGACTATGTGCTCCGAAGCAAAGAGACCATGGTACTCTTGGCTCCCTCGTCTGCAGCGCAACTATCCCATCTGATAATCTACAGGAACGCGGTCTCGAGGCATCAGGAAACAGAGGCCACCGCAGACCAAGAGAAGCGAGCGCACGTCACTGCTTCAGAAGGCCAGTGGACGAGAATTTCGAACAAGAGCCTCTCTCTCGACTGAAGAAGCATGTGTGCACTCCTTTTAGTACATTATCTGGGGCTAACTTGCTAAAACACAGAATCCATCACCTCCGCTGCCATCGAAGACCCTAAGGCGACCCCGGGAGGAAGAATACCCAACGAACCAGATACTGACCGAGCAAGCTCGAAAACGTCTTCGACCTCTGCATAAAGACGTTTCTCTCGGGCAGACAGTTGGTCAAGAGGCAGGCAGTGCTATCAGCGCATCTCAGAGGAGTCACATCGCTCATTGGGCAGAGCAAAGAACCTGGCCAGAGCAGTATTTTCACGAGCGCAGGATGCATCACTTGGTTGCGAGACAGAAGTCAACGGCTTCCCTTCGACGTAAACGATCGGAAGCCAGTCTTGTTACTTCCGTAACTCCAAGCGACCAAAGACCAAGAGAAGAGAAGAGTGCTCCCTACAGAAACGCAAGTTACCCAACCTTACTCGAGACCCTGGGCGACAGCTACATGGATGAATCTAAATTGGGAATCTCGGACGCAAGCAAGGAAGTCCATCACAATCTACTTCAGATGGAGCACACTGCTCCGAATGATACACTGTTTCGCGATGACGTTTTCTACACGGCTTGTCGGAACCTGCGAGACAAAAACGAAGCAAGGGTTATCCAAGACATCGCTCGACTACTTGCTCCCTCTCCAGAAGCTCTCGCTGCGTTTGGCGCTTCAAATCTGGATGTCTTGGTTGAAAGCGTTAATGAGGGCTGGTCTAATTGTGTTCCTGTGACAAACCCTCGTCCACAGCCCGATTTTTCCGTTGGCTTTGGGCGGTCTATATTCTCAGATGATCAGCTTAGCAAGATCCAGCCTTTGCTTGGCGATCCTTCGTGCTTGTCCTATCTCAGGGCCACTTTCTATATGTACTTCCCATTCCTAACTTGCGAAACAAAGTGCGGTACTACAGCGCTGGAAATTGCAGATCGACAGAACGCTCACAGTATGACTCTTGCTGTAAGGGGAATCGTCGAGCTTTTTAAATTGGCGAAGAGGGAAAAAGAACTTCACAGAGAACTTCTGACCTTTTCGATTTCTCACGATCACCGAACAGTGAGGCTTTATGGTTATTACCCTATATTTGACGGACCAAAGACCAAAATCTACCGCCATCCGATTCACACCTTTGATATCACAGCGCTCGATGGCAAGGAGAGATGGACGACATACAGCTTTACCGTAGCAGTTTACAATCATTCGCTAACTCTCCTCAAGAGGATCTGTTCCGTTATTGACGAGTTGCCCCCTGATTTGGGTCTCGAACATTCCCAAACGTCTGAGCCCCAAGCATCGGAGCCTTCCGGACTCTCACAGCAACTTGAAAACCAAGCTTTGGCGGAGGACCTAGGAATTCAGTCCAGCCACATTGATTTACAACAAATAACGCCTGAAGCGTCAATGCAAGCAGAGAAGCCAGCTTCTAAAAAGAAGAAAGGGAAGGTCACACGATGACTGATTACTGTCTCTCGCTTCGGTTCCCAAAGTTGGGTCATCCTATTCACCGCAGATAGCGTTGATCTCGATAGATTTGACAGTAAAGCACGTATTAGCGACAGGTGCCAAAGCAATTCCATAAATCTGCCACGTGACATTTACAAGTGAAGGGGTAGCACCAGGCTCACCCTAGGCACTAGGGAAAGGTAAAGTCCATCGAAGGTCAACTAGAAGACCATCCAACGTCCCAACGTACCTCGCTGACTTTATCGCAGCGGCTCCCTAGACTACCCTCGCATTTGCTTGCCCTGGTTCCCAGAATATTTCGAAAAGAAAGCAACGTACCAGGATCAGGGTCTCCGTTGTCTGATGCTTGCGTCATTGCCCAAGCATTCCAAAGTTTCTACTTTTCCCAGAATACCTTGCTCCCTTTGCCCCACCTCTGCGTGCATTTATTGGATATTGGCATGGTGCACTGGGCAGATGTTTTGATGTTAGGCAATAGTCACTGGTCAAAATCTGTCGCTGCTCCCATAATCAACGTACGATGCGTAACGTTATGTATATCTTCCTCTATTGTCTTTGTCGCTTCCACCAGGTGATGCTTGAATGTGCGAACCTTCAAGGACGAATTCATGGCCGTACAGAAAACGGTAAAGAGGCTCGAGTGTTTTTCATGTATTTGATAGCCCAAGTAGCCTCATGAGGTTTTGCTTCTTCAGCAATCCCATCATTACGAATCACCCAATTGACACCCTCTTCACCTCCACCATATTCTCGAGGAGAAGCTTGGGTTTATGATCTAGCCGCTTTCAGCTTAGTGCGAAGAACAAGCTGGAATGATTCTAGCTCAGCCTTACCTTAGAACAGAGCTCTTGCCAATTGTGGGAGCTTTACTTTTGCCCAACTTCTTCTTTGGAAATAGCATCCAACAACATTGACTGATTGCCATGCGATGACCATGCATGCCGCTAGTCCTCCGCTGCGCTTGGATTCTGAACACCAGGCTCCCAGTGCTCTCTATTGCGACTATTGCAGACGCAGTCCCCCAAACTCATGATGTATGTACAACGGCTGGCTTTTTATCACTGTCATTAGCTCTGTTGACAGTACCGAAGGCGAGATTACTATGGCTTCGGCAGTCCAAGCAGAACTCGGCGACGGACATTCGAAGAAGCTTGTTCGAACTTCACGCTGGTCGAGAAGCTCCCAACCTACATGCCGCCCTGCCCCTTGACGAAGTGAAGCGGCCCGGGTCTGACAAAGATGATTGGTTCAATACTTCAGAACAGCTCATTGGTGTACTAGGACCTGCTGGTCAAGATTATGCTAGACCCAAGGAATACGAACGGATGCTGGATCTCTCCTTCGCCGATCCGCTGCAGGCGTCTTTGGACCGTGAAGGAGCCATTGAAAAGGCACAGGAGGCCATAGACAAACAAAAACTGATCAAAGACCAGGGACGGCAAGGGAAAACCAGGAAGGAAATCCTCATCAGCTATCTACAACATGTAGATCCGGTTTTGCGATATCAGGCTCGACTTGATGACCCCGATTTGGTGAGCGCGCAATTGAATGATGGGCTGATCAAAGTGTTCGATAAAAAGACGTCCCGATGGCTTAAAGCTAAAGGCCTGGACATCACAGATGTCATGAACTGGACCTGGGTTTTAACCGCGGATATCGCAGAGCGTGCTGCACTGCGACTCGTGCTCTTGGCAGATACATCTTCTGAACACAGGAAAATTGGGAAAGCTGTGCCTCAATTCCTCTTTACTTTCCTGCTGCGCCGTATCTCCATAGGGGCGCACGCTTTGAAGCCCTTGCTAATTTTGGCATGGAGACTGTTGGAAGACTCGGAAAGTTCAGCGGTTACGTCACCCAAAGAGAGGCCGTTGAGTCCTACCATTGAACATTCTATGGGGAAAGCCAATACGATTGTGGAAGATGGTACCAATGGGATGGCAGAGCATATCTTCCTCATCATAATCATAAGGCTTCTGCGCCGAGCCAGAAAGGTTTGGCCTGCCGCTTGCGAGAGCATCGTAGCGTTGGTGATCCGATATCTCGACGGTATCAACTTCCGAAAGCCTGCTTCTAGACGGACTTCTCTACAACCAGATGACATCGACCAACTTACGTATGTGTATAATACGATGCTGAGACTGCTGTCATTACCTTCACCTATGCATCCATTTCAGAGCGCAATTCACCAGCAACGTGCCCAGTTCAGCCTCTTAAGAAGGATGGATCAATTCAATCCTCCCCTTGTCGTTGACAAAAGGGGATATCAAGCCGTCGTCAAGATACAGCTCATGCATAAAAAGACACTGAGAGAGAGAGAATGGGCGCACATGAAGGCAAAGTCGTGGCCACCTTGGAAAGAAGAGAAGCTGGGTATGGATGCAAGGATAGGACCGGAGCATGGTATCAGTAGAGCCAAGGAAGCTTTGACTCGGGGAGAGGAAGCAGGATATTCGACCGACAATTGGGATGCTACTGCAGGTATTCTCTCCGGATGGGACACTGATGGCAGTCCCACCATACAGGTCCGGTCAACCTTGAAGTATCCATTGAACGTCCCCAAGCAAACCAAGGAGAGTTCTCAAGTCGCTATCTGGGCTGCACGGGTACAGGCCACCAGAACACTTGGTGAGGCTTGGTCTTGTTTTCTAGCCTGGAAAGACCAAATTGGAGCCGCATTCGCAGGGCAGCCTGTCTACTTTGAAATGGTCAAGAAGATTGTGTCCAGCTCCCGTTCCTCATCCTGGAAGTCAACGCAGACAACGTTCGATGCTTGGCAGGATGAGGGTTCTTTAGGGGGTGACGGTCTAGAAGTCGTACCCGCTCCAGAAACTCCCGGTGAAGCTGTATATGTCCGTCGGCCGCCACCGGATGTGGATGAGTTATTCGAGATGATGAAAGAAGACGGGATCAAGCCTTCTGGTCGACTTCTCGCTCTCCTAGTAGCAAAAGCATCGTCCTTGGAAGCTGGAGTAAAATATCTTGAAGCAAGCATACTGCAGCCTCAACACCTTGCGGCCTTACTCAGTGATGACCTAGGAAAGGACCCAACCTTACAACAAGCACTCAGGTCAATTCCAAAGCCTCTTTTCACAGCCTTCATTGAGTTACTAACTCGCTTTGCTCCAACAAGGCCTGGCAAGCATGATATCGATCCCCATGATACCGTCGAGACTGATCGCTGGTCTCCTACGGTGGATACAGATTTGAATGAGTATTCACAGTTCAATTCCCTTGCCAAAGCCTTTGAGCTCTTGCTTGCTCGAAAACTAATTTATCGACCAGCTTGGTACCACGTGTTTCGGGCTCTAGTCCGTACAAAAGCAGTGACTGGTGTTTATTCCCGACATGTCAGTCAAAACAAGGAAGACATCAAGACCTGGCGAATGTTAAGTCGTCTACTGGATTGTATGCTTGATATCGACTTAGGTCTCGATCTTGATGGGTTTGCGATTATATGCCTTGGATTGGAAAAGGCAATATTCGCAAGTGAAAGAGAATTGAGATACGAGGCTCGCTTTCGAATACAATCCAGTGAGGCCCAAGGATTCGACGATCATGTACGCCATTCAACGCATTTGGAGCATCGTGTACTATCTAGGGACTTGCCGTTGATCAAGGAACTTTTCAAGGATGCAGTACGGTCCACTGGAATGCAACAGGAGATCCCTAGTACGACTATCATTGATCAAATGGACGCTGAGAGCGACGCTGAAGACAAACAAGACAAGAACACATCTGATGATGAATCCGACGAAACTGAAGAAGGACCGTCCGATAGCAACCAAGCCTTCCTACCTCCAGCATGCTTACTCCCCAAACTCTTAGAAGTCCCACATCCAGCCCACCTCCACGCTTTCATACGCGTACTAGGGCTTCGTCGCGACTATGATGGCATAGTAGACCTGGTCGAATGGATGTCTCTTTTCGCAGACGAGATCGACGGCGTCGTCGAAGAAGCAAAGAATGGCAGGAGGATGATGAGACGGTGCATGACGGCGATCCGCGTCTTTCTGGAACGAAGCTGGATGAACATTCCTCGAGATGATGGGTGTAATCGCGCTGGATATGGGGGCATTATCATTGAAGCAAACCCTGCACCATCGGAGATCATTCGCGCCGTACGTGATGTTATTCTGGAGAACAAGAGGTGGGGTGGGTGGGCGACTACAGATGAAATCGTCGAATATTGCTCGAAAGGGAAATTCCTTTGATCTGTGTACAGAATTGTTCCTTGTACAAAATTAGCTCCTAGTATATAGACCGCACGTATCGCGATTCCTCTCTGTGATTGACAAACCTCCATCACCACCTGACTGGAACCTACAATACTCCTATGATGTCTCTCTGAACTTGACATTTGAATTCACCCTCAACCACCAAATCATGCGCCCACCACGCCCCACAGCCCTCCCCCGCCGTATTCAAACCCGCCTCCTCTCCACAACCATCCCACCCCCCCTCATCCGCACCACCCTCCTCCCCGCCCCCCACACCGGCCACATCCACATCCTAACCCTCACGAACCCCCGCACCCGAAACGCCATCTCCCGCGCCCTCCTCTCCGAACTCAGCACCTCTCTCCACTGCATCAAGAAACAGACTGATGATGAAGTGAAAGCAGGGGGGGCGGTGGGACAGGGCGCACGGGTATTGATCATCAACAGTGGGGTCGACGAGGCGTTTTGCGCGGGGGCGGATTTGAAGGAACGGAGGGGGATGGGGGGGGAGGAGTAGGTCTCCCGTTGATCTATTCCATTCCATTCCATCCTATTGAATGTCTGCTATGTACACGCAAGCTCAACATTGACAGGACGAAAACCTTCCTCCTCTCCCTCCGGCAAAC
>JAABUP010001417.1_pt1 | contig 50207 bp, 55 predicted proteins | sample 5559201 | NCBI WGS metagenome assembly JAABUP01 (sample SAMN10711887, study PRJNA513373) | rock metagenome | isolation source: Antarctica rocks | place: Antarctica | reverse complement strand
GGCGCCAGGCTGGACGCCGTCGGCGTCTTCGGCTACTCGGACGAGGACGGCACCGCGGCGGAGCGACTGCCCGGCAAGATCGGTGACGACGAGATCGCCGCCAGGGTCGAGCGGATCACCACCCTGGTCGACGAGCTTTCCGCCCAGCGCGCCGAGGACCGGATGGGTTCAGAGGTGGCGGTGCTGGTCGACGACGTCGATGACGACGAGGTGGTCGGCCGCGGCGCCCATCAGGCCCCTGAAGTCGACGGCACGACGACGCTGCGGAACGCCGCCGGAATCACGCTGGGTGATCTGGTCCGGGCGCGGGTGGTGGGAACAGACGGCATCGACCTGATCGCCGATCCGATCCAGGTGCTGCGGCCGGCCGACCAACTGATGGGTGCCGTCGGCGGTACGGCGGGGCAACGGCGGGCTGCGGAGCGGGGATGAGCGCGGCGGTGCCTCCAGTCCCTCCGGTGCCTCCGGACACGCCTGCATCCCCTCAGCTGCCGGCGCACGTACCCGTTCCACTGATGAACCTGCCGAATGCACTGACCGTGCTCCGGTTGATCCTGGTACCGGTGTTCCTGCTGGCGCTGTTCAACCTGGGTGGGCACGACACCGCCTGGCGGTGGATCGCCTTCTCGGTGTTCGCGGTGGCGGCGATCACCGACCGATATGACGGTCGGATCGCGCGCAGTCGCGGGCAGGTCACCGACTTCGGCAAGATCGCCGACCCTATCGCCGACAAGGCACTTACCGGGTCGGCCCTGATCGGCCTGTCCATGCTGGGTGAACTGCCATGGTGGGTGACGCTGGTAATCCTGGCCAGGGAGGTCGGCATCACCCTGCTCCGGTTCGCGATCATCCGCTATGGGGTGATCGCCGCCAGCCCCGGCGGCAAAGTCAAGACGCTGGTTCAGGTGCTGGCGATCGGGCTGTTGGTGATGCCGCTGCCTGATCAGATCGGCTGGCTGCGGGTCGGGCTGATGGGGCTCGCGGTGCTGTTGACCATCGTCACTGGCCTCGATTACCTGGCCAGGGCAGCGCTGCTCGTGCGCCGCGGGCGGGTGGCGCACCCGGACGGCGGCGGGCGGGTGGCGCACCCGGACGACGGTGCGTGATCGTGAACGGTGGGGTCGACCCGCTCGACGAACTGCTCCGCGGCACGGACGGCACCGTGTCGGCGGGCCGGCCGGCCCGGATCGTTGCCTCGCTGGCGGCCGCGGGCCTGACGGTGGCCACTGCGGAATCACTCACCGGCGGTCTGCTGACAGCCGCGCTCACCTCTGTGCCGGGATCCAGCGATGTGGTTCGCGGCGGTCTCGTCGTCTATGCGACCGACCTGAAGCAGTCGCTTGCCGGCGTGGACAGCCGGCTGCTCGCAGACTGCGGACCGGTCGACCCTGCGGTGGCGGTGGCGCTGGCCGAGGGCGCCCGGGAACGGTGCGGGGCGGACATCGGGGTCGCGTTGACCGGTGTCGCCGGCCCCGACCCGCAGGACGGGAAGGCGCCTGGTACCTGGTTCGTGGCACTGGCAACTCCGATTGGTGCCGCCACCGCAGGTTCAGCCTGGCCGGCGGCAGCCGGTGCTGCCGTGGACCGGCGATCGGTCAGAGCCGATGCGGTGAACGCTGCGTTCGATCTGCTCGACGCGGCGAGCCGGGAACAGAGCCGCGCCGCGGGGCGTTGACCGGGTAGGTTTGGCGGGACGGAATGGATCGCACGATCGGCCGACGAACACAGCTCGCCGCCAGGGAGGATGGCCTCGTGTTGATGCGAGATGCATTGGGGGAGACCCTCCGGGAAGCCCGGACGCGGCAGAACCGTACCCTGCGGGACGTGTCGTCGGCGGCCAACGTGTCGTTGGGATACCTGTCGGAGGTCGAGCGCGGCCGCAAGGAAGCGTCCAGCGAGCTGCTCGCCTCCATCTGCGGTGCCCTGGAGGTCGAGCTCGCCGAGGTACTGAGCAGCGTCAGCGAAACCATCAGGGTCGAGTCGATCGTCGGGAAGGCTCAGCTGACCACCAATTCGGCCAAGGCGTACCGTTCCGCCGTCGCGGGGTTCGACAAGGCCGGCGGCGACAAGGCGACCACCGGTGGCCGGCACCTTCCGCCCGCGCCGGCCAGGCCGCCGGTCGGGCAGCTGCGGATCGTGGTTCCCTACGGTCGTACCGAGGCATCCGTCACCTGACGTCGCGGCCGGTTTCGGCCCGCCGTCGGGGCGGACGGCCGCCCACCAGCCCGCGCACCTTGGCCGACCGTCGGCGGGTAGCGTCATCTGCCGTGGATCTGCTCACCGAATCACCGGCGCTGTCCGACGATCTGATCGCCCTGCGGCGCACGCTGCATGCCGTCCCCGAGGTCGGATTGACTCTCCCGGTCACCCAGCGGGTGCTGCTGGCGGAACTCGGCCGCCTCGAACACCTGGATCTGGAGATCTCCACCGGCGACGCCGTCTCCTCGGTCACCGCGGTACTTCGCGGCGGCCGCAGCGGCGGTGACGGTCCGGTGGTGTTGCTGCGGGCGGACATGGACGGCCTGCCGCTCACCGAGCTGACCGGCGAACCGTTCGCCCCCGCTCCGGATTCGGCCCACCACAGCGCGATGCATGCCTGCGGACACGACCTGCACATGTCCGGCCTGGTCGGCGCCCTCAGGCTTCTGGGCGCCCACCGGGATGAGCTTCCCGGTGACATGGTGTTCATGTTCCAGCCGGGTGAAGAGGGCTTCGACGGCGCCAGCTACATGATCGAGGATGGCGTGCTGGATGCCGCCGGGAAGCGGGTGGACGCCGCCTACGGGCTGCATGTCTTCTCCGGCTACTTCCCCAACGGCACCATCGCCTCCCGGGCCGGCCCGCTGATGGCCGCGTCAGCCGGGCTGCACGTCAGGGTGATCGGGGCCGGCGGCCACGGGTCCTCGCCGCACATGTCGAAGGACCCGGTGCCCGCGGCCGCAGAAATGGTGACGGCGCTGCAGACGATGGTCACCCGCGCGTTCGACGTGTTCGACCCGGTCGTCGTCACCGTCGGCAGCTTCCACGCCGGCACCAAGCGGAACATCATCCCGGACGAGGCGGTGTTCGAGGCCACCGTCCGATCGTTCTCGCCGGAGGCCGGTGAGAGGGCGGCGGAACTGACGGTGCGGTTGTGTGAGCAGATCGGCGCCGCGCACGGCCTGCGGGTCGAGGCCCGGTTCGACGGCGAGTACCCGGTGACCGTCAACGACCCGGCGGAATACCGGTTCGCCGCAGACGTCGCCCAGGAGCTGTTCGGGCAGGCTCGGGTCACCGAGCTGACTGATCCGATGACCGGCTCCGAAGACTTCTCCCGGGTGCTGAACGAAGTCCCGGGCGCCTATCTGTTCGTCGGCGCCTGCAAGGGTGCCCCGCAGGAATCCGCCTCGAACCACTCGCCGCTGGCCGCCTTCGATGACGCGGTGCTGCCGGATTGCGCGGCGCTGCTCGCCGAACTGGCATGGCGGCGTCTGATCCGCGGCTGATCGGCCGGGTCTCAGACGGCGATCGGCGCCTTGATCGCCGGGTGCGGATCATAGCCGTGCACGGTGACGTCCTGGTACTCGATGCTGTCCAGATCGGTGATGTGGTCGGCGATCTGGAGTGTCGGCAGGGGACGGGGGCACCGCTGCAGCTGCAGCTTCGCCTGCTCGTAATGGTTCGCGTACAGGTGGGCGTCACCCAGGGTGTGGACGAAGCTGCCGGGTTGCAGTCCGACCACCTTCGCCACCAGATGCACCAGTAGCGCATAGGAGGCGATGTTGAACGGAACCCCGAGGAACACGTCCGCCGACCGTTGGTACAGCTGGCAGCTGAGACGATCGCCGGCGACGTAGAACTGGAACAGCGAGTGGCACGGCGGCAATGCCATGTCCCGCACCTCGGCAACGTTCCAGGCCGACACGATGTGCCGCCTGGAATCCGGATCGTTGCGGATGGAGTCCAGCACCGCGGCGATCTGGTCGATGTGCCGGCCGTCCGGGGTCGGCCAGCTGCGCCACTGGTGCCCGTACACCGGGCCGAGTTCGCCGTCGGCGTCGGCCCATTCGTCCCAGATCCTGACTCCGCGCTCCTGCAACCAGCCGACGTTCGTCGACCCCCGCAGGAACCAGAGCAGTTCGACGATCACCGATCTCAGGTGGACCTGCTTGGTGGTGACCACAGGGAAGCCCTCGGCCAGGTCGAAGCGCATCTGGTGGCCGAAGATGCTGCGGGTGCCGGTGCCGGTGCGATCGGACTTCTCCACTCCCTCGGTGAGGACGCGATCCATCAGATCCAGGTATTGCTGCATGCCCACCAGCTTAGGAGCCGGTACTGACAACGCGTGCTGGTGGCAACGCCCAGTGGACTGGCAATCGCATCGTTGACCGAGTCGGCGCTGGTCTGGGCGTCGAAGCGCCCGGCATGGCGTCCGAGCGCCCAGCTTGCCGCACGCCGGTCAGCACCATCGATCAGCCGATCTGCTGATCGACATAGCACCAGCGCCAGTGTTCGCCCGGCTCGAAGCTGCGCATCACCGGGTGTCCGGTGCCCTCGTAGTGCCCGGTTGCGTGCTTGCCCACCGACGAATCGCAGCACCCGACGTTTCCGCACCGCAGGCACATCCGCAGGTGCACCGGTAGGGTTCCTTCGCGCTCGCAGTCCAGGCAGTGGTCGGCATTCGACGTCGCGTCTGCCCGTGCGAGTTCCAGGTGTTCACATTCCGGCGGCGCGACCGGCGCGGCGACGACCTCCCGGTCCAGAGCGACCGAGCGCTGGGAGATCGTCGACAGCATCGACTCCTCGACGTCCAGGCTGCCGAGCACCATCCCGAGTACCTCCTGGTCGACCTGGCCGTCACCGCGCATCTTCAGCACCGTCTCGCGTTCAACCCGCAGGGTGAGAAGACGCAGCCTGCGATACTCGTCCGACGGCGTCTCGTCGCCGGTGTCCCGACCCAGTTGCTCCCAGATCTTGTCCGTCCGATGCCGGATGCGTTGCTGGAGCGCATCTCTGGTGGGGTCGGTGACGTGGCCGACGTGGTCCAGAGCTGCCAGCGCCTCGACTCCCGCGGTTTCCAGCACGGTCGCGATGGCCAGCGCGTCCTGCCGCGGATCCGGTCCCTGCACCCCGAGTGTGCGGACCAGCAGCGGCAGTGTGGTGCCCTGCAACAGCAGTGTTCCGGCGGTGACCACCAGCGCGGCCAGGATCAGCAGCTGTCGATAGGGAGTGTTGTCCGGCAACAGGAATGCGGCAGCGAGCGTGACCACGCCGCGCATGCCTGCCCAGCCGACGATAAGTGACCCGGAGAAGGTCGGTCCCTGGCCATCGGATCTGACGGGCCGACGGAACAGCACGAACCGGCCGCCGATCACCCAGGCCAGCCGGACCAGGATGACAGTGACCAGCATCGCGGCGCAGAACCAGACGACGGTCAGGGCCGGTGTGCCGGTGTCGGCGACATCCGCCAAGATCCGTTTGGCCTGCAGGCCGATCAGCAGGAAGACGGCGTTCTCCAGCAGGAACTGGATGGTGGTCCAGTTGGTGCGCTCGGAGAGCCTGGACTGCGCGGTCTGCACTACGGGGGCCTTGTGGCCGAGGATCAGGCCAGTGGTGACCACGGCGATGACACCGGAGGAGTGCGCCTGTTCCGCCGGCAGGTAGGCGGCCCACGGCAGGATGAACGAGATCGCGGTGTCCACCACCGAATCGGTGATGCGCTTGCGGATCCAGACCGCGATCAGCGCCACGGCCATCCCGATGGCGATGCCACCCACCAGCGCCAACAGGAACGAACCGCCGATGCTGACGGCGGTCGCGGTTCCGCCCAGCGCGGCGATCGCTGCCCGCAGGCAGGTGATGGCGCTGGCGTCGTTCACCAGCGACTCGCCCTCCAGGATGGCCAGCAGGTTGCGTGGTAGCCCCACCCTGCGGCCGACGGCGGTGGCCGCCACCGCATCCGGTGGGGCGATGACGGCCCCCAACGCGAACGCCGCCGCGAACGGGATGGGCAGGATGAGGCAGGCCACCAACCCGACGATCGCCGCGGTCGCCAGCACCAGCAGCACCGACAGGTAGCCGATCACCCGGATGTTGACCCTGAAGTCGACGGCCGACGTGCGGATCGCGGTGGCGTACAGCAGTGGTGGGAGCAGGCCGAGCAGCACGACCTCCGAGTCCAGATGCACATCGGGGACGAACGACGGGAAGGAGGCGGCGCTACCGACCAGCATCAGCACCAGCGGTGCCGACAGCCCCAGCCGCTGCGCCAACCTGTCGAAAAGCACCACCGCAACGGCGATCGCTGCGATACCAACGGCGATGTCCATCCGGTCATCGTCACACGCCCCGGCCGCCGTCCGGTCGCCAGCTGTCGGACCGTCGGTGCAGGATGAAGCGAGAGACATCTGAGGAGGGCATCCATGGCGTCGTCCCGGCCGGCTCGCCCGGAGGACATCAGCGAGATTGCTCGCGGCCTGCCCGAGGTGACGAGCGAGCCGGCGTGGGGTGGCCTGCCGTCGTTCAAGGTGCGCGGCAAGGTCTTCGTCATCTACCGCGGCCCTGGCAAGGACGCGCTGGACGCACGCGGTGAAATGATTCCGGACGCCATCGTGATCAGTTGTACGGCGGACGACAAGCAGGCCATGGTCGCCGACCCTGAGATGCCGTTCTTCACCACCGATCACTTCAACGGGTACAACGCGGTGCTGGTCCGGGAGTCGGAACTGGGCGGTATCACCAGGGACGAACTGGCTGAGGTGATCACCGACGCTTGGCTGGCCAGGGCTCCGAAGCGGGTGGCAGCTCAGTGGCTGGCCGAGCAGCAGCAGGCCGTCCAGGGCACGCTCGGGTCGCCCTCAGATCACCCGTAGTCGGATGGTCTCCGGCATCGCGCGCAGCTGATCCGGAACGGTGTCGGGCAACTCGGCGACGTCTGTCACCACATATCCGTTGTGCCCCAATGTGTTCAGCACTTGACCCTCGATGTTGACACCGTTGTCGGCAAGGATGCCGTTCATCGTCGCCAGGACTCCGGTGGTGTTGACATGGAAGTGCACCAGGCGGCGGTCGCCCGGCCTCCGGGGGAGAGCGAGCGACGGCAGGTTCACGCTCAGGGCGGTGCTGCCGTCCTGCACATAGTCCCGCAGTTTGGTGGCAACGAACCGGCCGATGTCCTCTTGGGCCTCCTCCGTCGACCCCCCGATGTGCGGGGTGAGGATGACGTTCGGGATGTTCTGCAGCGGGGAGGTGAAGGCGTCACCACGCTTCTTGGGTTCCTCGGGAAAGACGTCGACGGCGGCGCCGGCGATGTGCCCCGACCTCAGATGTGCGGCCAGCGCCGCATAGTCGACGACGAACCCCCGTGACAGATTCAGGAACAGTGAGCGGGGCCGCATCCGGGCGAACTGCTCGGCGCCGAAGAACCCGGCATTGCCGGCCCGACCGTCGACGTGCAAGGTCACCACCTCGGCGACATCCAGCAGCTCGCCGAGCGAGGAGCAGCGACGGGCATTGCCGAGGGCCAGCTTGTCGTCGGTGTCGTAGAAGTACACCTGAATGCCGAGCGCCTCGGCGATCACCGACAGCTGCGAGCCGATGTTGCCGTAGCCGACTATGCCCAGGCGCCGGCCGCGGATCTCATGACTTCCGCTGGCCCGCTTGTCCCAGATACCGCCGTGCAGCGCGGTGTCTTTCTCTGTGAGCCGGCGGGCCATCATGATGATCTCCGCGGTGGCCAGCTCCACCACCGACCGAGTGTTGGAGAATGGTGCGTTGAAGGCGACGATGCCGCGTTCGGCGGCGGCTGCCAGGTCGATCTGGTTGGTGCCTATGCAGAACGCCCCTATGGCCTTCAGGTCGGCAGCTGCCTCCAGCACCCGCCTGCTGACTTCGGTCTTGGACCGGATGCCGAGCAATTCGACGCCATCCAGCGCCCGGATCAACTCGTCCTCGTCGAGCGCGCCGGGTACGGACTCGATCTCCATCCCGGCCGCCGTCAGCAGATCGACGGCCAGCGGGTGCACGCTTTCCAGCAGAAGTGCTTTCACACCGCCCATGCTCCCAGGCCCGAAACCGGGGCCGGCGAGCAGGGCGTCCGCCTCGCCGGGGGTCCGCTGCGGCCGTCGTCCCACCCGTCCGGCGAGGTCCACCCAGTGGGTTGCTGGGTCGTCGCCATCGGCGGCGGTGCAGCGCGTCGGAACTCGGAGCCCCGAACTCGACGACCTGGGCTACTGTGGTCGTTCCGTTGGCATGTGGGCAGGTGGGACCGATGACCGCTCGGGTCGGCAGGGTGCTCCCGCGCGCAGCAGACGGGTCTGCCCCATCCAGCTGACAAGAGCGCCCATCGACGAACCGAAAGGCGCTCTGGTGTCGCATTCTCCTTCATGCTCTTCGCTCTCCGTACAGGCTCTGGTCAGCCGATTGCGGGCGTCCGGTTGCGTTTTCGCCGAGGACGAGGCCGCATTGCTGTTGTCGGCGGCGCGCTCGGCGCAGGAGCTTGCCGAGATGCTGGACCGACGGATCGGCGGCCATCCGCTCGAGTACATCGTTGGTTGGGCCGAGTTCCGCGGCCTGCGGATCGCGGTCGAGGCGGGAGTTTTCGTGCCACGCACACGGACGGAGTTCCTGGTGGAACAGGCGGTGGAGGTGACCCGGGCGGGTGCGGTGGTGGTCGATCTCGGTTGCGGGGCCGGCGCGATCGGCGCCGCGATCGCGGCAGCAGCTACCGGTGTCGAGCTCTACGCCGCAGACATCGATCCGGCCGCGGTCAGGTGTGCGCGGCGCAACCTGCTCGGGGTGGGTCGGGTGTATCAGGGCGATCTCTATCACCCGCTGCCCACCGCCCTGCACGGCCGCGTCGACGTGCTGGCCGTCAACGCGCCGTATGTGCCAACGGACACGATCGCGCTGATGCCAGCGGAGGCACGGCTGTACGAGGCAAGAGTTGCCCTCGACGGGGGCGCCGACGGTATGGACATCCAGCGACGGGTGGCCGCGGGGGCGCCGCAGTGGCTCGCGCCCGGGGGTCATCTGCTGATCGAGACCAGTGAACGCCAGGCGCCGCACACCGCGGACGCCGTCACCGCCTCCGGCCTGCTCTCGCGAGTCGCGCGGGACGAGGAGATCGACGCCACCGTTGTCATCGGGCGCTGGGACTGAGGCGCCGGCTGCACTGAGGCGCCGGCTGCACCCCGACGCCGCGACTGGTGCCGACCGGGGTATCACCCCGTCGCACCGAGCTGACCGCCGAACCCGACTGCCGTCTACGACTCGCCGCGCCTGCCCCCCGGTCGGCGGAAGCCGCTGGGTATGCTGCGATCGCACGATCGATGCTTCTGTCACCTCAATGGAGCAGCGACCCGTCTTCGATGTGCGAATTCGCCCTGCGCATCGCCAACCTGAGAGCAACACACTGACGTGAAGATTCGAGGGTGTTCGTGACGGGGATCGCCGGGCCGCCACCGCGGCAGCCGGACGGGAGGGCGACGGCAACCAGCTGCCCGAGGAAAGTCCAGCAGCTGGACGGTCTGCTGTGGCTCACCGGACAGGGCGACATCCAGGCCTTCGGCCGACTGTACGACCTGACCGCCCCCAGGATCTGGGGACTGACCAGGTCCATCCTGCGAGACCGTGGGCTGGCCGAGGATGCCACCCAGGACGTCTACTTCGAGATCTGGCGCCGCGCGGCCGGCTTCGACAGCACCAAGGGCCCGGCGATCTCCTGGATGCTGATGCTGGCCCATGCCCGATCGGTGGATCGCGTCCGCCGCGTCGAGACTCTGCGCAGACGCGAAGACAGCTTTGCCAGGCTGTCCTTCGATCCCGACGTCGACTCCGCGATCGAGCAGATCATCCGCATGGACAACGACCGGCAGGCGCACGCGGCACTGGCCGCACTGACGCCACTCCAGCGGCAGGCGATTCACCTGACGTATTTCCTCGGCCACAGCAATTCGGAAGCCAGCCGGCTGCTCGGAATTCCGCTGCCGACGTTCAAGGACCGGATCCGGGGCGCCCTGCATACCATGCGCAGCATTGCATCTGGCGGCTGACGCACTACCTCCGGCTATGACGTCACTCGGCGGGGACCGCTGATCAGCTCACCTCGGCGCGCCGTCTCGACGGAAGATAAGCGAACTGTCGATGCAACGTCCTGGCACCGCGCAACAGAACGGATTGCTACCGGCACGGTGTGGTGGTCAATGGTCGGCCTGCTGGCCGGTGATGTTGACCAGCCACTGCACCCCGAACTTGTCGGTGCACATGCCGAAGGTGTCGCCCCACGGCGCTTGCTCCAACTCGGCGGTAATGGCCGCTCCATCGGAGAGTTTGTCCCAGTAGCCGCGCAGTTCCGCCTCGTCCTCACCGCTGAGCGATACCGAGATGTTGTCGCCGGGCGTGTAACTCATGCTGCTCGGGGTGTCCGCTCCCATCAGGGTGAGCCCAGCGGGGGACGACAGCATGCCGTGCATGATCTTGTCCTGTTCGGCGGGATCCTCGCTGGCGTGAAGGTCCCCGAACGTGTTCAGCGTCAGCTCGCCGCCGAACACCGAGCGGTAGAACTCCATCGCTTCTCGGGCGTTGTCGCGGAACCCGAGGTAGGGGTTCAGGTGTGTCGTCATCGGAGCGGCCTCCTGGGTATCGGGGAAGCACTCATCATCAACCCGGCTCGACGGGACATCAACACACAGCCGCCCACCGCCGACAACGCCGGACCATTCCCGCCGAGTTCGGCCATCGGCGTCCTATCGCTCTCAGTGCGGTTCGGCGGCCCAGGGGTGGGGCGACGGCGAGAGCACGGGACCCGGAACGGCCGTGCCCCGGCCCTCATCCGCTGCGGCGGAGAAGTGTGCGACGGCGATGGCGCCGGTGACGGCGAGAATGAACCCGACAGCTCCGGGGCCGACCATCCCGGCGCGCGGACGGTCGCCCAGCAGCGAGAGCCCGACGGCCGACGGCAGCACCGTGTTGGTGGTGAACATGACAGCGCTGACCGCGGTGGCACTTCCGAGCTGAAGCGCCCTGGCGAACACTGCGGTGGCGATGACTCCGTTGGCCACGATGGCCCAGACGGCGGGCTCGCCGAGCAGGTCGGCGATCGAGTTTGGCGCCGGCATGGTCCGTGCCGAGACAGCCACCGCGGCGAACCCCAGACCTGCCCCGAACGCCAGTGTGATCACGCCCAGTGCCGGTGGCCGAACCCGATCGCCGTACCGGCCGATGCCAGCGACGACCACTGCCAGCGCCAACAGGATCCACCGCCACCGGGCGGGCAGGTTGTGCGCTGGGCCAGGTGCGGCCGACACCCCGACGAGTACCAACCCGAGGGCCGCGACTGCCAGCGCCAGCCACCCGATGCGGACCATCCGGACGCCGATCGCGGCCGAGATGGCGGCGGTGACAGCGACGCTGCACGCCAGTACCGATTGCACCAGGAACAGCGGCAGGTGTCGCAGCGCGGCCGCCGCGCAGAGGAACCCGCCGATGTCGATGAACACGCCCGTCCAGTACATCGGGTGACGGGCGACCTTGGCCAGATCGTCGTGGGAGCCGCCGAAGGCGCCGGATCGGCGGACCGCCATCGACTCGAGCACCGAGCCGGTTCCGGAGCCGACCGCGCCGAGCACGGCCAGCAGATATCCGAACAGCATCCGAGCAGTGTCGCAGAGGCAATTGTCCGGCTGTCCGGGTCGTCGGCCGGGCGCTCCGCGGCGCACGTGGTGGCGGGCTCAATCGTTACCGTTTCGTGATTGACCGGGCCCTGTGGTCGCGCCACACTGGCCGGAACCGGTTCCGGAACCGGTTCCGCGAGACGCAGAGTCGGGTCAACGCAGGGGAGGTACTGGTTCGTGCGGATCACCATCGCCGACATTGCCACCCGCGCCGGTGTCAGCAAGACCACGGTGTCCCGGGTGCTCAACGGCAAGTCCGACCTCGACGAGGGCACGGCCGCTCGGGTCCGGCAGATCATCGAGACACTCGGCTACGTCCCCAGTTCCGGGGCGGTGGGCCTGGCCAGAGGCCGGACCGGAGTGGTCGGCGTATTGATCCCCTCCCTCACCTGGCCCTGGATGGGGGAGGTGCTGCAGGGCGTCATCGATGCCCTGGAGACCGCATCCCATGGCGTCATGCTGTTCACCTGCAACCGCGGCGACGAATCGATGCGCCGGTTCGCCTCCCAGGTGTCCGCCAAGTCCTTCGACGGGCTGGTGGTGATCGAGCCGGAGGGCACCCTCGACTACATCGCCGGCCTGCACGCCGAGGGCCTGCCGGTGGTGATGATCGATGACCGTTCCCGCCAGCCGCTGTTCCCGTCGGTCGCCACCACCAACTTCGCCGGAGCGGAATCGGCGGCACACCATCTGCTGGCGACCGGACGCCGGCTCCCAGTGGTGATCGGCGGATGCGACGGCTTCGGCTGCACCACCGAACGCCTGGAAGGCTTCGCCCAGCCCTTCTCCGAAGCTGGGCTGCCGATCGACGCCGACCGGGTGACGCCCGGCGATTTCACCTTCGACGGCGGCCGGCTCGCCATCGAGGGGTTCCTCGACGCCGGGATCGCATTCGATGCGGTGTTCGCCCACAACGACCTCTCCGCCGCCGGGGCGCTCCGGTCGTTGCGGGCGGCCGGGGTCAGCGTTCCGGCAGATGTCGCGGTGGTCGGGTTCGACGACGTCCCGCTGGCTGCCGTCATCGAGCCCGCGCTGACCTCGGTGCATCAGCCTTTACGTGAGATGGGTACCGCGGCCGCCGGCCTGCTGCTCGCCGAAGTCCGCGGCACCCCGAAGTCGGAACCGCGGCACGTGATCGCCACCACGCTGGTTGTCCGCGACTCCACCTGACATGCGCCCGCGCACCCGGCCGCACTCCGAACAGCCCGCCCGTCCATACATCCATCAGCTGGAAGTCCGAGAGGTCGAAAGGAACATCGCCCGTGCAGGCTCTGGCATCACTACCCGGCGATTTCGTCTGGGGCGCAGCGACTTCGGCCTACCAGATCGAAGGCGCGCACGATGTCGACGGACGCGCACCGTCGATCTGGGACACTTTCTGCCGGCAGCCGGGCGCCATCGACGGTGGCGACACCGGCGATGTGGCCTGCGATCATTACCACCGATGGCCGGAGGATCTGGACCTGCTCGCGGATCTGGGAGTCGACGCCTACCGGTTCTCGGTGGGCTGGCCCCGGGTGATCCCCGATGGTGTCGGCGCGGTGAACCGGAAGGGTCTTGACTTCTACCAGGGGCTTGTCGATGGCCTACTGGCCAGGGGCATCGTGCCGTTCGTCACGCTCTACCACTGGGATCTGCCGCACAGCACGATCCATCCCGCCAGCGATCGCCCCGAAGATGTCGCGGCCGCCGGGCGTGGCGACGGACACACCAACCGGTGGTGGCTCGATCCGATCCACGGGCGGGGCTATCCGGAGGACATGATACGAACCTATGGGGTGGAGCTTCCGTTGCGCGGCAACGATCTTGCGGTGATCTCCGAGCCTCTTGACTACCTCGGGGTGAACTACTACAAGCGGGAAGTGGTGCGCGACAATCCCTCGGCGGGTGGCGCGCGGACAGCCGAGGTCCGGGTGGTCGGCGCCGTGGAAACCGCGATGGGCTGGGAGGTGCACCCGCAGGGTCTTCGGGACATCCTGGTGCGCGTTGCCGACGAGTACGGTCCCCGCAGGATCTACATGACGGAGAACGGTTCTGCCTGGTCCGACCGGGTGGCAGCCGATGGGTGCATCGACGATGTGGAACGCGCCGAATACCTGGACGCTCACATCGATGCGGTCGCGGCTGCGTGCCGTCGGGGCGCTCCGGTGGCCGGTTACTTCGTGTGGTCCCTGCTGGACAACTTCGAATGGGCGTACGGCTACGACAAGCGGTTCGGTGTGGTGGGCGTCGACTTCCGGACCCAGCGGCGGACGGTCAAGACCAGTGGCGGCCGCTTTGCCGGCATCATCGCCCGGCACCGCGCCGGTCGGGTCGTCGCCGAGGGAAGGGCGTGAGCTGTGGGCGTCTTCATCCGACGGATCGGTTTCTATCTGGTGGCCGCGATAGCAGCCGTCACGCTGGACTTCTTCATCCCGCGGATGGTGCCGGGAAATCCCGTGCTCACCGCCCTTGCACAGATGAAAAGTGCTCCACCGCAAGCGATCCACGCGCTCGAGCTGCAGTACGGTGTCGGTACGGGGCAGGGGCTGTGGGGCCAATACTGGCACTTCTGGAACATGATTCTGCATGGCGACCTGGGATTCTCGATGAGCCAGGGCAACGTCCCGGTGACCCACGTGATCGCCGACCACTTCTACTGGACCGTCATCCTGGTCGGACTGGCGACAGTGATCAGCTTCGTCGTAGGGACCGCGATCGGCACCCTCGCGGCATGGAAGCGTGGATCCTGGGTCGAGCAGTTGCTGCCGCTCACCACCTTCCTGCAGGCGATGCCCTACTTCTTCCTTGCCACCTTGCTGGTATTGGTGTTCTCGGTCCACCTGGCTTGGTTCCCGGCCATCAACGGCTACGACTATCTCAACAGCACGATCGGCTGGAATTGGGCCTTTATCAAAGACGCTCTGTACCACGGCATATTGCCCGCCCTGACGATCGTGGGGGCGTCGCTGGCCGGCTGGATCATCGGCATGCGCAACATGATGGTGACAGTTCGGGACGAGGACTACGTGCTGCTGGCCGAAGCAGCCGGACTGCCGGCCCGCCGGGTGGTCTGGTACGCGGTTCGCAACGCCATCCTGCCCCAGGTGTCGAGCTTCGCGATGGCGCTGAGTTTCGTGGTCGGCGGCTCGGTGCTCACCGAGATCGTCTTCTCCTACCCGGGAATCGGATTCATCCTGCTGTCCGCCGTCAAGAGCCTGGACTACGCGCTGGTGCAGGGCATCTTCCTGGTCATCACGCTGGTGGTGCTGGCAGCCAACTTCTTGGCCGACATCCTTTACGTGGCCCTGGATCCGCGCACCCGGCAGGAGGCCTGATCCACCGTGGGAATCATCGACGTCACCGGTGGCGACACCCTGCAGCTGATCGCGCCGGGCCCGGCCGCACGACCGAAGCGCCGGTTCCGTCTCGCTCGGTCCACCAAGATGATCGTGGGCCTGGTGCTGCTGGGCATCTTCGTCCTTCTGGCCATCATCGGGCCGCTGATCGCGCCGTACGACCCGACGGCCCTTGGCCCGCTGGCGGGTCCGCCGCTCCCCGGTTCCACGGTGCCCTCGCAGGGCCCGGGTGGTAGCCACTGGCTCGGGCAGACCACGATCGGCGGAGACATCTTTTCACAGCTGCTGGCCGGAACCCGGCCAACTGTGATCGTCGCATTCCTGGCCGGAGCGGTGGCGACGGCGTTGGCGGTCATCATCGGGATCACCGCCGGCTATGTCGGCGGCCTGCTGGACGAGGTGCTGTCCATGCTGGCGAACATCTTCCTGGTCATTCCGGCGCTGCCGCTGCTCATCGCGATCGGCGCATTTCTCGGGCCGGAGCGGACCGGGAACCCCATCGTGGTCAGCCTGATCATCGCGCTGACGGGTTGGGCATGGGGGGCCAGGGTCATTCGAGCCCAGACCCTGTCCATCCGCAGCCGGGACTTCGTGGAAGCGGCGAAGGTCAGCGGCGAGAGCACCTGGCGGATCATCTTCGCCGAGATCATGCCCAACCTGACCGCCGTGATCGCCTCCTCGTTCCTGTTCACCACCATCTACGCCATCGGCACCTACGTCGGCCTCGGCTTCCTGACCGTGGTCACCGCAGGGGCGGATTACAACTGGGGCACCATGTTGTTCGACGCGACGTCGAGTTCCGCGGTGGAGTCCGGATCCTGGTGGTGGTACATCCCGCCGGGCCTGGCGATCGCGCTGCTGGGCACAGCGTTGGCGCTGATCAACTTCGGAGTGGACGAGTACATCAACCCGCGACTCCGGACGGCAACCGGCGGACGGAAGGCGCGCAGGAAGATCGGTGTGAAGGGGGCGGCCCATCTCGGTTTCACCCCTGTCGTCCGCAGGTCCACCCTGGCGACCGGCCGAGCGGCCCGCGCAGGCCTGGAGAAATCACTGTGACCCGGGATCTGTCGACGCCCGTAGCCGGCCGGTCGCCGCAGATGCGGGACCGGCCCGCCACCACCAGCGGCACCACCCCGGCCGCGGGCAGACCGGGGGCGCGCGTCCCGGCGGAACCGACCGGGGACCTGCTGCTGGAGATCCGCGGTCTGAGCGTCGACTACGGCTTCGGCGACAACCCGGTCCACGCCGTGGACGACGTCGACCTGACGATCCGGCGCGGTGAAGTGGTGGGACTGGCCGGCGAGAGCGGCAGCGGAAAGTCCACCCTGGCCTATGCGGTGACCAGACTGCTGCGCGACCCCGGCGTCATCACGGCGGGTGAGGCCTACTTCTACGACTGGCCGGCGGGTAGCTACCGGGACGGCCAGGTCGCGGCGGACGGTTCGAACGGGCCGGGCCAGGGGGCCGGACCTCGCAGGGTGGACCTGCTGTCACAGGACCGGCGAGTGTTGCAGCAGGTGCGCTGGTCACAGATCGCCGTGGTGTTCCAGAGCGCGCTGCACGCGTTGAACCCGGTGCTACGGGTCGGCAAGCTGCTGGACGACGTGCTGAAGGCGCACGACAAGGAGATGTCCAGGGTGCAGCGGCGCGCACGCTGCGAAGAGCTGCTGCGTATGGTCGGCATCTCTCCCGACCGGTTGAGCAGCTATCCGCACCAACTCTCCGGTGGTATGCGGCAACGGGTGATGATCGCGCTGGCACTGGCGCTGCGGCCGAGCCTACTGATCATGGACGAGCCGACCACGGCGCTGGATGTGGTGATCCAGCGGGAGATTCTGGAAGAGCTGATGGACCTGCGGGAGCGGCTGGGGTTCAGCGTCCTATTCATCACCCACGACCTGTCGCTACTGATCGAGATCGCCGACACCATCGCCGTGATGTACGCCGGACGCCTGGTCGAGAAGGCGCCGGCCAGGGCACTTTTCCGGGCGCCGCGACATCCGTACACCTACGGACTGACCAAGTCCTTCCCCTCGTTGCACGGTGAGGCCAGGGTGATGTCCGGGATCGCCGGATCACCACCCGATCTGCGGCGGGTGCCGGCGGGATGCCCGTTCCATCCGCGCTGTGACTGGGCGATGGACGAATGCCGCACCCAGGAGCCACCGATGCTGGACATCCGTGACGCCTCTGGGTCGAGGCAGGCGCTGTGCTGGCTGCAGGACGGACAGCACCAGGTGCCGCCGCCGCTCGCCGTGACACCGCCGGCGGCCGGCACCGACGCCGCCCGACCCAGCATGCGAGGCGGATCGCGGCGTCGGCGGGATGCCGTCACGACGCTCGGACAGGACAGCCCGTGACCGCCGACCTTCCGCTGGCCAAGCGGTCAACACCGCCGTCAACGAAACCGCGGTCAACGGGTGCGGATTCGCCGGAGCCCGGCGACCGCCGGCCGGTGCTCGAGGCCGTTGACGTCACCAAGCACTTCCGGGTCAGGGTCGGGCGTTTCGGCCGGGGCACCGTGCATGCGGCGGAGAACATCTCGCTGGCTCTGTACCCGGGCTCGGTGACGGCCGTGGTGGGGGAGAGCGGTTCCGGCAAGTCGACCCTCACCAGGATGCTGGCCCGCACGCACAAGCTCACCTCGGGGCAGCTGTACTTCGACGGCGAGGAGATCAACCTGCACCAAGCGGCGTCCAAGGAATACCGCAGGTCGGTGCAGCTGGTCCTGCAGGACCCGTTCGCGTCGCTGAATCCGGCACACACCGTCCGCTACATCTTGGGTCGCCCGCTGCGCATTCACGGACGTGGCGGCGAGCACCTGGAAGAGAGCGTCCTGAACCTGCTGCGCCGGGTGTCCATGGAGCCCGCCGAACAGTTCATCGACAAGTATCCGCACGAACTGTCCGGCGGCCAACGCCAGCGAGTGTCGATCGCGCGAGGTCTGGCCGTCGAGCCCAAGGTGCTGATCGCCGACGAGCCGGTGTCGATGCTCGACGTCTCTATCCGGTTGGGCGTGCTGAACCTGCTGGCGGACCTCCGGGATCGCGAGCGACTGGCGATCCTGTACGTCACCCACGACATCGCATCGGCCCGCTACCTCGCCGACACCATCATGGTGATGTACGCCGGCAAGGTCGTCGAGGTCGGGTCGGCGGATCAGATCACCAATTCGCCTGCCCACCCGTACACCAAGCTGCTGATCAGTGCCGCCCCGGACCCGGAGGTCCAGGAGAAGACGTGGCTGGGCTCCTCCGGAGCGCCGCCCTCGCTGGTGAAACCGCCGACCGGATGCCGGTTCCATCCCCGGTGCCCGTTCGCCATGGACATCTGCATCACCGAGCACCCACCGTGGTTCCCGGTGACCGACGCCCACCGAGCGGCGTGCTGGTTGCACGACCCGGAATCCGGCGTGCTCCGGCGCTCCGAGATTCCCACCCAGGTCACGGGAGAGGGGTGACAGCCCAACACTGATTCCCGCCCGCCCGCCGGCAACGAATCACGTTTGCCCAACGGCGATCCGATCAATTGGCCGTCGGCGCCCTGCCGACCCGTTTCGAGAGGCCTTCATGTTACGCAAATCCATCTCCGGCGTCGCCGCCGTCGGCATCATCGGCCTGCTGGCATCTGCCTGCGGCAGTTCAGGTACCACCGCGAGTCCCACCACGGCGCAATCGGCCGCCGCCGCGTCATCGGCGGTGACCAGCGGTGCGTCGTCCTCCGAGTCCAGTGGCTCGTCGTCCGACTCCGGTGGCGGGTCCGCTTCCGGCAGCTCCTCGTCCGGCGGCTCGTCGTCGGAATCCGTTGGTGCGTCCGGTGGCTCGATGTCCGAGTCCGGTACCGCGTCCGGAGCGTCGACGGCCAGCGGTTCGTCGTCCAAGGGCGGCGGCAGCGCCGACCCACACGGCGGGGTCACGCTGGCCCAGGGGCCGCCGATGGCCACCAAGCAGGGCACCAAACCCTTGGTGGTGGAGAACAATCCGATCCCGTCGCTCGAGGCCAACTTCAATGCCTTCAACGCCAACGGCTTCGGGTACAAACTGAACATCGAAGGCCTGTTCTACGAGCCGATGCTGATGTTCAATGCGCTGAAGGCGAACACCGCCTACCCCTGGCTGGCAACCGATTTCGCCTGGAACGGAGATGGCACCGCCATCACCTTCACCCTGCGGGATGGGGTCAAGTTCAGCGACGGCTCACCGCTGACCGCCGAGGACGTCGCCTACACCTACCAGGTGATGAAGGACGTGCCGGCAACGAACCGGTCCGGCATTCCGGTCGCCGGCACGAGCGTTGACGGCGCCAACAAGGTCACCGTGAAGTTCACCGCCCCGCAGTTTCAGAACATCTACAACATCGCCGGGCAGACGTTCATCGTCAAGAAGAGTGCCTACAGCGCATCAGGCGACCCGTCCAAGTTCGCCGACCCGCAGCCCGTCGGCACCGGCGCGTACACGCTGGCCAAGTTCACCCCGCAGGGACTGCAGTTCAAGGCAAACCCCGGTTACTGGGGCGGGACGCCCGGCGTTCCCGAGGTCGATGTGCCCTCCTACTCGAGCAATGACGTTGCCCTGCAACAGCTCGCGGCGGGACAGATCGACTACGCCGGAAACTTCGTGTCGAACATCGAGCAGAGCTTTGTGGCCAAAGACCCTGCCCATCACAAGTACTGGTTCCCGGCGATCAACACCGTCGGCCTGGTATTCAACGTTTCCACCGGCCCGGAAGCGCTGAAGGAGGCCGCGGTCCGCAAGGCGATCAGTGCCGGGCTGGACCGGACCAAGGTCGCGACCCAGGCCGAGCAGGGCTACGAGCCCCCGGCGACGTCCTCCAGCGGGCTGTTGCTGCCGAACTTCGCCAGCATGCTGCCGGCCGCCTACAAGGACGACCTGAAGCCGGGCCAGGATGCCGACGCCGTGAACAAGCTGATGACCGGCGCCGGCTACGCCAAGGACGGCAGCGGCATCTGGGCGAAGGGTGGCAAGCCGGTGTCCTTCAGCATCGAGGATCCAACTGCCTATACCGACTACTACCAGGCGGCCCAGATCATGTCGGCCGACCTCAAGGCGGTCGGATTCGACGCGAAGGTCAGCGGAGTGGACGCCAACAAGTGGTACGCCGACCTCGCTGCCGGGACCTTCGACACGGCCATCCACTGGGGCAACACCGGCCCGTCGCCCTACGCCCAGTACGAGGGCTGGCTGGATCCGGCGATCGCACAGGGCAACAACGCCAGTGGCAACTACGGCCGCTTCAACAACCCGGAGGCCACCAAGGCTCTAGCCAGCTACGCCAAGGCCGGCACCAACGAGGAGAGTGCCGCAGCGATCAACACCCTGGCGAAGGTGATGTCCGAGCAGGTGCCGGTGGCGCCGATCATGTACGCCGCCGGATGGTATGAGTACAACACCAAGAAGGGGTACACCGGTTGGATCGACAAGGACCACCAGTACATGGATCCGTCACCGAACCCGGCCAACGTGGCTTATGTGATCCTGCACCTGATCCCCGAGGGCTGAGCGCTATTGATGGGAACGATCCGCCCGGCCGATGCGAGCGTCGGCCGGGCGGGTTGTGGACGGGTCATCGGGGTGACCTGCGGACGACGACTCACCGATCGGTGAGTTTCAGATCGCTGAACGCCGACCGGGCTTGCGGGTCGGCAGCCGAACCGATGGAGGTCTCGCTGATGTCTGTGTCCGAATGGCCGGAGTCCCAGATGCCGAACACCCAGCTGTCGACGGTGCAGTCGCCGACGTGCCACTCACCCGGGCGGACGGGCGCCCAGCCCCGACCACCAGGTCGGCGGCGGAGCCGGCAGCTGCTGGCCGGTCTGGTCGCGATGGTGCTCGCCGGTTCGATGACGAGTACCGGTGTCGCGGCCGCGGCGCCGCCGGTTCCGCAAGCGGGCCTTGGTCACGGCCAGCCGGGCGGCCCGCCCGATTTCGGTGATCATGTCAAGATCTTCGATCCGAGTATGCCGGTCAGCCAGATCCAGGCCACTGTCGACGCGGTGGCCGCCGAGCAGGTCGACAACGAGATGGGCAGCCAGCGGTACGCGCTGCTGTTCAAGCCGGGTACCTACGGTTCCGCCGCTCAGCCGCTGATCTTCCAGGTCGGGTACTACACGGAGGTCGCCGGCCTCGGGAAATCTCCTACGGACGTCACCATCAACGGCCACGTCGACGTCTACAACCGCTGCCTGGGAACCCCCGACCAGCCGAACTGCATCGCGCTGGACAACTTCTGGCGGTCGATGTCGAACCTGACGATCAACGTCACCGGCGGCAGCGACGGCTGCCGGGCGTCCGCCGAGTTCTGGGCGGTCTCCCAGGCGTCGCCGTTGCGGCGGGTCAAGATCACCGGCGGCAACGTGTCGTTCATGGACTACTGCACTGCCGGCCCGCAATACGCCAGCGGCGGCTTCCTCGCCGATTCGCAGACCGGCTTCATCATCAACGGCTCCCAGCAGCAGTTCCTGACCCGCAACAGCAGCATCGGTGGATGGTCGAACGGTGTCTGGAACCAGGTGTTCGCCGGTGTTCAGGGAGCGCCCGCCCAGTCCTTCCCTGATCCGCCGTACACCACCCTGCCGACCAACCCGGCGAGCCGGGAAAAGCCCTACCTCTACCTCGACGCTGCCAACCGGTACAACGTCTTCGTACCCGCCGCCGCCACCAACAGCTCCGGCACCACCTGGGCGGCCGGCGCGACGCCGGGGCGTTCCATCCCGCTCAGCGATTTCTACGTCGCCAGACCCGGGGACTCCGTCAAGTCCATCAACAACGAGCTCGCCCGCGGCAAGAACCTGCTCCTCACGCCCGGGGTTTACGACATCGACCGGAGCATCAAGGTGAAGCGGGCCGACACCGTCGTCCTGGGCCTGGGGATTGCCACGCTGACGGCCGTCGACGGCGCCGTTCCACTCGCCGTCGCCGACGTCAAGGGCGTCGACATCGCCGGCATCATGATCGATGCGGGCGCCGTCAACTCCCCGGCGCTGCTGCGCGTCGGTAGTCGGCACGCGGTCAACGGTCGGGCGCGTCAGCACAACCACTGGTCCGACCCGGCCGATCCGACCGCGCTGCAGGACGTCTTCTTCCGGATCGGCGGACCGCACGCCGGCAGGGCGGATGTCAGCCTGGAGGTCAACAGCGACAACGTGATCCTCGATGACATCTGGGCCTGGCGCGCCGATCACGGGGTGGGCGTCGGCTGGACCGTCAACACCGCCGACACAGGCGTTGTCGTCAACGGCGACGACGTCACCGCGACCGGCCTGTTCGTCGAGCACTTCCAGAAGTACAACGTCATCTGGAACGGCGAACGCGGCAAGACGATCTTCTTCCAGAACGAACTGCCCTACGACGCGCCGAACCAGGCCGCCTGGCAGCACGACGGCGTTCTGGGCTGGGCAGCATACAAGATCGCGGACACGGTGAAGACCCACGAACTGTGGGGCGGAGGCAGCTACATCTACACCAATGTCGACCCGTCGATCCATGCCTCCCATGGCTTCGAGGTGCCGGTCACCGGTGGGGTGCGGCTGCACGACCTGCTGACCGTGGAGTTGGGGGCCGGCACCCTCGATCACGTCGTCAACGACACCGGCGCCCCGGTCACCGCCGCGAACGTGGGTGTCCCGAGCAACGTGGTGAGCTACCCGTAAACCCGCTACGAGGACCGATCCGGCTCGTGTCCCTGGGGGATTCGGGCCGGACCGTCGGAGCCAGGGTGCATCCCGTAGCCGCCATCAGCTGTCCGCCGCTAACAGGGCGGCGTACCGGGCGAGATACAGCGGCCATCCGGCGTCGCCTTCGACGCCTTCGCTGACGGCCTGCCAGCCAGGGCCGTGCCGGTCAATGTGGCGGTGTTGCAGTTCCACGCGGGTGCGTTGCGGGGTTTCGGCGATGAATCGGACCTCGACCTCGCTGGTGTTGTCCGGCTCGGTCTCGATCTGCCACTGTGGGCCGATATCCCAGCTGAACACGACGCGGTCCGGTGGCTGGTAGGCAAGGATGCGAGCCCAGCGGCATTCGCTGCCGTCCACCCCACGGTCGTAGATGTGGCCGCCGACACGTGGCTCGAATACGGTCTCGGCGATCTGAGCGCCGAGCAGGTTGTGCTCCGGTGGCTTGAAGTCGCCGAACCGCTCGGTGAACGCCGAGAATGCCTGCGAGATCGGTGCGTCTACGACGACCTGCTTGCGTACGACGGCGGCGGCAGCCTGAGTCATGACGAGTTCTCCTCTGTTGGCGGTTCGACGACGGTTGGTGGTTCGACGACGGTTGGTGGTTCGACGACGGTGGGTGGTTCGACGACGGTGGGTGGTTCGCCGACTGGTGCTTGTTCGACGACATCCTGGTAGCCGGCCAGCGCCCGGTTCCAGAAGGCGTCCAGCTGATCGCGCAGCGCGGCCACGCCTATCGGGTTGAGGCGGTAGATCCGGCGGGTGCCGGCCGCGCGCTCGGTGACCAGCCCAGCGTCCTTGAGGATCTTGAGGTGCTGGGAGACCGCCGGCCGGCTGACGGGTAACTGGTCGGCAAGCTCCCCGACCGCCTGCGGCCGCTCGGCCAGGCGCTCGACGATGGCTCGCCTGGTGCCATCCGCCAACGGGCCCATCACATCGCCGCTTGGGTAAGTGCTCACGAACGGTAAGTATGCCTTTACAGATGCGCTTCGTCAAGAACAATGGCGGCAGCAGCTCGAACGGGTGGATCAACGCGGCGCATGCGGAAGACCCTGCTCAAAGTTAGTTTCTGTGGGAGGACGTTCGTTCTTGTGCGATCGGGAATGAATCGATATCGTTCGCATCACACATTGATGCTGATAGTGCCGCGGGCGGACTTCGCCTCGACGCTTCCCACAGAGGAGTCGAACGTGAGCAACGATCATGGCCGGTCACCCCTTGTCACTCGAAGAGTCCTGCTGGGCACGGCCGCCGTCGGGGCGCTGGCCGCCGCGGCTCCAGCCGCGCCGGCGTCGGCCGCGCCGCCTGCGCCGGGATCGCCGGGTCGCCGTCGCCCGGTGCCGACGACTGTGGCCACCGAGGTGATGCGAGAGGCCTACGAAGAGGTCAAGACGCCGTATCCGTACGGCCCGGTGGTGACCGCGCCCCCCGGCACCGATCTGGTCGACTCACCCAGCGTGTTCCGGTATCGAAAACGTTGGTACATGGTGCATCTGGTGTTCCGGAACAACGGCTACGAGACCCTGCTCGCTTCCAGTCCCGACCTGCTGAACTGGAAGCTGGAAGGCACCATCCTGCCATTCCGCCCCGGGGCGTGGGACGCTCGGCAGGCGGCCGGCTACATCGCACTGCAGGACCCGGAGTGGGGTGGGTCGGCGGAGCTGGGCACTCACGACGGCCGGTACTGGATGACCTACCTGGGCGGTCCGGACGCCGGCTACGAAGGCGGCCCACTGTCGATCGGCGTCGCCAGCACCACCACTCCCGACAAGCCGATTCCGTGGAAGCGACTCGACGCCCCGGTGCTTGCTCCGAGTGACCCGGACACGCGCTACTGGGAGAGGTCCAAGCTGTTCAAGAGCACCGTGATCCGCGACCCCCACGCCAGTCTCGGAGCTCAGTTCGTCATGTATTACAACGCCACCGGAGCCGGGGGCTTCGGCAACGAGACGATCGGCATGGCGCTGTCGGACGACATGGTCCGCTGGCGCCGGTACCGCGAGCCCCCTGTCGTCTTGCCCTACGAGTGGCACGGGGCAGCGGTAGCCGGTGACCCGCAAGTTGTCCGGATCGGCGACCTGTGGGTGATGTTCTTCTGGAACACGATCGACACAGCGCCCAACGGCAGGTTCGACTCGTTCGCCTGCTCCTACGATCTCGTCAACTGGACGCGCTGGCAGGGACAGAAGCTCACCGGACCGGTGAAGCCGTATGAGTACAACCAGTCGGCGAAGCCGTGGGTGATCAAGCACAACGGTGTCGTCTATCACTACCACGACGCCCAGGGCACCGACGGTCAGGTGACGATCGCGCTGGCGACCTCGGTCGACCTGCGAGGGGAGTCCACCGGACCGGTGCGCGTGTCGGCGTCCCACACCTTCGCCTTCGACTCGCCCCAGGCGCTGGTCGACGGGTCTACCGCGAACGAGCCGCGGTGGACGGCGTTCAACTCACCGAACACCGACGACTGGGTGCAGCTCGACTTCGACAGTGCCCGTCGTTGCTCTGGTCTGACAGTCCACGTCTACAGTGACGGCGGCGGCGTCCAACCGCCGCGTGAGATGCGCGTGGAGTATCTGCGGGGGCGGGGCTTCGAGCAGGTCCAGGCAGCACGGTGGAACCCGACCGGCCCGCAGGCCGGACCCAACACGGTGACGTTCGACGGGGTAGCCACCCGGGCGATCCGGGTCCATTTCGTGCATCGCGAGGGTGGCTACCAGAAACCGGGAATTGGGATCTACTCAGGCGCCACCGAGATCGACATCTCGAAGTAGGCCGAGATCGGCCGCTGCGACGGTTCAGCCGATCCGGATCTCGCCGTTGACCAAATGGACGGGGATTGCCGCAAGCGGGGAGGGTGGCGGCCCTTGCAGGACCTGTCCGGTGCAGGCATCGAACACCCCGCCATGGCATGGACAGACGAATTGCGCCGCGTTCTGGTCGAACTGGACGGGACAGCCAGCGTGGGTGCAGGACGCGGAGAAAGCGCTGAAGGTGCCGCCGGAGGGGTGGACCAGCCAACCTGGGTTGCCGTCGGCGGGGTTGGTGAAGGAGACGGCCTGACCGACCGGTACTGCCGACGCCGCCGTGATCGGGGTACCCGAGGGGGTCGGTGTGCTCGCCGCTGATGTCGAGCTGGTTGTCGGTGGGCTGCTGGAGTTCGAGGTCGGTGGGGGAGTGCTTGCCGCCAATTTCGGGCTGGTGCCTGGTGGGCCGGCGGCCTTGGATGTCGGCGGCGCAGTGCTTGCCGCTGATGTCGGGCGGGCGGTCTTGTCGGGCGTCGGTGCGGCGGTCGCGTTGGTCGACTGCGGCGTCGAGTTCCTCGGGGCGGACGCAATTCGCGAGCTGCGGGTGGTGCCGCCGACGAGTCGGCCGATCCCAGCGGTGAGGCCGCCGAGAAGGACCGCGAACAGCCCCACAGCCCCGGCCGCTGTGCCTCCGGTGAGCAGTGTGCGCCGGGCCAGCTCCTGATTCGTGCGAGCCGAGAGGACCTCTTGGACGGGGAACACCGGGCAGCCTGTTTGCCGGGCACACCGCCCGTCGGCCGCCAACGCGCACCCGGAGCCCCGTGGACACAGGGCGCGCAGGCGTGGCGCGTCAACGGCGACGGCGGCAGGCGCTGGGGCCAGATGCAGCTCGCGGCGCGCCCGGGCCCGCAGCCAACCGTCGACGCTCAGTACACCGGCCGAGCCGAATCCGAGGATCACCAGCCAGGCGAAGACGAACACGATGTCAGAGCCGTAGTAATACGGGGTGGTGTTCCAGCTGACACTGAGGAAGAACGCCAGCGACAGCAGTGCCCCTCCGATGGCTGCGACCCGGGTCCAGAGGCCGATCAGGGTGCCCAGCCCGACCGCGAGTTCACCGAAGGCGATGAGCAGACCCACCAGGGTCGGGGCATGGGCCGACAGGCCGAGCAGGAACCCGATGGGGCTGCTGCGGCGCAGCAGCCCCATCTGATGCGCCACCGAGGTCGGGTTGTTGGGGTCCAGGTAGCCGGGGTTGGCTAGCTTCTGCAGACCCGCATAGGTGAAGGTGACACCGAGGAAGGCCCGCAGCGGCAGTAGCAGCCACCCGGGTTCGGTGCGCCACCCCGACCATGGCCTGGTCGGAGGTCCGGAAACTCTGCTGTCAGAGGAGTACTTGGGCGGCATGCCCCCATGATGACCGGCAGTTCTCAGAATTCGCTCAGACCGTCGGAGCTCCCGCGTGGGCGCGACGGCGCGGCTGGGCTGCAGTCACTACTGGCGACCGTCGACGAACTTTCGACCGCGGGTCGTGGCGGCACGGAGAAATTGTGGCGCTCGGCCTATTTGCGGACGGGGATCGTCCGGGATGGACCGTACTGTCCGATGCGTGGGGCACGGGCGAGACCTCGCCCGCCGGAAGGCGTCGCCCTGACTATGTCGGGGGCAGCCGGAAAGGGGATTGACATGGATCGACCGACAGCTACCGAATTCCAGCAAGAGGGCGGCGTCGAGGACTGGCGGATCGTCGGCGGCGGCGTGAGTGCCTGGTTCAACGCGTCGTCGCAGACCGCGGGTGCGGCACTGGTCGGCCGCATTGCCGAATTGATGGACAGCAATGGCCCGCCGGATACGGATCTACGCGCCGGTGGGGTGCGCGTGCGGATCGGTGCGCCCGGTTCTCCGGATCTCACCCGGGCCGATGTGACGCTTGCCCGCGTGATCTCGGCCGCGGCTCAGGACCTCGGCTTGGCCGCGGATCCGGCGGCGCTGCAGACAATGCGGCTTGCGATTGATGCCGCGGACAGGCCTTCGGCGATGTCGTTCTGGCGGCCCGTACTCGCCTACGAGCCGGTCGGCGGCGATAGCCTCATCGATCCGATGCGACGGGATCCTGAGATCTCGTTCCACCGCCAGGATCAGCCACGCCCCCTGCGCAATCGGATCCACGTCGATGTCGTTCGGACGCCCGAAGCTGTGGAAGCCGCCAAGGCTGTCGTCGGCTCCGAGGCGTACGGCGCATACAACCTCACGCTCGCCGACCCCGAAGGGAACGAGGTCGACCTGGTCCCGGGCGATGCGCTCTCAGACGGGCCGGAGACCGCTGACTGGCGGGTGCTGTTCGGCGCGATGACGTTCTACCCGACCGCGTCGCCTGCGCAGGCAAGCAGGCTGGCCGCGGTCGTCGCGGGCCTGGCTGACGACGCGGGCCTGCCGCTGCTGGTGGACCTTCGGCCGGACGGCGTCACCATCGACAGCGGAAAGGACCAGTGGGAGGACGACGAGCACGCGCGCGGGCCCCGATTCGTGGACCTGGCACGTCGGGTCCAGACCGCAGCTCACGAAATGGCGCTCTCCGCAGACCCGACGCGTCTGCGATTCCTACAACTGGGCATCGACGCAGTCGATATTTCGGCGGTGCAGGCCTTCTGGGCGACGGTGCTGGGCTACCAGCACGACCCACGGACGTCGCTGACCGAGATCTACGATCCGCGTCAACTCAATCCGGTCATCATGTTCCAGGAGATGGACGCCTCGGAGGAGGACCGGCGCCGGCAGCGCAACCGCATCCACTTTGACGTCTGCGTCCCGTTCGACCAGGCCCAAGCTCGCATCGCCGTGGCGGTCGCCGCCGGGGGGCGGGTCGTCACCGACAAGGGACAGGGTCGATGCAGACTCGCCGACCCGGAAGGCAACGAGGTGGACATCGTCACGCAGCCGTAAATCCGCGGCTGCCGATGTCCGCGGACCATCAGCGATGGGTGTAGCACTTTGGTGCTACACTTTGGTCATGGAGACGACGATCAGCCAGCGCGAGCTACGAAACGACAGCGGCGTGATCATGCGGCGTGTCGAGCAGGGGGAGTCCTTCACTGTTACCCGCAACGGCACTCCAGTCGCCGACCTCGTGCCGCACAACGCCGGCATCGTTGGTCGACGACCGCGATTCGTGTCGGTCGAGGCAATTGCGTCGGGTGCCGCAGCGCTTCCGAACTGGGGTACTCGGACGTTCGCCGACGAACTGCACGAGCTCGACCTCGCAGTGGACGATCGCGACGTCGATCGCTGGAACGCTCCGTGACTTCAGTCTTCGAGCAGGCATTGCTCGACACGTCCGTCGTCATCGACTATCCGGCGAAGTCGGTGGCCGCGCATACCGTGTCTGCCGCAGTCAGCACGATCACGCTTGCTGAACTCGCCTACGGTCTGCACACATCAGATCCGCTGGTGAATGCTGCTCGCGAGCAGCGCTACCACTGGATCAGCAACACGTTCGAGCCAATCCCATTCGACAGGGACGCCGCGCGCACGTACGGCGCACTGTGCGCAGGTGTCCGCGCGACTGGCCGCGACCCGAAGCCTCGCCGATTCGACCTGCTCATCGCAGCGGTGGCAGTGGCGCTGCATATCCCGCTCATTACCCGCAACGACAAGGACTTCTTCGGCATTCACGACTCGCTGACACTTCTGGCCGTGAAGTAGAAGTGCCCATTTGATCTTGCCTGGCATGAGAGTGCTCGAGTGTCAGTCGCCCGCAATCGGTCAGCTGATCCCGGAGAATGCGGGCTCCTGAGCGCGAAATTGGGCCTCAGCTCGGGAGGTGTCGAGTGGGCTATTGAGTGTTGAGTTGTTGGGCGAGCTTCTTCACGCGGTGGTTGATGTCATCGCGGACCAGGCGCATGCGTTCGATGCCGTCGATTCCGCGTTCGGAGGGTTCGTCGATTTCCCAGACCTCGACCGGTGTGCCGCCGATGGGGTGCACTTGGGCGTCGCGGCCGAGCACGATGACGCGGTCGGCCGCGCGCATGAGCCCGGCGGCCATCTGGGACTTGCCCCCGTTTTTCACGCAGACGAACAGTACCGACGGGGTGGTGTGGGCCGTCATGGTGCTCACGCTCCAGCGGGGAGGAGTTCGCCGATCAGTGCCTGCACGCGACCACGGATGTCGTCGCGGACTCGGCGGACGGTGTCGATGCCCTTGCCTGCCGGGTCTTCGAGTTCCCAGTCCTCGTAACGCTTCCCGGGGAAGATCGGGCAGGCGTCACCGCAGCCCATGGTGATGACCACATCGGAGGCGCGGACAGATGCAGTGGTCAGGATCTTCGGGGTCTGGTTCGCGATGTCGATGCCATCTTCGGCCATCGCTTGGACGGCAACAGGGTTGACCTGGTTACCGGGCATGGACCCGGCGGAGCGGACCTCGATCGCGCCGTGAGCGAGGGCGGTGAGGTAGCCGGCGGCAATCTGGGAGCGGCCGGCGTTGTGGACGCAAACGAACAGCACGGCGGGTTTGCCGGTCATCGGGTCTCCTGGATCGCCGCGGCGGTGGTTGGTCGGGCCACGGCCGCAGGTGCGGGGCTGGTCGCGTGTCGAGGGTTGGTCGCGTGTCGGGGGATGAGTGTGATGACGAGGCCGAGACCGACGGCGGCGCCGATGATCTGGGCGCCGACGTAGAGCGGGACGGATCCGGGTGCGATCCCGGCGAAGGTGTCGGTGAAGATCCGGCCGATGGTGACGGCGGGGTTCGCGAACGACGTGGACGAGGTGAACCAGTCGGCGGCGCCGATGTCGGCGCCGACGGCGGCCGCGGACTGGGCGTGCCGGCCGGTCCGGGCGAGCAGGAAGATCAGGGCGACCAGACCAGCGGTCGCGACGATCTCACCCATCCCGTGTCCGGTGCTGGCCCGGTCGGTGCTGGAGATCTGAACAACTGGGAGGTCGAACATGGCGTTGGCCAGAATTGCCCCAGCGACCGCTCCGATGGACTGCGCGGCCATGTAGGGGGCGACGTGGACACCGCTGATGCCGGTGTGTGTCCGGCGGCCCAGCAGCCAGTCGGCCGTAGTGACGACGGGGTTGAAATGCGCGCCGGACACCGGCCCGAACATCAGGATCAGCACCGCCAACCCGAACGCCGTCGCGGTGCTGTTCTCCAGCAGCTGCACCCCGCTGTCGCGAGGTGACAGGCGTTGGGCGGCGATGCCGGATCCGACGACGACCGTGACGAGCAGGCCGGTGCCGATGGCTTCGGCGAGCAGCCGCCGCGGCAGGGCGATCGGAGCGGGGTTGCCTGCAGACATACTTCAATAATACATGACTCAATACTGGTGGAGGCAATACCTTCGCATCCACGATGGTCTCACCGGTGATACGGTGGCGACATGGAGACGGTCACTGTTCGGGAACTCCGCAACCACGGAGGAGAGGTCCTTGACCGTGTTGCCCGCGGTGAGGCCCTCGTCGTCACGCGTGACGGCACCGAGGTCGCGGAGTTGGGGCCACGCACTCGCCGAAGCCCGTCTCCGGCAGACCTCATCGCTCGGCGTCGTCATCTTCCGAGGGTCGATCCTGGTGCATTCCGCAAGGATCTGGACGCGGTATTGGACGCACAGTTGTGACCGAACCTGGCACCCGGGGGATGCTGGACACCGCAACGGTCATTTTGCTGGGCCGCCTCCCGGATCCGTCGGTACTGCCGACAGACTCGGTGGTCAGCGCGATCACCCTCGCTGAATTGTCGGTCGGTCCGCACGTCGCGCGCACGGCTAGAGAACGAGTTGCGCGTCAGGCGCACCTGCAGCAGGCCGAGTCCGACTTTGAAGCGATTCCGTTCGGCCCCGATGCGGCGCGTGCGTTCGGCCGCGTGGCAGCTTCGTTGCGAGCCGCTGGCCGCAAGCCAGCGGCTCGGGCGTATGACGCGCTGATTGCCGCCGCGGCCTTGGCCGAAAACATCCCGATCTATACCTGCAGTCCTGACGACTTCGGCGGGATTGAGGCGCTCGAGGTTCGCTCGGTGCCGCACCCGGACCTGTGACCGGCGTACTGGCATGCCTGAGTTCTCCTCCGGACCACCCGGGTCTAGCTCAAATTCCGCGTGACCCGTCGAGAGTCTCGCGGATGATGTCCGCGTGTCCGGCATGGCGCGCAGTCTCTTCGATCATGTGGAACAGGACGTATCGCACGTTGCACTCGATAATGTCTGCGCGCGCGCATGGACTGTCAAGATCCATCGAAGCCGTGACGGCGCGGGACTGCTCGATCTGCTCCCGGTAGTACGCGACCCAGTGGTCCACGGTGTCGTTCTCACCGACCATCAGGTCGGCGTCTCGGGGCTCGGTCTTGACAGCGGGCCACTTGTCAGGGATCTCGCGTCCGCCCATGACGACTTGGAACCAGCGGCGCTCCCAGGTTGCGGCATGCTTCACCAGCCCCAGCAGCGACAACGAGCTCGCGGTTGGTGCCTTTCGCGCCGTCGCATCATCGACCCCTGCGATCTTCCTGAGCAGCCCCTCGCGCTGGGCGTCGAGGAAGTTCTCCAGCGCCGCGCGCTCCGAGGGGAGTGCGAACTGCTCGTTCTCATTGCTGGACACGCGTCGATGCTAACGGCTGGTTCACCTTCATCGCCGGGAGCACTGGCGGCCGGATGCGCGCTCATCGGCATGAGCGGCCCGCGCTGATCGGACCCTCATGCACCTGAGCCACGACAATCGCATTGCCGGATTGCCCGCGACCTGGTGCGTCGCCGGCGGGGTGGTGGCGCGGACCTTGCCTGGTCGATTCATCCCATGCAATACGCAGGCTAGGACTGACATAATGTACATTATCGGCGATCTTTAGGGGCCGCAATCTCGCGGCCTCAAGCGATGAACGATGAACGATGCCCACCTCGTCGCTCGCCGCAGGTGGTCAGTCGCGCCGTCGAGTGTGTCGCGGGCGATCTGAGGACATCTGCACTGACTTCGGCGGCGTCCGCTGCGAGAACGTACGCCTTGACACGAGCCGACCCCCTCTGGTCGGTATGCCGTGGGCGTCTGTGACGTAGCCGGTGCCCTCGTGGCTGCGGCGGCGTGTGCGGCAGGAATAGGAGCGATGCTCGCTTCCCGTTGCACATCGCCTCGACGGTGGCTCGGGCACCCTCGCTCTTACCGACGAAGATCGCGAATCTGCGGTCTCTGTTCGCCGGGGTCCCGCTCGATGAGACGGATTGGCGTGCTAGGTCTCGAAGGTGCCGGTTCTCCCACATACGCTGTTCCCCTCCTCGCACAGCGCGAGGTCGAGAGGGCGTAGGGACCGATGGAGCACTCGTACTCGAAGACCTTGGAGCGCGCGGTGTGGGCCGGCGACCGTGATGCGCTTCTGGCGTTCGCCGGTCTGCTCCGGGAGCTCACGCACGACCTGTTCCAACCGTCGATCAACAAGGCCGTGGCCCACCTCGCCGAACAACGTCGGAAGGCGGAGACCCACCCGGGCATCTACGCGGACAGCGTCGTGGGAGCCGAAAGGGCACTCGCAGAGGTTAAGCAGCGCAGAAACGGCCTGGCTGAGTGGACGGTGAACTCGGACAAGACGAAGGGCACTATCGATGAGGTCGTCGCCGCGATCCATCCCAACGACAAGGGCCACCTGAGCATCCGATTCACCGTGGAGAACTACTCGTCCTCGGAAGGCATCCGGGCGGATTTCTTCTCCTGGAGGCGGGCGAAGGTCGGTGTCAAGGTGGCGATCAACGGGACGGATCTGGTCTGGGGCAAGGGCGCAACGGCCCGGGTTGAGGAGCAGTTGAAGAAGCAGGAGCCCGGTTGGGCGTGGTTCCGCCAGCAATGGATCCTGATGGACGCCTTGATCGGCATCGGAGTCGCGCTGGTCTTCTTCGGTTGGCTCCTGCTGGTGCCCACCTGGGGTCCGCCTTGGCTCTTCCCGGCGGCGGCAGTCTCTACCAACATCTTTTTCCTCTACGGCTTCACCCAGCGCATGCTGCCCGCGTTCGAGATCGAGGTCGGCGGATCGAAGACCGGTCGACGCTGGCGGATCATCGCGTCCCCGGTGTTCTTCCTCCTGGGTATTGCGTTGACCCTGACACTGAGGTTCGCCGTCAAGTAGGGGGTCCCGGGAATTGCCTCTTCTCGAAACCCCTTGGGGAGGTGGGCTTTCAATTGCCTCCAGATGCGCACCGCGAATGCCCGCGCAGAGGAACCCGCCAAGATAAACGTCCTGTAGTTCGACGCGCAGAACCCACTGACGGCTTGGAGACGTTCCTGGCTGTCACCATCACCGACAACCTCGATGACTGACGAGTCGCAGTTTCATGACCCCATGGCGGAGCACCACGGTGCGGATGAGTGGATGTCTTCAGCCGAACTCCGGGTGGTGCCGCGCCGCGCATCTCGGAGACATCAGACGGACAAGAACCCGACCACGCGGGCAGTCCCCCGCGGCCCCGGCCGCGACCGGTTTGGCGTCGGGCGAGCAACCTCCTGTCGGGCCGCACGGCCACTCTCTCGGCGGCTGATGCAGGGTCGAGCAGCCGCTCAGCGGGATCTGTTGGGTGCGGAATCACCCATCGGACCGGTGGCGGGTGAATGGGTTTGCCATGGTCTGTTGACGGCCATCACGGCCGCTGCGGCGAGGGCCCATCCGCTGGCGGCCAGGAGCGCCCAGGAGGCGGACGTGTATTGAGCGAGCAGCCCGTAGAGGCCACCCAAGGCGAGCACGGGCAGGGTTACCGCGAGTCCGAGTACTGCCTGTAGTCGTACCTGGGAGCCGGGCGGGCTGGCTGCGAGGAAGCGGGGTACGGCATGGATGTTGAAGCCGACCAGTCCGATCCCCACCGCGATGGCTCCCGTGCACGCCACCCAGACAGCTGGCGCCGCGGCGACTGTGACCAGGCCTACTGCGGCGAGTACGGGGCCGCCGATCAACGCGAGGCCGGCTCGTGGCAGCGGGCCACGGGCGGCGGCTGTCGCGCCGACCGCGAGCGCCGCCACCATAAACGCGGCCTCGATGAACCCGGCATCAGCAGAGGACCAGCCGCGTCCGCGGGCAAGGACCGGAAACAAGAGCGTGAGCGCCGGCGAAGTCCCGGCTATGAGGGCACTGAAAGCCATCAGCAGCGAAAGGAGGACGCGGTGTTGTGCGCCCGAGCGAAGGCTCGCCCAGGTGCTCCGAAACCCAACGTGCGGCGTGTCCGGCGACCTAGCCGGACGTGGCGGGACTACTAGCAGCACAACGACGACGATGAGCAGGAAACTGGCCGCGTTCAGTGCGATAACCCAGGAAAGTCCGATCCAGGCAAGCAGAACGCCGCCGAGAGCCGGGCCGGCGATCCGAGCGATTTGTAAACCACTGCTCGTCGTTGCCATGACCCGGGCCAGGTGAGTGTCGTCGACAAACAGCCTCGGAAAGACACCTGAGGCGGGCATGTAAAACGCGGAGATGACCCCCAACAAGGAGCCGACGGCCAGCAAGGCACCGATCGATGCACCATGCAGGGCGAACCAACCCGCAGCGAATGATGTCAGGACCAGCATCGAGGAGTCACAGACGATCATGACTCGTCGCGGACCGTACCGATCGCCGGCCGAACCACCCGCCAGCAACAGCACCGTGCGGAACAACATGGTCGAGCTGGTCACCAACCCAGCGACCGTGGCCCCGAACCCTGTCGCCGTCCACGCAACCGCGAACGTCATCGCGTTAGACCCGAACTCAGAACAGATCGCCGCGGACAACCAGGCCCAGTAGCCGCCGCCCAATCTCATGGGAGGTGTTCCTGGACGCCCTACCTCTTCGCTCGTCTCGCGGCGACTCATGCTTCGTCCGGGACGATCTGGAAAGCCGCGTGAACACGTGCGGTGTCCGGCGGCGGGTTCGGCGACCGGCGGCGATATCGGGTAACCAGCTCTCCCATCTCTCGCCGAAGCTCTCTGGCCTCATCGGCTGTGAGGTCCAGGGCCCAACTGCCATGCGTCCATGGCAGTTCCGCAAGATCGACACCCGGCTGACCGGCCAGCGACGAGATGAACGCGAGCACCTTGCGGTGGGATTCCTCGGCGACCAGGTGCATGAACGCCGCCGCATCTTCGACCGTCTCGGGCGTGCCGGGGTCTTCGGCTGCCCGGAAGGTGAACAACGCCGAGCGCCGCGCCGCGCGCCACCAACGGTCACGACTATCGCCGCGCTCGGTGTCTTCCACGATGAACCCGTGTTCGGCGAGCACCCGAAGGTGATAGCTCACCAGCGCTGTGGAGTAGCCGATCCTTCGGCCCAAAGTCGTTGCTGTCGCCGGACCGTCTACCTGCAACAGATCGAACACGCGCAGCCGAATCGGATGCAGCAGACCTTTGACCGTCGACGGCGTCAACACCCGATCCTTGCTGGGGTCGAACCAGGCCGGGAATTCCGTCATCCGCGCACCATAAACAGGAAAGAAAACTTGCGCAAGATTTCCTTCGTGGATGTCGGAGATGCGCTCCTCGTCCACAATTGGTGTCCAAGAGACCGGAATTTGGCGTCGGGCTGGCGGCTTACTGTCGGCCGCATGGCCATACTGATCGACAGCCGCCGCGGTGTTTGGGGCCGAGCGTGAGCATCACCGGACGGTGGGCTGGCAGCCGTGTCACTGCACTGCTGGGCGCGCGGGCCATCGCTGGTATTGGTGCAGATTGCCGGCTGGAGATCAGCGTGCCGGTGTGCTGGCAGAAACACCGCACCGCGATACAGAACGGCCTGCGGTTCCCCGACCGCTGACCGGGCGTGCCCAGAGACCGCCGGGACGGCGCTACCGTGAGCCGTGGCTCGGCATAGCGATGGCCGGCCCGAGCCGCTGGCAGTCGAGCTGCTGGCGTTCGCCGCCCGGGTGCTGCACTGCGACGTCGCCGGCTGCGCCCGAGTAGCGACCTGGCGGTCTGACAATCAGCACTCATCCGAAACGATCTACCGATGCGATGAGCACCGGACAGTAGCGTCGAACATTCCCGGTGTCGGACTTCCCAACACGAGCGAGGGCCGGCATCGCGAGGAACAGTCATCAGGGTTCCTTGACGCTCCTGATGACATGGGAGATCCTTGACGGATGGACTCGGGCGAGCTGCTGCTGGCGAAGATCAAGGCCATCGATGACCTCGTCAGGGGTATCGATGCCGAACGCCTCCCGGAACCACTGGACTACGTCCAGGCACTGCGGATGATCGAATCGACCGCTGGCAGCGCCGTAAGGACTGCGGTCGGTCGGGCCCGGGACACCGGGGAGAGCTGGGCACAGATCGGCCGGTACCTCGGCGTAAGCCCACAGGCTGCGCACGAGCGATACGCCAAGTAAAGCGCGGCGAGATCCGTCAGTTGCGACGTACCCCGCTTCCCCGCCGGCGGCCGAGAGTGGAACCGCCGCCGGCCGCCGCGAGCGGCATCCCGGACGATCCGGCACTGACCGGGGGGTAGCCAGAGCCGAATCCTCTGCGGGCGGCCTTGGGGGGTAAACCGTCGGCAGGTTTCCGGTGATGCCGGCACTGAGACGGTCCAGCGGCGGTGGTCTATGTGTACCGCCTGGCACCGACAACCGCCCGGCTGCGCCCTTGCCGCCGGGAACTAGCGAGTTTTGCCGGGTGGCCAGTCGGACAGAAGGCGGGGTCTGAGCCGCACCAATACAGGATCCGGCGCTAAGGACCTTCGGGTGCGTCGGTGACGGTCGGTCGTTGGGCGATGGTTGCTTTGTCGAGGTGGCCGTAGATGGTGGAGCGGGGAACGGTGAGCAGGTCGGCGATCTGTTGGACTGAATGCCCGCCGGCGTCATAGAGCTGTTGGGCGTGAAGTGCTTGCCCTGATGTGAGTTTCGGGCGGCGGCCGCCGACGCGGCCACGGGCTCGGGCTGCGGCGAGGCCGTCACGGGTGTTGGCGATGATGAGTTCGCGTTGCAGTTCGGCCAGGACGGAGAGCATGCCGAACATGGCTCGACCTTCGGCGGTGGCGGTGTCGGCCAGATCGCCTACACAGTACCAGGAATGGCCGACTTCATACGCCGACAATTGAACTAGAACCCAACCTGCTGGCCGGCCGAGACGCGCTGCTGCACCGTTCGTCGCTTGTTCTCAACGAGGTGGCGACAGTGGGTCGGCCGCGGGCTCAGGACCTGTGCGATGTCGAACCATACGGGCACCGGCCCGTCGCTCGCCCCGATGACACCAACCCTCGCCCTGCAAGTCCGTTCCGGCGTAACAGTCGTCCATCTCCTTGCCCGCCCACCCGCGCCTCGTTCTTCGCCGCCAGCGCCGTGACGAACGCGCCGCCACAACCCGGTTTACCCGGCCAGGACCTCTTCGAAGAAGTTGCGCATCGCGACCCACGAGCGGCGTTCGGCCAGGGGGTTGTAGCTTGCGCCCTGCTCTGGGGTCGCGGACTCGGGAAGGGTGAACGCGTGCATTGCGCCGGAGTACGAGGTCAGCTGCCAGTCCACCGCTGGAGCATGTCGTAGCGAGTTCTGGAATGCGAGGACCGCGTCATCGGGCACCACCGGATCCGCAGCCCCGGTCAGAACCAAGATACGTGCCTTGATCTGAGCTGCGTCATCGGCCGACACGGGCACTAAGGCGGCGTGGAACGACACGACGCCGGCGATGTCTGCACCGGAGGCCGCCAGCGCCAGGGCCACCGATCCGCCGAAGCAGTACCCGATCGCCGCGACCCGGCTCGGGTCAACCAGCGGCTGGGTGACCAGCTGCGCCAACCCGGCCTGCACCCGAGCCCGCATCAATGCCGGATTGCTGTAGTAGAAGCCGGCGACCGCGGCGGCCTCGGCACCCTGCGGGCGCACACCGCGGCCGTAGATGTCGGGGGCGAATGCGACGTAGCCGAGCCGGGCCAGCATCTGGCAGCGGACTTGGACATATTCCCCCACTCCGGTCCAGTCGTGCACGACAAGTGTTGCGGGGCGCGGTCCTTCGGCGGTCTCGTCGCGGGCCAGGTACCCCTGGAGTGCGACACCCTCGGACTCATAGTGCACGTCTTGGGTCACGTTCGACGAACCCGCTGGAACGGTGTCCAACAGCGATGCGTGAGCGGGGGAAAGTGTGCTGGTCAAGTGAGCTCCTGGTGGCGTGGGGGGGGTGGCCGCCGGCCGAACAGGCCCGGCGGAGAAGGGGGTCTCGATCAACTTCAGCCGTTCGGCGGGACCACCCCTTCATTGCACAGTCTCACGTCGGCGGACAGCGTGCACGCGCAGCTCTCCAGGTGGCTCCCAAGCGGGTCCGGACTGGACCTGGGCGATTGCCTCAGGCGGTGTGCCGTCGGACGATTGCACCGTCTTCATGAGGTTCTCCCGATAGGTGCTGCACTGGTGTGGCGGCTTTCCGGCGATCTGCGGAAGCTGGCCCGCCGTCGACGGTTCGAGCCTCCGCAGGAAGGGGCTGGTGTTGGCGTACTTCGGTGCGGTCGCCGCGTATTGCTCGCCCAGCGGCGAGGCGTCCTAGGCTTCGGCGGCCGCGCCGGCGAGCTGGTCGGCGAGGCCGTCTCAGGTCTGTGCCACCCGAGACTGCAGGTCGTGATTGGGAATCAGACGCTCGTGAGGATTTCGGTTTCATAGGTCTCGTGCAGGAGGTACGCGAAGTCGGCATCCTCCGCCAGGTCACGTTCGCCGATCCGGGTCACGGGCACCCCCGGGGTCCAGGAGTTCATGACGACGGCCGAGATTCGGTCGGACAGGTCGCGGGGGTGGATCGGGAGTGTTCGTTGGGGGATGCCGTTCGCGTCCAGCTGGCGGTTGAGGATCTGCATGGTCACCCGGGCAGCACGTCGGTGTCGGGCCAAAGGACCGACGCTCCGTCCCAGAAGGCCAGGTTCCATATCGTGGCCTCGCCGAGCCGCCCCCGGCGGTCGATGAACGCTGCGTCGTCGAAGCCTCGGTCTCTGGCCCGCCGCAGGTATTGCGTCTTCGCCACCTCGCCCACATGTTTGATGTGGGCAAGGTGGCGTTCGTGCTCCACGACGTCGAGCCTGAGTGGCCCGGCAGGCGGATCGGACGCCGCCGTGACCTTGACCAGCACGTCCAGTTCGGCCCTGCCGTCGGCGGGCATGAACTCGCCCGGCGGAGCAGTGATGAAGCACGTCAGCGACACGTCCGCTGGAGACGCGGCCAGCGCGGCACGCAGATACTCGCGCACCCGAGCGTCGGGTAGATGGTGCCCGAACAGCTCGTCACTGGCGGTTCGCAGCCGGGCCAGATGCAGGTCCAGACCCCGGACCGACCCGGCGCGGACCTGCATAGCCGTGAAGTGGGCAAAGCCTGCGAAGGCCAGCGGGGCGAGATCATCGACACCGGCGGACGTACCGTTGAAGTGAGTGATCGGGAGGGACATGTCCGCAACGGTAGGAGTTGACACCAGTGTCACAGGCAAGCGTGGGACGGCGGCCGCTGCTGCGGATCGGCGACCTGGCGGACCAGACTGGGGTGAATGCGCGGCTGCTGCGCTACTACGAGAGCAAGGGTCTGCTGGCCGCTGAACGCTCACCGACAGGTCAGCGACTGTTCGAACGCGCCGCCGTCGAGCAGGTCCACTCCATCCGGGCCCTGCTGGAGGCAGGCCTGCCCACGCGGATCATCAGCGAACTCATCGGCTGCGTACGCGAACACGACCGGCTCGAACCCTGCGCAGTCCCCGTCCTCGTCGAACACCTCAGCGCCCACGACGAACGGATCGCCGGTCTGCTCAGCACCCGCGATGCCCTGCAAGGACTCATCGACTCCTCATCTCCAGCTGAGACCTGAGCAGGTACCTCATCGGACGCGACAACAATTGCAATAGAGCTGAAGAAGACGATTAAGCACGAAAAATGAGCCGCCGCGTCGAATTCAATGCTCTCTCCTTCCTGTCCTTCACCAGCCCGGCGAGCCGGGCGCAACGCAAGTCATGGACGAATTTCGGCGTGCGGCCACTCAACCAAAGACGAGATACTTTCCTGGCTTCCCGGGCTCGAGCAGCTCAAATTTTAAAATCATATCGGTGCGTTCGACGAGCTCCAACTGATGTCTGAACTGCTCGTTCGTGGCGTAGACGGCGTTCTTCAGCTTCCACTCCTCGTTGAACCATGCACGGAGCGCAGCGAGAAGGCGTTCGTCCAGTCCGGTTTCCATCTGCGACAGGCGAACCCAGAAGAAGATGACGGCGTCCACGTCCGCCCATTGGTCGTCACCGACTGGAGTCACGGTGGATTTCAAGAGGAACGTAGCGCTCGTGGGAAAGACGTAAACGCATCCCAAGCATCGGGCGCCGCCCGGTTCGAGGACCGTGTACGTGAACGCGCGATGCTCAGTATGGCGTTGTGCAAGGTCGACGAGATCCTTCCGGTTCGCCGCCACCGTGAAGTCGTCCTCGGGCCACGCTGACTGCTGCCACAACCGCAGGTACTCACGCGTCTCAATCACCGCGGCATAATCCATCTCCGCGTCTTCGGCCACGATCGGACGCAAGGCGAACTCGTCGGTCTTTAGCTCCGCGGGAACAGGTTCGGCCGAATCGGTGAATGACACGTGTGCCTCCTTCGGCAGGTATCCCCCACTACCAGGTATCCCCCACTACTACTCACGCTACGGCCACGCTCAAGTGGTTGTGCATCCGGGCCACCGCCATCGAAGAGGGCACCCCCTCCCTCGATGTGCGGGCTCCTGGCCGACACCGTCTGCTGCTGGTCTGCCCTCCCGGCATCACTTCAGGTGCCGGGCGAAGAACCGCGCCCGTCGTCCATCAGATGGGATCGGGTGCCCAAGCGCGTCGGATACCCCGGTCCCCCTGCAACACTGGCGGCGTGAGCGTTGAGCGGGTGGTCCCCGACCTGACCTGTCGGTCCTTGTCGAAGGCGAAGGGGTTCTACGCCCGCGTCCTTGGGCTCGAGCCGGTGATGGACCACGGCTGGATCGTGACATTGGCGGATCCGCAGCGCCCCGGTACGCAGATCAGCCTGATGACCCACGACCAGACCGCGGCCGTCGTCCCGGACGTCTCCGTGCAGGTCGACGACGTCGACTCCGCCTATGCGGCCGCCGTCCGGGACGGCGCGGAGATTGTCCACCCGCTCACCGACGAGCCTTGGGGTGTGCGCCGCTTCTTCGTCCGGGATCCCGACGGTTACGTGCTTAACGTGCTCAGCCACCGCTGACTGCAGGCCCCGCTGAACTGGGCCTGACAGTGACATGCGAACTGCTGCCGAAGTGTGCGAACGCCCGATGGTGCGGGTGCTGTCGCCGGTGGCGTCGCGGTCGCGCAGCAGGCTGCGAACCAGCGACTCCTCAACGACATGCTCCGACCCCTGAGCGATGTGGGACGCGGAACGGGAGCTCCCACTGCGAGAGACGACAGCGGCGTGCTCCCTTAGACCGCGGCCGGCGGGATTCAAGTTGACGCTTTATCAAGGATCTGCTTGAATACGGCCATGGGGACGGCAACCGAAGACCAGCGGCTCGACGCCGTGTTCAGGGCCCTCAGCGACCCCACCAGGCGGGACATCGTGGCGCGACTCAGTGCGCGGGAGGCGACGGTGACCGAACTGGCCGCGCCGTACTCCATGAGCGTGCAGGCCGTCTCGCAGCACATCCGGGTGCTCGAGCGGTCCGGCCTCATCAGCCAGGGACGGCACCGGCAGTCACGGCCATGTCGGCTCGAGGCGGCGGCTCTCGCGGCCGCGGTCGGCTGGATCGAGGAGAGCCGGCGGACGTGGTCGGAGCGCATGGACCGGCTGGAGACGCACCTCGCCGGCTTGCCGAAGCCGGAGTCGAAGTGAAGGACGACGAACTTGTCTACCGGCGGATCGTTCGTGCTCCGCGCGCACTCGTGTGGCGATGCCTCACCGAGCCAGACGAGCTCGCGCAGTACTGGGGACCCAGCGGCATGGCGACGCCGATCGACGGCATCACTGTCGAACTCCACCCGGGCGGACGGTTCGAAACACTGATGGTCGGCACCCACGGCAGCTACCGGATGGCTGCCACTTTCACCGAAGTCGTCCCGCCGGAACGGCTCGCCTGGCTCGAGTCCGCGAGCGGGATGCACACCACCAGCACGCTGGAGGACCTTGGCGACGGGACCACCGCAGTCGTCATCCATCAGCGGCACGTGCCCGAGGGGATGCGCGCCCCCGAGGCCCGCGCCGGCTTTGCCAGCTCGCTGGACAAGTTGGAGCAGCACCTCGTCCACCTCGTGAAAGGAGACCGTTCGTGACCGACCTGCAGCTTTGGGTGGGGCCGACGTTCGACCGGCTCGCGGACTTGCTTGCCGCGGCGCCGGTCGAGACGTGGGATACCCCCTCGCTCTGCGACAAGTGGCTCGTGCGCCACGTGATCGCGCACGTCACGATGCCGGCGCGGCTGACTCCCGAGCAGTTCGGGGCCGAAATGACTGCGGCCCGCGGTGACTTCACCGTGCTCTCCGAGAGTGTCGCCGCGCGGGATGGTTCGCTGCCCGTCGCTGACCTCCTGGACCAGCTCCGGTCGTCGGTACTGCACGCGTGGCAGCCGCCCGGTGGCGGTGCGGCGGGTGCCCTGAGCCATGCCGTTATCCACTCCTTGGACGTCACCATCGCACTTGACCGGCCCGCCGTCGCGCCCGCAGCGGCCACCACCACAGTCCTGGACCAGCTCACCGCCAGCAACGGCAGCTGGTTCGGGACCGACCTGACCGGGGTCCGGCTCGAGGCCAGTGACAGCCACTGGAGCCGGGGAACTGGGCGTGTTGTTCGCGCGGACAGCGGCTCGCTGGTGGCACTCGTCAGCGGCCGCGCGCTCCCCGATGGTCGCTCACTCCCCCGCGGCTGACGGACCGACTGGACTCAGCGTGTGTCGAAAGCCTCGATCATGCAGGTCGGCCCAGTCGCCGAGGCCAGCCGACGATCGGTGGTGAGCAGGACGGCGTCCATTGCCTCGGCGAGCGCTACATACATGGCATCCCACCCGCGAACGGTGTCGCGCAGCTCCCAGGCCCGCGCGAGCAGGGCCCGGTGTCCGAAGCGCTCACCGGGCCAGGCCTCAAGGTCTTCGACCGCCTGAGCAGCCTCCGTGCGGTCCAGGCGCCCACGCAGGTGCTCGCGACGGATGACGCCGAAGACCTCCACGTCGACGATGTGCGGAGCCGCATGGTCCGTGTCGGTGGTCAGCCTCTCACGGATCGCTTCAGCGCCCGGGCCGCCCATCACGACTGCGCAGAGGCAGGAAGCGTCAACTACCAGCATCGGGCCACGTGCCTCGCTGCTCGTCGAGGGCCGCCAAGACCTCGACACGTCCGAGCGGTGAGGAGCGTCGCCGGGTGCGGTTCAGCCATTCCTCAACGCTTGGCCGTCCGGCCAGGCGCACGGCCTCGCCGCGTAGCAGCTCAGGGACACTGATCCCCCTCTCGGCGGCGCGACGAACCAGGCCCGCATAGACGTCGTCGTCGAGATCACGGATCTGCACTGTCTTGGGCACTCGACAAGCGTACATGCGTACGCGCATCACGTCATGTAACGTCGCATGCATATCACACGCATCCGTCCGTTGGAGATTCGCCATCGAGTCGCTGCGCCGCGGAGATGCGCCGGCTCGGGGAACAGCCGTGACGAGCGCACCCGCGCGGAACCGGCAGCCGGCAGTGTTCGTTCGATGCAGTAGTTGGTTCGGGCGTCGGGGCCCGATTCCGTAGGAGGGGCAATGCGAGAGCCGGAACTCACCCAGGACCAATCGGACCGCTTGGCCGAGGCACTGATCGACGACGTCATCGCGGAAGCGCTCGTGGAGCGACGGTCTGCGGTGGACCGTTGCGCGGACGACCTAGGTCGGGCACAGCGGGCGCTCGCGGAGGCGCAGCAGGCCCTGCAGGAGGTGCGTCGCACCCGCACGGATTGGGTGCGACAGCGCGAGCTGGACTACTCATTCGGTGAACGGGTGGTGATGCACGCCAGGATCGCGGACTTCACGCCATCAGCGGCGCCGCCCGGCACGCACGTCCGAGCGGTGAGGTCGTATCTTGAAGGCCACCCTCCGAAACTGGCCATGAAGCGACTCGCACAGCCTCGCCGCCTTCGAGAGAGAGTCCTCCGGCGCCGGAGCCGGCGGACGTGAATGCAAAGCCGGTCGGCCGTCACCACCGTTCCGAAGGCTGACACCGCGGCACTCAACGGTAATCGGGCCAGACCCGTCACCGGATCACCCACGCCACGGTCAGGTGCCGATGTAGGCCGCGAGGTGCTCGCCAGTCAGGGTGGAGCGGGCGGCGACGAGGTCGGCGGGTGTGCCCTCGAAGACGATCCGGCCGCCGTCATGGCCGGCGCCCGGGCCGAGGTCGATGATCCAGTCAGCGTGCGCCATCACCGCCTGGTGATGCACGATGACGATCACCGACTTGCCGGCGTCGACGAGCCGGTCGAGCAGGCCGAGCAGGTTTTCCACGTCGGCGAGATGCAGTCCGGTGGTCGGTTCGTCAAGGACGTAGACGAACGGGTCGGCAGAGCTCTTGTCGCCCAACGAGGTTGCCAACTTGATCCGCTGCCGCTCGCCGCCGGACAGCGTGGTGAGCGGCTGGCCGAGGGTGAGGTAGCCGAGCCCGACGTCGGCAAGCCGTTCGAGGATCTTGTGAGCGCCCGGCGTCTGCGCGTCACCGCCGGCGAAGAACGTTTCGGCGTCGGTCACCGACATCGCCAGCACCTCGGCGATGTTCTTGCCGCCGAGCGTGTACTGCAGCACCGCAGCCTGGAACCTCCTGCCCTCACACTCTTCGCAGGTGGATTCGACGGTGGCCATCACGCCCAGCTCGGTGTAGATGACACCGGCGCCGTTGCAACTGGGGCAGGCGCCCTCGGAGTTGGAGCTGAACAGTGCCGGCTTCACGCCGTTGGCCCTGGCGAATGCCTTGCGGATCGGTTCCAGCAGCCCGGTGTAGGTCGCCGGGTTGCTTCGCCGCGAACCGCGAATCGCTCCTTGGTCGACCACCACCACACCGTCCCGGCCATCGACCGAGCCGTTGATCAGTGAGCTCTTGCCGGAGCCGGCGACACCGGTGAGGACGCAGAGCACGCCGAGCGGGATGTCGACGCCCACGTTCTTGAGATTGTGTGTTGATGCCCTCCGGACCTGCAGTGCGCCGGACGATGTGCGGACCGAGTCCTTGAGCTTCGCCCGGTCGTCGAGGTGCCGACCGGTCGTGGTGTCACTTTTTCGCAGTCCCTCGACGGTGCCTTCGAAACAGACGGTGCCGCCACCGGTTCCGGCGCCGGGACCGAGGTCGACGACGTGATCGCCGATCGCGATGGTCTCCGGCTTGTGCTCCACGACAAGCACGGTGTTGCCCTTGTCCCGCAACTGCAGAAGGAGCTGGTTCATCCGCTCGATGTCGTGCGGGTGCAGCCCGATCGTCGGCTCGTCGAAGACGTAGGTGACGTCGGTCAGCGACGAGCCGAGGTGCCGGATCATCTTGGTGCGCTGGGCTTCTCCCCCGGACAGGGTGCCGGCCGGCCGGTCGAGGGACAGGTAACCCAGCCCGATCTCGGTGAAGGCGCCGAGCAGGTGCCGCAGCCCGTCGAGCAGCGGGGCAACAGCGGGCTCGTCGAGCTCTTTGATCCACTCGGCCAGGTCGGTGATCTGCATGGCACAGAGATCGGCGATGTTCTTTCGGTTGATCTTCGACGACCGGGCCTGGATGGTCAGCCGCGTCCCGTCGCACTCGGGGCAACCCTGGAAGGTGATCGCTCGATCGACGAACGCCCGGATGTGCGGCTGCATCGCCTCGACATCCTTGGAGAGCATCGACTTCTGGATCTTCGGGATAACCCCCTCATAGGTCAGGTTGATGCCCTCGACCTTGATCTTTGTCGGCTCCTTGTAGAGCAGGTCCTGCATCTCCCTCTTGGTGAACTTCTTGATCGGCTTGTCCATGTCGAAGCCGGCGCCGGCGAAGATGCGTCCGTACCACCCGTCCATGCTGTAGCCGGGAACGGTGAGGGCCCCCTCGCCGAGCGACTTCTCCTCGTCGTACAGGGCGGTCAGATCGAAATCTGAGACCGAGCCCATGCCCTCGCACCGCGCACACATACCGCCCATGTAGACGGCGTTCTGCACCACCTCCTTCTCCACCCGCCCGCCGGCCTTCTCGGTGCTCATCACCCCGCGCGCCTTGCGGGTCGGGACATTGAACGAGAACGCCGTCGGCGGCCCGACGTGCGGCTTGCCGATCCGGCTGAACAGGATGCGCAGCATCGCGTTGGCGTCGGTGGCGGTGCCGACGGTGGACCGGGGGTTGGCGCCCATCCGTTCCTGGTCGACGATGATCGCCGTCGTCAGTCCTTCGAGGACGTCGACATCCGGCCTGGCCAGGTTCGGCATGAAACCCTGCACGAACGAGCTGTAGGTCTCGTTGATCATCCGCTGCGACTCCGCGGCGATCGTGCCGAACACCAGCGAGCTCTTGCCCGAGCCGGAGACGCCGGTGAACACCGTCAGCCGGCGCTTCGGGATCTCGATGCTGACGTCCTTGAGGTTGTTCACGCGCGCGCCGTGCACCCGGATCACGTCGTGGCTGTCGGCATCGTGCAGCGCAGGCGACTGCTTGTCCGTCGTAGCGGTCGTGCTCATCGTGTCTCCATCTGTTGGGGCGGTACCGCTTTCGCGGTCCCCGTCGCGCCGGCTGGGCTCGATCTGACCAGCTTCGAGGCGTCAGACCAACCAGCGGTGGTCGTCCATCAGCTCGCGGTCGGGCAGTTCGTTCACCTCGCGCCAAGCCTGGATGCGGCGTGGGGAGATGCGGAACCAGCGGTACGGCGTGGCCAGCGCACGCGGGTCGAAGCCGGTGCGCGCCGCGAACCGGTCACCCCGCTCCTGCGTCAGGGCGTCAATCTCGAGGACCTCGACTTCGCCATCGATCATGGACACGTCGCGGGTGGGGCCCAGCCCCAGCCGAACGGTTCGGGTGGTGGCCAGGTTCCTGCCGGTCGGGCTGTCCGTCGGCGTGGCCACTACCAGCGTTTCGCCGTCCCAGTCGAAGGACAGCGGTACCAGATACGGCGCACCGTCGGCCGATGCACTGGCAACCCAGACATCGATGTCGTGGCTGAGCCGATGTTCGGTGTCGCGACGACGCTGAGCGCGGGAGCGGGGGTCGGCACTCATCGGTCCTGAAGCACGTGCCAGTAGGCCACCGCCCTGGCCATCGCCCGGTCGGACACGGGATGCAGCACGCTCGTGATTCCCAGGGCGTAAGAGCCGCTCATACTCACTCCTGAAGTCGTGGGTCACATCGACCCGGCGGGATTGCCGGACGGCTCAACGCAGCTCCTGGATGCGAACCAGGTTGCCCGCGGGATCGCGGAAGGCGCAGTCGCGCATGCCGTAGGGCTGCTCGGTCGGCTCCTGGACCACCTCGGCGTCGGTGGCCTGCAGCCGCTCGAACGTGCCGTCGAGGTCCTTGGTAGCCAGCAGGATCCAGCCGTACGTTCCCTTGGCCATCATCTCGGCGATGGTGCGGCGCTCGTCGTCGGTGATCCCCGGATCAGCCGCCGGTGGCGCCAGCAGGATGGACGTGTCGGGCTGGTCGGCGGGGCCGACCGTGATCCAGCGCATCGTGCCACTTCCGACATCGGTACGGACCTCGAAGCCGAGGATATCGCGATAGAAGGCCAGGGAGGCCTCCGGGTCATCGTGCGGGAGGACGCTCGTGTGAATGGTGATATCCGTCCCGGTCACCCTAGGTGCGGCTGGGGACCCCTGCTTCTCGATTCCTGATCGGTCTGCTCACCTGCTTCGCCACGCAGGGCGGCATCCCCGCCGTCGCTCGCACCGCCTGGTGCCGGTAGATGCTGGGCGGGACACCGACCAACTCGGTGAAGCGAGTGCTGAAGGTGCCCAGCGACGAGCAGCCGACCGCGAAACAGACCTCGGTGACACTGAGGTCACCGCGACGCAGCAGCGCCATCGCCCGCTCGATGCGCCGCGTCATCAGATAGCCGTACGGCGACTCGCCGTAGGCGAGCCGGAACTCGCGGCTGAGGTGGCCGGCCGAGATGTGCGCGCCACGGGCGAGTGCCTCGACGTCCAGCGGCTGCGCGTACTCCCGGTCGATTCGGTCGCGGACGCGCCGCAGCCGCTCCAGATCGCGTAGGTGCTGCGACGCGGCGCCCCTGCTGGTCACCTACGAAATCGTGCCACATCGCGCCTACTCAACCCCTGTTGACCGCACACCGCTACGGTCGGGAAGCTCCTCGATCGCCCGCAGATCTAAGGCAGCGCAGATCTTAATGCTGCGCGATACCAAGTCTGGAGGAGTACCACCGATAATCCGCAGTGCTGGATGAGAAGTGGGAAGGGTTGCGCTGCTGGGGTGGCGCGTTAGCGCGGTCGGTACACATCGGCGCGGCCGGCCACCCGGGTAACGGTGACCGAGTGGTCGGCCTCGTTGATCTCGTAGAGCACCCGATAGCCGCCCCGATGAGCGCTGTGGATGCCGGAGAAATCATCACGCAAGGCCTTGCCTACGCGATGGGGGTTCTCGGCGAGGGCGCCGTAGAGGAACTCGATGATCGCCGGGACCACTCTGGGCGGGAGTTGGTCCAGGGTGCGGACAGCGGCCGAAGACAACCCGACCGCCCAGCTCACCTGGTGGTCCCGACGCCATACCGACGCCTCACCGCCGCCTCGTCGTACAGCTGTCTCGTCGCTGCCTCGCGGCGGCCGGCCTCCACATCCTCATGGATGCCCGGCTGGGCTTGCCAGAACAAAGTCTCTTCCATCGACTCGAGGTCCTCGACCGAGATCAGCACCGCGGCGGGCCGGCCATGACGGGTGATGGTGACCCGCTCATGGGTGGTGACCGCGTCCTCAATCAACTCGTTCAGCTTCGCCTTCGCCTCGGTGAGCGGGATCATCGTCATGACGACATGATAGACCCGAAAACTGGTCCGAAGGAGTCGGTATTCGGGGCCGACTGGGGATCCCCTGAGCGCCAGCTGGACGAGCTGTGCGGCGGCGTCATCGGGTCGACCGGGTTGCAACTGGGAGCCCACCGGACCCGGGATCACCGGCACCGTCCTGGCCCCTCGGCCGCCTCTCACCCACCCAGCCCGTGTGCCCGCACCCCCTGTTGATTGCGTTACGGTCTGGAGTTGCCACTCCTCATCGGCACCCCTCCCGCCTGACGTCAGGAGCTACCCGTTGCGCGACATCGCGGTGTTCAGCGGAAGCGCACATCGGGAACTGGCGGCCGAAGTCTGCGCCGAACTCGGAGTGGCGCTGCAACCGACGAGGCTGACCCGCTTCGCCAACGACTGCCTGGAAGTTCAGCTGCAGGCCAACTGCCGTGAGCGCGATGTCTTCCTCATCCAGCCCCTGGTGACCCCGGTGCAGGAGCACCTGGTCGAACTGCTGTTGATGATCGACGCCGCTCGGGGCGCCTCGGCCGGTCGGGTCACGGTGGTGATGCCGCACTACGCCTACGCCAGGTCCGACAAGAAGGACGCGCCCCGCATCTCGATCGGCGGCCGGCTGATGGCCGATCTGATGGTCGCCGCCGGCGCCGACCGGATCCTCACCATGACGCTGCACTCCCCCCAGGTGCACGGGTTCTTCTCCATCCCGGTCGATCACCTGCATGCACTGCGGGAGCTCGCCGCGCACTTCTCCCCCGATGATCTGTCCAACACCGTGGTGGTGTCACCGGACCTCGGAAACGCCAAGGAGGCAGCGAGCTTTGCTCGGATGCTCGGCGTGCCGGTGGCGGCCGGGGCCAAGCAGCGGTTCGCCGACGACCGGGTCGCCATCACCTCGGTGATCGGCGACATCAAC
>JAABUP010001416.1_pt1 | contig 50214 bp, 64 predicted proteins | sample 5559201 | NCBI WGS metagenome assembly JAABUP01 (sample SAMN10711887, study PRJNA513373) | rock metagenome | isolation source: Antarctica rocks | place: Antarctica | reverse complement strand
GCCCTTTGGCCCCACTTGTGACGGGTGCATATGCCATGGCTTTGAGGCAGGGTGTTCCAGCACACAGGTCAAGTGCAGTGACTGTTGAGGATGATTATGAAGTAGTGCTGAATGTTCCAAAACCATGCAGCATGTTGAGGCATATTGCCCTAACAATGTATGGTAACGCTTGTGGTGACGAATCAATCATCAGAGTAGTGTTACATGCGTATGTGCAGCACACACACATGCACGCCCATGCGTGCACGCACACACACACTCAGGACGGAATCTAGCCACGTCCACTGCTCATCAACCACATGCAACTACAGTATGAGTGCATAACATCTAACATTTATTGTCATCTCCCCTTTGTGCTAAACACATGATTCCTCCCGGCTGTATGCTGAACACATGACCCATCCTCCCTTGCTTCTGCACACATGACCCATCTCCCATCAGCATGTAGAGGTGCAGCCTACCGCATTGCCACTGTCACAGTAGAGCAGCGCAGGCCCAACCCAGAGGGCAGAAGTGATGAAGGCAGCAGCGCTGCGTTGGGGGGTGGCTGCCAGGGGGGTCAGGTCGGGGCCCACAATGAGCAAGCGCTGTGTGGTGACCACAGCTGCTGCAGCTGTGAGACTACCTGGCTGGCTTGGACCGCCTGATGCAGTGTCCTCCGTCAGCTGCTGCCACGTCACCTACAGACAGCACATCACAGACACATTCCATGATGTGTTATAAGTACATCATGTGGTGCTGTACTCATATTACATTTTTCCACTCATTCAGTCAGTCGGTCAGTCAGTCAGTCAGTCAGTCAGTCAGTCATTCATTCATTCATTCATTCATTCATTCATTCATTCATTCATTCATTCATTCATTCATTCATTCATGCAAGCGTTCATGCATGTGTTCATGCATGTGTTCATTCAAACACTTGCCTTCTCCTAGGGTCGGGTACGTACAGCTACATTGCATTGTGCTGTTGTACATCATGTCACACTTTATCATGGACACCTGATTGAGTTCATCATGCACCTGTAAAGGACTCGTTGCATTCTACAGAGCCTCCACTACCCTGGAGAGGGAGAAACAGGAAGAACGGTGTGCTTCTACATGAGTTGCTGCCCTGTCCAGCCATGCAAAGCATTGACATTAATGAGTGACGCCAACAGCAACCCCTGATAACATTGCTGGTGATCCAGAAGTTGGCAAAAAAGTTGTTTGCTCAGTATGACATTACGGTCCCTTGGAGAGTCCCCACAGCTTCAGGACTAAGCTGGTAGGCAGCCGTGACAGCACACATGACATGCACAGCAGCCAGACCAGTGTCACAAAGCACAGGCCCGGACACAAAGCAAGCATGATGAGGTTCACCTCCAAAACAGATTCAGAGAGAGCCAAGGGAAGGGTGTGCTTGGCTTGTAGGGCAGCCCGGCGGCCCCTGTACCCCCCTACACTGGGCATGTCCCCAATGGCGAGGCTGCCATCTTCTGTGACCCATACCAAAGAAGGGCTGGACATGTAGCCCTCACCCCCTGAACCATCCTCGCTGCACACACACCCCAAATGCATACCAAGGGGTCATGATGATGTCACATGACTGGCATGGGAATGACTGAGGTGTGCCCCTGGGCTGAGGGTTTGGGGTTTGGGGCAGCAACTGTTTGACTGTGTTTCATTAGAAGGCTGTGGTGGCATAGTGCCCTGTCAAATTGTGTGCCTGTGTCTGGCAAGCCACATAGCATGCTGTAGCTCTGAGACGATGGGAGCAGCAAGAGCATAGAAGGTGGATGAAAGCATGGCAAAGGCGCATGGAGGTGGGGATGAATCCGCTTCAGACCCATATTTGCCTTGTCTGGAGGAATTAAGCTGCAGAGGAGAGTTGCACAGACTCACATACAGCCTGTGGCCCATCTTGTCAATCTTGTCTGTCCGGAGCATCTGTGCTGCATCTGGCAGAGTAATGCAGCCACAAGTGGCAACCAATGGTTTGGAAGACCATACAGTGACACGCAACACAAGTTTGAGACAGAGACGGACGCATGCAGGCGTAGACAGACTCATGCAGGCTGAGACAGCATCGTGCAGGCTGAGACAGACTCGCGCAGGTTGAGACAGACTCGTGCAGGCTGAGACAGACTCACGCAGGCTGAGACACTGGCTGTGGCCCCGAGAAGATGTTGAGAGCGCCAGTGCTGCTGGCATCTAAAACCAAAGCAGCAGCTGGGTTAGGGCCAATCCTTGCCAGGTCATAGACTGAGACTGTGGCGCCATCATTCCCTAATATGGCCAGGTACTGGTGCTGCGCTCCAAGGAAAGCTCCACTGGCTCCTGAAACATGGTTTTCAGGGTTGAGGATTTGACATCACGCATGACACACACACACGCACGCACGCACGCACGCACACGCGCACGCACACACACACGCGCACGTACGTACGTACGTACGTACGCACACACACCCCCCACACTATGTGTAATAGGTATGCACCTGTCAGAGCAATTTAGTGAGAGATACTACAAGGCATGCGCATTTGCCAAGAAGAACTGCAGACATGGTTGGAGCATAACACCCAGTTTGTTGTCTCGAAGTGTGATGCCAGGTCAGAGATGGTGGCGTGATGAATGTCTGATGCAGCCAGGTACTGATGTTCCTAAAAAGCAAGTGCTGAGTCCCCAACATGCAGAACAATACGGGCACAACTTACCCAAACTCCCACTGATGCACCTGCATGGGTGCTGAGCAGCAACAGACCAAAAGATGAAGCACAACAAGTAGTTCATATGGTTAAAAAGTGAGTTAGTCTTGCATCTTGCCAGATCAGATAGCGTTGCACCTGCCTAGTAGCGAACGATCAATGCAAACTGTGGCAAACTGCATGTTTTGACACAGACACTGCTGGCTTCTAAGACATTCATGACATCCTGTTTGTAACCCACTCACATTACAAAGTGTGAATCTATGCAAGCCAGAATCTCATAGGAAGATGAAGGTGGAAACCTGGTACATGATGCAAGCTGTTATTCTAATGCAGAGATCAAGCGACCACTATAATTGCATGGCCAGGTGCTTATGCAGTGCTTCTGCAGAGTTCACAGAGACAACAAGTGTTAAATGGACGCCAACATGCAAACCACAAATACTGAAGAGAGAAGTGAACAGCAAGTAGTGGACTGACACTGGAAAGTAGCGGACATCAAACCGGATCAAACAAAATGACAGAGGCAGGCCATTGTCTCTGCCTGTGATGTTGAGCTGCACCTTCAGACTGCAAAACAGTTTGACAGGGCCTCACACCAGGCGTGCTTCTGAGCCTCATGGGTCCTCTTAGAGGCCCATGCACGGGCACTGATCCGATGGTTTTACATAACAAGAACAGCAGGAGGGAGGTGTCTGATCCCTGGATACGCAGCTGTGGCCACTTGTGCCTAATGATCTTGTTTTCCATAGCGCACCTGGTAATGTCCACATCATGGACTTCTCCTCGCCAAGCTTGACCTCTTGGACAAGGGTCCACTCAAGGGTGCCAGGGGTGAGAACGGCTCCCCTGCCACCCCCCTCTAGCACTCTGTAGAAGAAGACGAATGCCGCCTGTTTGGAGCTGTGGAGCAGCTTGCATGCCATGTGCTGCTGCCCTGCTGTGTTGCTGTCTGGCAGAACCTGTATCTGTGCGCATTTGCCTGCATGCAGCAGCGGCAGGGATTTTTTGGTGGTACAGAACGCATATGCTGTGAGACAGCATTACATGTAATCTCGTCTTCAGAAGATTGTCCTGTTGTTTCTGACGAATGCAACTATAGAAGAGCCCTGCTGAAGACTGAATACAAGACATGCAGCCCACAAAAGTGCTTAGGTCACAAGACAAATCTACAGCGTCACATTGCGGCCGTTTATGCATTGCCCAGCATGACAACAACAACAACAATAATAATAACTTTTTTTTGTGCTTTCCAGCTCATGATGAGCTAGGTATGTGCAGTTGGTGAGCAACATGCAATTGAGGAGGTCAGGTCTGCATTGCTGACCTGTGAGGGGCTTGTAAGCTGCCAGGTGGCGGCCGTCCAGCAGGTACAGGTGGCGGGAGAATGCCAGGTGCTTGCTGAAGCTGCAGCAGTACAATGCATTGCATGTCAGCTTGGGCAGACACATGTTGGCTGTTGCTGCCATTTGCATAAGCCATGTGGCACATCGAGCAATGAAGTTCAACAAGCATCCGCACCACCCCTCTGTGTCTGCACATGCATGTTGAACTTACTGACTCTGTCTGCATGCATCACACAGAAAGGCATAAGACCAAGCAGGTAGACCCTGTTTCAGGATATCCTAGAATCTCAATATGGCAACATGTGATCACTAAGTAGCTGCCCACAGACACACAACCTAGGCAAAAAAGGTCCTTGTTGACAGAACACCCTGTGCATCATCTTCACCGTACATGTGCACCCTTACCTTTTCCAGAAACCATAACCCGGTCCATTGTTGTGATTCATGATTTGTTTATAATTATTGCAACACAAAAGGTGTCTTTACTTGATCCATTCTAGAGAGATTCCCATGTAGAGAACCTCAAAGTTCTTAGTTAGGTTAGACCGCGAATCAAAATGCCATGATTGATCGTTGCTAATCGATCTATGATGACAACGTCATCACATTGCTTCTCCAAGGCAGTCAGAATCATTCCAGGTTGCAGACATGCTAACCTGTATGAAACAGGACCTCTTACAGGGAGCTTCACAGGACTGTACATACTTGAACTTTAGGGGGGGGGGATGAGTCGAATGAACAAACAAACAAATGAAAGAATGATTTGGTGAACAGATAAAAATGCTCACCTGGTCCCTTCCCCAGTCCAGAAGGACAGGGGGGTATGCTGGGGTGCAACAGCTGCCAGGCCAACAGACGCTCCAGGGTCAGAGGTCTGCAGAGCTTGCATGACGGTGGCAGTCAGCAGCTGCTTTGCTGATGCTGCATCTGATGGGGCCAGCTTGGCAGAAGAGACGCTTGCAAGGGATTCCCAGCGGGATGTGGGCAGCCAGTGCAGGACCAGCTGGCCTGTCAGTGGGTGTGTGTGGACTTTGCCAATGACATGAGAGGCACCACCTGCAGGCACAACAATAGAGCGTGTGGCATCGCAGTACTAGCACCCTCCATTGCATCATCACGACTGCACTTTCTTTGCAGCTGAATTGTCAAAAGCCTTTGAACATTACGTGCTCAGTGCATGCTGATGCTCCAGTTGTTGTATAGTGACTCCGTTGATCATTCCCAAAGACATATGTGATAAAACTGACTGATCAATTGATCGATCAGTTGATTGGTTAGCTGATTGATTGACATCAGGTGAGTTTTGCGCATGACACAGTTTGCACTTGGCCAAATGCAGAATATGGCAGCGCCTAAACCAGGCATGACATGCCACATGGAGCCTCTGATGCTTCCCGGCAGCCACTTGATGGCATGCACATGAGCCAGAGGCAGATCTCAGAACAAGCAACAAGCAGGCACACCAATGCAACTGAGTGACAGAAAACTTGATTGGCTGGAAGCGGGTTTTGGTTTGTACACTTCAAACGTTTGCTGGCATCGGCACGACTTCATGCCCCAGCACGGCACAGGCAGTTGTCACACATAGCGTCTATCAGATGACAGCACACACTGCAAAAGTGTGGTGGCATATGCATAATTGCATGCATCGGTGTGGTACAGGAAGGTGCGCCACAGAGCGGCAGGCAGCGAACAGATGACAGCACAAACTGACCGGTGTTGCTGGCCCATGAGGGGGTAGCGCCCCACAGGGTCTGCCAGGAGGATGCTGCAGCTGTGGCTGTTGACGGCCCAGGCTGGCGGCTGTTGGCATTGCCTTGCACAGCATCCCCCAGACTCGATGGCTACACCACACATGCCACAAACTCAACAGCCGTGTCAGATGCCACGGCCCTTGTCAGAAGCAGAGCTGCGTAACGCCATCGACTGGCTGTGGCAGATATTGCTGAGCAATGACCTCTGGTTGTAAAGCATGTGTGCTATCTGCTTTAGTCTCTTTGACGGAGACATGGCATTCATTCATTCACTTGTTCTTGCATCCATTCATTCACTCAGTCATCCACTCGTTCATCCCTTCAATGCTTTGTTCATTCATTCATCCCTTCATGACTGCACTCACTCACTCACTTGCTTGCTCGCTTGCTTACCCTTTCTGCCCAAGGATCAGGTGAGCACAGTGCTAAGTAGCTCCTCATACAGACAAGTGTGAGGTGCAGCTGCTCATGCACATACTGACATAGGCAAGGCAGGAGCTGACCTCTACTGCAAGAGGTCGTAGTGTTGAGCCATGAGAGGTACCCAGCAGCTGCCAGGCATAGGCATGCCCATCCCCTCTGCTGTCACGCGCAAAAGCTGTCACCTGACAGGCAGCCTGCATGCCAAGAGCCCTGGTCAGTCACATTTCGTATACCTTGTGTCTCTCAGACTAACCAAAACTGCTCGCCCACAACCTAAGAATTTTGGGAGAATCATACACCTTGTTGGTCAACAAATGAAAGGCAAAATTTTGCTTTTGCGCCTCCCAAGCAATGCATAGGGATGATGGGCGAGAAGCAAGAACAGGCTAGTTTCTTGCTTGACAGCCACAGCATGCAAGCATCATTGGCTCAGACAACAGGCACCAAAGCTCTAGAGTGGGGCCTCAAAAGGATTCTGCCCTGGGCACTCTGCTGGTCCTGTGTGGCAGCAGTTGCAATGCTTTTGCAGGCTGCAGGTGGGTCACACAAACAGTTACGTGTGCATGAGCATGGTGCATGAGCATGATGCATCAGATTACACAAGAGCCGATGCCCCCTCACGGGGTAGGGCCTTAGCCTCAGAAAGAATGTACATTTATGCCGGCAACCATCGGGGTATGCCATGTACAATAGGCCAATCACGACTAAATCAAACTAAATGAGCATGATGCACCCACCAAGTTGATGCCAATGCCGACAACTCCCCCCTCCATGACCAGATCCTTCTGCTCCATCTTGCGAGCTTCAGACCTGCAAGTTTTGTGTTACTTCGACTGTGAGCACACTGCTGTATCAAGTTTTCAACTGGATGTGAAGCTGCTGATGTGCAGAGACCGCCGCCTGTGCAAGTGTGCAGCCTGACAATGGAAACGTCAATGTAAAACAAAAAATGCAGTACAGCTAAATGGGTAGTCAAGCCAACACAGCCATCATGGTGCTTGAGAGCTGCTATAAGAAGCACAGCTTGACAGGACAGCGACTAGCAAGACAGCTAGCAGGTGATGCAGGTATGCTTGGAGCAACGAATGCTTTGATGAGGTATTGCTGCAATCACGTGTCCCTATTGTTTAGGACACTGATTTTGTTCTTAGAAAATAATTGGTGTCCCATTTGAAAAAAACCTCACCTGCCCATGGACTCCAGAACCGCTACAGTGCCACTAGAAGTACCCACAGCTATGAGGGCAGTGCCTGTACCAGCCCTCAGAGGGTGATTGTGAGTACTGATAACGCCCCTGGTGATCCCCCGCTTGCTGTTGTCAACTGCAGATACAACAGATGTTTATTCTTTCAATCATACATGACACAAACATTTTTGTCGGAGTCAGATGCATTATGGATCACACGCCTCCTCTGGTCTTGGGATGGATTCATGCATTCATTCATTCATTCATTCATTCATTCGTTTTTTTCATTCCTTGGTTCGTTCATTCTTCCATCAGGCATGGGTTTTGCCTCTAGGGTCAGATAAGGACCTGCTGGCATGCAAATGCAGGAGCAGCTCTTAGGGGATGCAGAAAGCGGATCTTGCGTGAAACCTCGCCCTGGTTTTACAATGTCAGTTGTATGAGCAGAGGTCCTGCTGTACAGCTTATGAGACCATGCACTTTCGCTTATAGGCTGCTGCTTCATGTACAACCATTCCACAATTGATGCAAAGCAGTGCATTGAGACCATGGCAGACAGACTGCAAGCTAGGCAGATTTCTACCTGGGACTGTCCACATTGTGACAAGGTTCCTCAGGTTGATGTTGCATCCCGACAAAGTGCCATCTGCGCTCAGGATCAGCACATACTGCTCTGCAGGCATCACACACTTGTCAGAAGGACAGTCATCAGGCCGGAAACCATGCATGCCTGGCTGCTCAAAGGCACAAGGGCCAAAAGAAGACAAAGGAAGCCGATGAAAGCCTCACAAAGTAAGTAATTGTGTGTGACATTGTTCCCATGCGTTCTGGCAGGATCACTTGTCATGATTTGTTACAAACTTGCCATGATGTGTTATCAACTTGTCATGCTGGTGTGTGGTGTGCTTGAGGTAGCTTGGCAGCTTCATCAGCAGTTCAGCATTAGTATCAGAACAACGCGATGCCGCACATGATTTGCAGACAATAACAACATCTTGATAGGCCAAGGTCAAACAACATCCTTGACGGCAACGAACACAGATGACTTTACGCATGTTGCTGTATGACCTAGCTGCAGCATGAATTGGCCTTCCTACAAATTGTTTGACTAGCCGCGACAGACAGACAAACAGAAAGACAGAGAGAGACAGACAGACAGACAGACAGACAGACAGACAGACAGACAGACAGACAGACAGACAGACAGACAGACAGACAGACAGACAGACAAACAGACAGACAGACAGACATTACCCTCAAGCCTAGGCAGCTGGCCAGAGTAGATTCCTGTTTAAGATGCGCATCATCAATGCATTGCTAGGGCAAGTTGGGCAGGAGGCCTGTAGCTTTCAGCCAAAAACAATATGCGTTTTGAGACAGCAGTCCAGCTGTTGAACCAGGAGGGACACAGGCAGCGAGGAACAACTGCCGAGGAACAGCATGCAGCCTTTGCGGTGAAGACTTTGACAGACTTTCAGCCTTCTTCAACCCAGAGGGCAAAGGGTACAGCATGTGAGGGCACCTGAAGGGTTGAATGTGAATCTAAGACAGACAGACTAAGGACAAAACACCAAAACTAGCACCTGAAGGATGTGATATGAATCTGAAACAGCCAACTGTGCACAGCCATCTGTGAACAGCCCCCATGGACAGCACCTGAAGGATGGAATGTAAGTCTGATATAATCAAGTATAGAAAGGACAGCACCTGAAGGATGAGGTGCCATGGCCACAATGGGCTTCTTGTTGTCACCCTTCAGCTGGCCGCCCTGCTTCTCGACGCTCTTCTTGCCAGCGATGGGCGCTGGCATGACAGTGTACACCAAGCGTACGCTGGTGCCGCCGTGCTGGCAGTACAGTATCATTGGCTGTGGACCCTGTAGCATTCATTCATGCATTTGTTGATTCATTCACTCATTCATTCATTCATTTGTCCATGCGTCTGTCCATCCATCCGTCCGTCCGCCCATCTGGCCATTCATGCATTTATCCATCCTGTGAGTATTGTCTTTGCCTAGGGTCAGGCACATACAGTCCTGAGTGGTTTCTTCCATGACATCCTGTTTTGGCAATCAATGCGCCAGCAACAACATGTGTTGATGTGGCTTCTTTGCAGCATGCATGTTGACCTGGGGAACTGTACATGCTCACAAGGTCTTTGAGCACGTCAGCAATGCAAACTGCTGACTGCATCACCATTGCCTACCATGGCAGCTGAGAATGTCACTAGGGCTGACTTCAGGAAGGCCCTGGTCCATGCACAAAGAGAATGTTTTGTGGAACGAAAGGGTAAGTTTAGAAGTAGGTGGGGGGGGAAAAACCAATTTGGAGCAGAAAATGAAAACACAAACAAGCCTATGGCCGCATACTGCTTCATCAAGCAGGTGCTTGCAATGATGGCTGCGCAGCATTTGATGCTCATGATATGTGCTATTGCTGTGTTCATGCAGAGCATGCGGCAGCATGACTTGTACCGATGCTGGACTGATGCAGGCACTGCATGGACAAGGAGCAGCATGACATGCAAGCTTAGGCATGGACACTTGTGTTGGCATTGTATCAGCTGCAGGTACTCTGCCTCTCAGGCAGAGAGCACTTAACAAGTTGAGATGGATGGTGCAACTGGGCCAGAAACAAACCGGCGTGATGGCCAGATGCGCATTGTACCAGGGCTTCTCTGAAGACTTGACAGCAGAATCAAGAAGAATGCGCCTCTTCCACACCTGTGGGCTCCAGGCAACAACACCGCGCTCCTGCCAAACAGAGGCATTGCCTTGATATCCAAGCAATCGTGAAACAGACTGCGTGCTGTCCACACTCAAGATGAGAATGATGCTGACATTGAATCAGAATGCCAGCACGAACTCAAGGCGCCAACATCGACCCAGCATTGCATTGGGTCTACCAGATGCCTTCAGCAGGTGTGCATGCAACAGCAGTAACGCAATGCAGCATCACGTCTTGTAATCATACCTGGAGCACAGCAACCAGGAGTGATGCATCAGATGTGTATGATATGCTGATAGGTGTTCCCCCTGCGTCTGTGCTGCCCAGCTTGCAGCCTGATATCAGGTCATATTCTGCCACAAGGCCAGACACGCTCTACAAGTGCAGGCACGCACAGTTCAGCACCATGTGATAACTTGTCTCAACAACAGGTAACATCAGGCTGTGATGTTGGTCTGCATACCAAGGCAAGGATTGGTTGCCGGGGATGTAGACACATACATCTGGCATATGTCCCGCTTATGAGTCGTGATGAGTCCACCTGCACACAGGACACTGAGCATGGGAAGATCTTACATTGTGCAGGACTGTGCAGGAAGATGTGCTTGAGCCTTTGTAGCATGCTGGACAGTGATCATGTCTGCAAGACAGCAGTGTGCAGTGCCTACCCCAAACACTGAGGAGTAATCGATGTGTTGTGCCAGGCCAAGCTGCAGGGTCGAGAGTAACCCCGGCCCGACAGGTTGCTCAGCATCATTTGCAGCAGCGCGTGCCATGCGTGTAAAGACTGTGCCTCGGACAGCTCAACTTGGCAATAAAGCAGATCAGTCTCGACCATGCATCAAACCAACGTCAAGCACTACAAGCGCACGGCACTCTTGCCGCGGCTGAGCCAAGTCGGGCAGTGCCACAGTAATGCCCTGATGAGCGATGCTGAGTCCGCGCAATGGCGATTGCTATGTCAAACACGTAGAAAGACCAGCCTTAGTCAACTAGACATGGTGACTACCAGATGAAGGCCTCGCGACAGGCCTTGCGACGCTGCTGCACCAGGATCCGTCCAACACCCGCAATCACTGGTCTTGTTGCTAGGAGTGTCACCAATCTGATAGTTGCGGATCATCAGCTGTGTTATGAAGGCAGCCCAGCAACATCCCAGAGTGGTTTCGTTGCTGCCAAGCGCCACAGACATTATCGCCGTAGCCGGGGGAGTAGATTTGCTTGTGGGCAGATCTCACGAATGCAACTGGCCAAGCCAAGTAGAGAGACTGCCCGTTCTGACGGGAGCTGTGAACGAATTTGTTGATAGCAAACAGATGGACGACGTGGTGAAAGCCAGCTTGGACAGAGGCGAAGGGCTGTACTTTTTGGAACAAGAGCTGCTGAAGAACCTTCAGCCTGACGTCATCTTGACTCAGGATCTTTGCAATGTATGCTCTGTAGACTTACAGCTGGTCCAGCAAACTATTGATCAACTGTCGATTCAGCCGAAGATTGTGGCCTTAAACCCTCAGAAGCTGTCAGACGTCCTGGAAGACATCAATAGAGTTGGCAAGGCAGTGGGGCGAGAACAGGAAAGCAGAACAGCTGTCACTACATTGCAGCAGAGGGTGCGTGACGCACAGGCAGCAGCACAAGCTGCTTTGACAGGCAACCAGCCCATCAAGGTGTTTACATTGCTGATTGTATACACCTTAAATTTGCGATGTCTGCTGTGACAATGCTCGTCTTCTTTGCACTCTTTGATCAAGGTGCTGACCACTGTGCACCAAAGTTAACCACTGTGCACCAAACTTGACCATTGTGCATCAAATGGCTTTAACATCTGTTTGTGTCGCATCATATTCCCTCGACTGCCTTGATTACAAAGCAGCAAATCAATTTGTGCAGACTTGCATGTGACAGCTCTTAGAAACAGGTATATAAACCTCACATTGATTCTGAGGATTTGTTCCAGGTGGCCTTTGTGGAGTGGCTTGATCCGCTGTTTGTTGGTGGGCACTGGACACCAGAGATGATCACAATGGCAGGCGGCATTCACCCTCTCAACATGCCCATGTGAGTCACTGATACTTGTGACATCCCATGGAAGACACCACACTCATAGCTTGTGCATGTGTGCCAGTGCTTGATGCTCGACAAACAAAGATGAAGCACAACATGCAGTTGCTGTCGATGGGGATGCAGCTGTAAGGCAGATGAGTCACATTTATGCTGAGGTGATGCTACATGCACAGATGATCAGTGAATAAGTACACGCAGCAATATGTTCTTAACACAACCAGCCAGACAGCTGTGCTAGTCAGATGTTGCCAGTTCTCATCTTGTCGCAAGTTGAGTTATGTGGGTGGTTTACTGAGTAATATGAGGAGTCACCTCACCTGGTGTGAGATACTAGCGGATCAAATGCACACCATAGCTCAAAACCATAGATTGGTAGTATTCGTTGTCTAAATTGAGCCCCTGAACATCACAGCTGATCTTGACTGTTTCATATAGTGGAGGGGGCGGAGCTGGTCCCTCAATCAGGATACCTAATCAGGCTTTGATAGATGCTGACTGCGACTGGATCATTGTCTGCCCTTGTGGTTTCACAATAGAAGATACCAAGAAGGAACAACATCTGCTCAGCTCCAAGCCCTGGTGGTATGCACCGCAAAATTCGCCTCACGCCGCAAAGGCATTGTGCCAGCATGAGAGATTGTGCCTTTATTCCGGTTCGTGATGCCGGCCATGGTGTTGTAATTGATGACTCTACGTTTGTGACCACCTTTACAAAGTCTGTGACATCTTTGCACTGAGACATTCACATAACATTGCAGCAGCTGATTATGATGTGATCTGGGCGGTGATCACATTGCCCTTAGTCAATGGCGACTGACCGTCATCCGTGATCGGTTGTGGATGTGATCCTCAATCACTGGATGTGAGCGATATGGACTTGTAGGTGCTCATTGTGCCTTGTGTTTGGCATCAATCCTGGAAGCATGAGCAGGCTATACTTGAGATGTTTTCATTGTCTCTGCAGGCTGAACCTAAGAGCTGTTCAAAACAGCAAAGTTGTCATTGTTGATGGTAATCAGATGTTTGCCAGACCAGGGCCACGCCTTGTAGATGCCCTGGAGTTCCTAGTAGGGCTTTTACACAACAAGCCTGAGCTTTCCCTTGGAGTTGGTGGATTACACATACAGATGCTAACACCACCAGCACTGCCCATGCACCTTCATCAGCAGGTGGCTGCAATACAGCGTGCAATGGTGACAGCGCTGCTAGCTGCATTCAAGAGCAAAACGACCCTGTAACACATGCTAAGGTCAGCAGTTCTGGCTCAAATTTAAATGCACAGCAGGCCCAACAGGAAGCTTGTCATGCACAGCAGGCAGAGCAGCCTCACCAGCAGCATGACCAGCCTTCATTGCCTGGGCAGCAGAATAAACAAGAGGTCCAGCAGCGCAAATGGAGAGCTGCGCCATATCTGGGGCCTGACATTGAGGAGGCTCATGCAGCCGCCACTGAGGCTGGACAGACAACTTATGTAGACCCTGCTACAGGCTACAAGGTATTGTTATTGTTTGTTACTGCCTTTGGTGACAAGCCCAAGCCTTGTCATGTCATCATGGCAGGTTCTGTCCTGTCGTATCATGCTGCCGCACATTTCTGTCGCGCTGCTCTGCGGGTTGCTGATGTGCAGCACTATCTGGCAAGCATTGGTATTGTTCTGCCCTCTCCCCCTCTTTCCCCCATTGGTGTACAAACACCAATGACATCCAAAGGACTGCACTGCATTTATGGCTGCCTCCATGTCCAAGGAAGCCAAGCTGCTCCCACTGCTCCCCTGCTCCCATTGTCCAGGGACTGCTGTTCAAGGCATGTAGCCGTGCTGTTGAGCAATTGAATGTCATCCAGAAATCTGGCAATGTTACTGATTGTACGTCATGGCAGCTGCCAGCCTTGATCCTCGCATGTAATGATGATGATGTTGCTGCTTTTAACAGAGACAACGCTTGTATGCATTATAGGTCATGACAGAGCAAGCGCTGAGGCAGCAATCCGTGTGCTGTGCCAACAGATGCCGACACTGCCCCTTTGGGCATTACAAGGTGCCTGCCAGCAGAGGGAACAGGATCAATACCATCACGGTAACCAGCCTGCTTCAGCTGGGCACTTGACAATGGACATAGCATGATGTTATCACTGGCATGGCGCAGAGCAAGATGTCTATTCATGATGTGTGCAATCTTTGTAGAACAGTTGTTGTGTGACTCTAAATCTTGATAACAAGGCGTATCACCCATCAACCTGCCTGTCATGCTGAGCACATTCACAGAACATCAATCCGTGCAAATACGTTCAGCAAGCGGTTCTGAGCCGATTGTTGTGGTCCTGCAGCAAGCAACTGTCCTCAAGATCAACCGCAAGGATGCTGTAACTGGCAGATTTACCTTATCTTTGTACCCTGGCAACCCAATCACAGATAAACAGTGTGATCCAGCTACTGCATCATGGCCTCGTGCTTTGTACTCAGCTCAGAACATGACCAGTGAACAAACATGCATTGATGACATTGGTGGCCAATCAATTGTCAGCAGCGGTACAAGCAAGCTTGATGTCGTCAAACCTAACAGTAGCAAATCTTCAGAAAGCTTTTGCAGTGCTGCTGAGGATAAGAGCAGCTCAGAAGCTGTGCAAGTTGTGGTTTTTGATGAGGAGACTGGTCTGTTGTCAGGAAGCCAGCAGGTCACATTGCATGATGCAATGAATAAATGTCTGCAGGCTGGCCAGACTTGGGTGGCTTTACCAATGAATGACATCCAACGAAGGCACACAATGTATATGCAGGACACAAACCAGCTTCTGAACATCGCAGCGCAAATGCTTTTGGATGGTTAACTAACTTATGAAGTCTCTGTTTGGCACCTTGTTCACGAGCTTTCTCTATGTTATTCAGATTGTTTTTACTCAGTATACTGCTCAAGTGTTACATATGACAGCATGTATGCACAAATGGCAAAATATTGCGGCAGCTTTGTTCCACATGCTAGGGTGATAAGGCTGTAGCGTATGGCATGCTCTGAAATCTGCAAACGTGTCCGTCATACCACTAAGAAAAAACGTGTCCGTCCTTGGCTTGAGAGCTCTGACACATCAGCAGTGTGTGAGGATAATCTTTTTTGGTTAGGGCGAAAGGCAAGTCGCCCGGCGAAACTTTAAGACAACGGTCATTTTCTTCGAAAACACCGGCTATACACTCGCCTTGACAAGGCGTTTACAACCATGCAATAAAATTGACAACTTTGTATCATCAAGAATTCACATAATGTTGCATGGCAACAGTGAAGTTCAACGTTGTCATGCGCAAGACTCCAAACTGAAGCCATTGCAATTAATTGTTCATAGCATGCGAAAATAGCAAACCCTACGTCACTTTAGGGTTTGGAGTATTGCCCCTTTCGCCTATGGCAGATGGCCAAGGGCGCAGGCGAATCGGGTATCGCCCCTTTCGCCGGCGATACTTTCGCCCTTGGCCTCGCACACTGCACATCAGTGTTGTACCTGGATTGAGATTTCGCTCCAGGTTTTGAATGTCAATGGCACTGCACGGCTGTCTCGCGCGTCCAGTGCAGGCTAATCAAGATGTTTGTCGTAAATGGAAGCCCTTTTCTCAACCAAGATCGGGTTGCGCATTGGGACATGTGTTTGGAGTTTGAGACGGGACGTAAGGTTTATACACATCGGTTATTGATCTGTGCAGCGTTTCAGTTCTTCGAGGGACTGTTTGAGACTGAACTCGATGAATGGTACTTCTACAAAATGCCTCCCCCAGAAGAACAGCCTGTCACAGCTGACATGATGTGCCTGATGCCCTCCTTCTTGTATGAGGACTGGCAGGTGTCTGGAGTGACCAACGACAGGCTAAATGCCAGGTGCAGGCACGTCAAGAATGCTGGATTGGCTTGTATGGTCAGCGTTGACCCTGGTACGCAGGTACTGGGACATCAAGAAAGCTGCTGACTTTTTGGGAGTACGATCAGGAGCGATGAAGGCCTTGACAGGCCCTTGCAGATGCTGTGAGCGTCCTACAACACGATACGCAAGAGACATGGCTGTTCTAGGAACATCAGGCATGTGTCCTGATTGCTGGCAGCACGACGGGAGGCCATCAGGGCCACACAGTGACACATTTCACGTCACAGACAGCAACACCGCCTGCGACTCAAGAGAAGAAGTAAACGCCAAGATCATTGCAGTGGGAGGATACACAATTGTGCCCGACAAGCTTCTGCGTGCACTTTTGAGGCACGTCCAGGCATCCTCCTCACCTTCTGGTTGCATGGACTTTCAGAACATGCTTGCCTCCTTTCTGATTGATGGACTGCGGCTTGCCACTGAGCAGGTGCAGGCACTGCTTGATGCACTTGGACTTCATGCATGCTGTAGAGTCTATGCACTTGTCTATTCTTGCATGTTGTGTCCATGGGAGTGCCCCCTCACTGCTCCACACTCAGAGTCCTTTCGGAGATGTGAACAAGACTCAGGTCATGGCAATGTGCCCTGGTGTACCTTTCAGCACAGTGTACTTATGCTGAAGCACCAATCTCTGAAAGACAAAACATACTCGTCAGCTGATGCATCAAAGGCTCGCCCATTCGCTGACTGCACATGTGGACAATGCCCAGGTGAACATGGTGAATACTAGCAATGGTGCCATCAAAGTCACATTTGGGCTTTTGTTGCACACAGCATTTGCACAGCTTACTTCATGGTCGTAGGGAGTCTCTCAGAGGTTCTGGTTGACTTGGCAGTCCTTCCACATCAGTAGCTGAGCCATTCATCTTGTATATGACAAGCTGTAAAAACAACATTCTGGACCTGACCCATCGTGTGCAAGCTGTAAAGATGGCCATCCCCTTGTCTGATGGCATGACAGTCACGTAATACATTATTGCATACTATGTTGCAACTTTACAGCACCATCAACGTGAAATATCGAATGCAAACACAAAATTGTAGCAGAACCTGTACACCCGTCTCCGGTCAAGCTTTGCGCTCAGGTCACAACAAACACAAGTCATGCTTGTTGATTGTCAAACAAAGCATGCGGTCAACTGGTGTACATACAAGCATCAATGGACCATGACACAGAGTGCTGTGGCTGGCATGGCCAGCCGAAATCCACTGATGCCACCTTACGTTTTTGTGGAGCAACAGATACTTTCTTGAGTGTGTTTGATCCTTGACGTCCGTGAAAAGGGATTAGTTACAACTTCATAGTGTTTACAATTTGCTGAGAGTCACCTATCAGCCTATGCATGCAGTCACACTTTGTCATTGGGGCAAACATGTGGGGTGCCATATTTCTGTTAGCTTGCAGAAGCAAGTGGCAATATGGCCCCAATCACCAGCTGTCCTCATCTGAGTCTGCTAGCTTTTGCTGATATTTGTACTTAGTCTGGCCCCCTATCTGAGGTCGTCCTTTACGAGCTCTTCTGCCACCAGGAATGATCAATGATGTGTCCACCTCGTCACCAGAGGCGTGATTGATGGTCTCAGGCTCTGCATCCTGCAAAGCATGCAGCAAAAGCTTGGCACAGTGCAGCCAGGCTCTCCTCAATTCAGTCTGAACTTTGCACAGTTTTGGCATGATCATTGCTATGAGGGTCTGATTAGCAGCCACAAACCAGCAGCAAGGCAGCTGCAGGGACTGGCTGTGTTTTGCATTATGATCTGCCAGCCAGTTTGCATTAGATTTGCAGCAGCACTCAAACTCAGCATGTTTCACAACTGACCTCATCCTCATCATCATCGCCCTTCCTCCGCTTCTTGCTGGCCGTGGGCTTGGAAGAACTGCTGGGGCCAGCTATGGAAGTGGTGCTGGCCTTGGCTGAGCTGCCCTCATCCACCTGCAAACATTGGCTCTGTTCATGTCGCAGCCCAGAACATGTACTTTAAAGCAATCAGTGTTGGGCTTCAAAGAGGGTGGTAAGGGCAGGATGGGGCAGGAAAGGGAGGGCAAGGCAAGGAGGGGAGATGCACGCTGCGAATTGTGCGCTGAGGTTGTTCTGACAATTGATGTGTGATGCCTCTTTATCCTCACTGTAGGAGACACTTTGCCTTGTGCTGGACTTGCTTTGTAGTAATTGCATTCCACGCCATTACAAATGTAGGCTGCGGGCGTGGAGTGCTTCTGTGACTCTCAAGCATAAAATGCAATGTAACTTGAGCAGATGTGTGCTGAATTCTCACTCTGTGATGCAAACAGACTGGCAGCAGTGCAGACATGTTTGGCACAATGATGCAGGATCGACCTTGGTCTTCTTGGATGGAGGCTGGTCCTCTTCATCTTCATCCTCAGCCTCATCATCATCTTCCTCTTCATCATCCAGCTCATCATCACCGCTTTCTGAACCAGCCTGCAACTCAACAGATGTATCAGTGAACCTGATTGTGCAAGTCTGCATGCCCATGGTCTGCCATGATTGGCTACAAAGTGCTGCCGGCAGGAATGCATGTAAGTTGCACTCTGCAAGTTGGATTCAAATCAGGATAATGAGTCACAAGAGATCTTACTTCCTCATCAAAATCCTCTTCATCTTCCTCGTCGTCATCAGCATCTACAGGGTCCACCATTTTGCCCTTTCCTTTGCTGGCTCGCAGCTCCTCTTCTGCCGTCATCTTACTCTTGCCCTGAGTGTCTACAAAAACACGCCAAACTTGGGAAGCTGGGCTTGATGCTGCCGAAAGGGCAACACTCAACACCAAACACTTTGGTCCGCGATGATGATCAGTGCCATACTGCTGCAATGCTGAGCTCTGGTGAACTGGTCTGCACGCAACTTTACACAGCTCTACCAACAATGAACAAAAGCTGTATAAGGACCAAGGCTTGCTATACAGTCACAGGAAAGCAGGTCTGATCAGCTTGCAGATCACATTCGTTAAGGGTGCTCTTTGAACGTTGGTCGTGTTGAACGTGCTCTACAGTTCGGTATACCTGTCTTACTGTCTGAACCGGTTGCCTTGCCGTCGCTGCTTTGTGGGCTCATCCTGCTTATATGTATATTAGGAGTACAGAGTCCCAAAAGCCCGTTTTGGCGTCAAGTCGGCGGCTACCTTCAGCAACACTCGTTCCGACACACTTGTGTTGAATGATTGCAGGACAACGCAATGACAACGCAAACCTGCCACAGCAGAAGGCGCTGGCGTTGAAAGCTCTTGTCAGCTTGATGGTCACGTGCTGTCTTACGCAGATCCGCTTTTCTGTTGCGCGCGTTGACTTTGGCGAGAGCATTGTGCAACGACTTGCATTCAACTCGGGTCGACTACATGACATAATACCCTGATTATACGGCATGTCTTAGCGTCTCTGCTGGCAGTACTGCCCGTTGCTGGTCTGCCTTTTCTGGCTTGCAGCATCTGACCATCCTGGTGCTGGCTGTCCAAACACGTTGTCGCAATGGGGAAGGAGGCCCTCAAAATGCTTCACTTCGGGTTCAATCAGGATCAGGGTTGCCTGTTCTGCGGAACTAATGCAGGCTTCAGGGTTTACAACTGCGACCCGTTTCAAGAAAAGGTACAACTGCACTGACATGTGACTGCAAACTTGCTCTTTCCTTTCACGTCCAGGTTTTGTGCCGTGTGACGATCATTGACAAGCCTGGATGGACAGGTTGCACTACGGTGTGTTAGGCTTGCAAATCAGCTTGTTTGTTTGCAGATGAGGCGTGATTTCAAGGATGGAGGCATAGGCTATGTGGAAATGCTGTTCCGATGTAATATTTTTGCTTTAGTAGGTGGTGGCGACAATCCCAAGTTTGCTCCAAGCAAGGTGATTAAGTCTGCAGATCTTGCGATCGTGCTCTCTCAAACACCTTGCAGACACAAACTGCAGTGCTATACAATTTCAAGTTTGCTCATCTTGAGCTTTACGTTCAGGTCATGATTTGGGATGACCATCAGAATCGATGCATAGGAGAGCTGAGCTTTCGAAGTCAGGTTGGCACTTTAGCATTGCAGCGTCTTTCCTCAATCTTACTGCAATTTGATAACTGCAAACTTCATGCCAAAAGCTGGCCCTGGTACATTGGTGACAATCACAATGCCTAGTGTCGAAGTCAGTAAAGCCAACATGACTCACAAATGCGTTGTGTACCTACTGGTGCAGCTAAAGTTCATTCTTTGGAAGTGCTTGTCATTCCCTCCAGAACCTAATGGCTGCATATCATTGTCTTTGGCTTTCCCGCCGTCATTCTTGCTGGTGTGACACGTCTCACCACTGCTTTCGCCATATGCTCAGATCATGCTTGCTATCTGGCTCATGCCAGCACTCAGTTCTATTATCATTGCTGCTGTCATCATTCACAGGTCAGGGCAGTGAAGCTCAGAAGAGAAAGGATAGTGGTAGCTCTAGAACACAAGGTCCTAGTGTATGACTTCAAAGACCTCAAGCTGCTGCATTCCATAGAGACTTTGAGCAACCCCATGGGTCTGGTGGCCCTCTCACCCTCCCAGGACCAAACAGTCATGGCCTGCCCTGGTCTCCACTGTGGACAGGTAGGTAGTGCACAATATGCAGGTTGCACCAAAGTCATATCCTCAGCATGATGCACTTATGCTGTCAAGGATTGCCATGCAAATATTCAGGTTGATTGGCATGCCTATGTACAAATGCACAGTACTTATCTTAGCAGGTTCATCCTGGGTCTGCGTGCGTCGAACAAAATGGCCTTGCTGCACAGCGTCATAGATGCCAGTGCAATCTCATGCACATGTGTGCCAGGCAGGAGATGTACCCTAAAAGGCTTAGCTGCCCCTATTTCCTGTTGGACTTTGGATGGCTGCTGCTGCTGCACAAGCTGCTTGCATGCTGCTTAAGTCTGTACAAGACTGTGCAGCTTGCAAGACATACACAACAGGACTGTGACCCGGCTTGCGAACATTCTGAAGAGGCTGTCTAACCAGCAGCAGCAGCAGCAGCACGCTTACACAACAGCTGCCATGCAGGTACGAGTGGAGCTGTACGACGTAAGACGAACAAAGTTTGTGGAGGCGCATACAACCTCCCTGGCATGTCTAGCACTGTCACTGGACGGCAAGCTGTTGGCAACAGCATCGGAGCGAGGGACTTTGGTCAGAGTCTTCTCTACCACTGATGGGTCCAAGCTTCAGGTGCTTGCTCTAACAAAGCATTTGACATTGGTCAAATGCAGATGCAGCTGCTAAGATGTTGCAGTGCACATGTCAGCCAAGCTTAGCTCCTGGTAACAGGACTGAGTCAAAGATAATTGGCCCATCATACGGCAGCTGCAGCACTGCGCTCAGCTATGCAGGCTGGGCAAATGTCTGGTGCTGTAATGTCTTGAATCATAGCATGCAATTGACTTCAAGCTGGGGTGAGCTGCATTTGCCTGAAATTGCAAAAATCTACGCTGGAAGTGCAATGCAGATTCTGTTACTGTGCAGCAGCAGCAGCAGGGTCTGGGTGCCCAGCAGCTTTCAAACATCGTGGAGCAAGTTGCATGCAATAAAACAATTGTCCAGTGTCTATGCAAGTCAGCAGACCATGCATCTCGGGGCATTCTGTCAGCAGTTGTTGCTTGACAGTGATTTGGCAGACACCCCAAAACAATGCATGTGCTGCTGACAGGAGCTGAGGCGAGGGGCTGACCCAGCAAGGATTTTCAGCATTGCATTCTCACGCGGAGACATTCCCGAGTTTGTGGCAGTGTCCAGTGATAAGGGCACTGTCCATGTGTTCAACCTGGACCCCAAGCGGACAGCTGCTATCCCATCTACAGATGCCACATCCACACAGATAGACGGCAACAGTCCAAAGAACCCTGTGTCGGCGCTCAAGTTTGTCAGCGTAAGCTTCTTGCTGATCTTGTCAGTTGTGCCTGGTAGCCCAATCAATACCATGCTGAATTCATACAGGATGTCTCAAATCATACTGGGTCACTGAGGTTTTGCTTCAGGCTCATAGAGTACATGATGCTGCTGTTGAGGCAGTTATGCTCTGTCTACAGCTGGTATGGGAAGCAAGTAGACTCTGACCTCACATTTCTGTTACGCTGCAGTCCTTTCTTCCAGTCCCCTACTTTGCTTCAGAACGGTCATTTGCTCAGTTCCGGTTGCCAGAAGACACCAAGGCAGTGGTTGGCTTTGGGCCCTCAAACAGCAGTCTTATTGTTGCCAGTGCAAGTGGCAGCTTCTTCACTGCTTCCTTTGACTCTGAGAAGGGAGGCATCTGCAAGCAGGAGTCTTTCTGCAAGTTTGTTGAGCTTGACGCTTGATTGTGCGGCTTGTGCTATACCATTGGCATAGTGGCAGATGCTTCTTGGCGTGCAAACCTGTATGCTAGCCATGGTACGCAGGATCAGCTATTGCCGCAAAGCTGTGATGAACAATTCCAGCATGGCTCGTGCTGAATGAGCCGTTGTCTGACACAATCTGCAATTTGCTTTTGAGTGGCGCCCTGTGCTTATGATGTGTTTGAATCAACGTTGTACTGCGAGCAATGCCTGCTCAAATTGTACATCTTATGTGTACAATAGTGTAAATTGAGCGAAGCCGGATTTATTTGTGCGGCAGCTGTGTGCCGCAATGCACAGCGGCGTCCGCCATGGCCATTTGACATCGTTTGTCGTGTTTGGGCAGCAGTCCAACAAGGAAAGCGGCCCAATCGTGCATGCCGTGATGTACATCAACAACAGCGGCCTGGGCAGAGGCGATTCGCATCACACTACCGCAAGGCTGCTTCGGAAAAGGTCTCGGTGGCATATTCTGGGATTAGCCAATCGACCCCCCATGACTGTCGGTCCCTTGTGCACTTCCAGTGTCTGTGCCGTGTCGTCGAGAATAGAATGGATGGTGGTCGCTTGTACCTGGCTGAACAGCTCTAGCAGGAAACGCTTTGAAAGGACTGGGATCACCGCTGTCCGTTGCTTTGTATCACGGCGGCCCTCGGACTGCAAGTGCTGTCACACTGAGCCTCACTGCAAGACCAGAGTGCTGTCCAGGCCAGGCTGCAGCAGTTGATAGCCGAGGTGCATCTTCAACAAAACTGCTGGGAGCGTCATGCATTTGCTCTGTGCTCCTACTTAGCTGTTAGCCAACTTTTGCAGGCAAACGTGGCACACTCTGTCTTGATTTGCCGGTTTGCATGCAGTGCCATTGCCTGAATTGTTTCTGTCAGAGGGTATCACAAGTTTCGAGGCAATTCAGAGGTGGGAGTCTGGCTCAGAAGACATGCCGGACCTGCACAGCACATTCAGCCAGCTAAAGCAAAGCCAAGGCTCACTGATGCCAACCAGCCCTTCACAAATAGGGCAGGTGACAGCAACCTCAGCCAGACGCGAGCCTAACAGCCCTATTGCAACCAAACATGTATCTCACAGAGATCCCAGGTCAAGCAGATTCAGTGCTTGGAAGGCTGCAGTGCTTACAATTGCAGTAATTGCTGTTGTTGGAGTGGTGGTCTGGTTGCATCTAGCCGCAGCCATGCTTACATCAGCTGCTACATTGATCCACTTGCATCAAGGATCCATACAGCGCAGGCCCAGTCAGAATCTAACAGCTTGATGCATGAAGAAGAGGGCTTGCAAAACAGAAACATTGTGCATCACAATGTTCCTGTGACACTCTTTGACGACACTGCAGCATTGGCCATGGAATCTCAAAAGCGACGCGTAGCAGCAGGCAAGGCTGAAAAGGAGGAGGCAAGGGAGAAAGGGGTCAATCTTGAGTGGCAGCGGCACCATCACCTTGATGGAAGTGTGTATTAAAAGCTTCCCTAAAAGCTGCTGCCAGTCAGACTTTTGTCTAGAAAGCAACAGTTGAAATTCTGAAGTTAGCTTGTCTGGCTCATGCCATAGGACAGAGTCAAGAGCACCATGTCACTGCTGTCAGGTCAGTACACTACAGCTAGTGTCATTTTTAAAGACGCTTGCGGCTATATCTGCCAGATTTAATTGTTTGCGGGGTCTTAGCTATGCAGTCCTCATACTGTGGCTCAGCTTTGACAACTCCAAGGCATGATGTGTAACGCCTGGCTTTACGCAAAGGTTCTCTAGGTCTTGTGTTGCACACATGTCCACCGATCGCGCTGATTATTTGATTCATTGCAGCGTACCTAAAGTTGATCACAGCAAGTGCCTTTGTATAGACGGAGCTTTGACCTTCTGTTGGCTGCACCATTGTCATACGCGACGTGCGTCAGCTTCTTACCAACTCAAAACAGAAACTGGGCAAAGTCGGCCTTCGCGAGCAGTGTTTCTGACGGCAAAATCATTCATTGATGGCGTAGCTCAAGGTATGCCTGGCGTGTCCCAAGCGTAGAAACTGCAGTCAGATCTGCAAAGTCGTTCCGGAGATGTATGCAAGCTACTATGGCAGTGGATTTCAGCACCCAGCGCCTGGCCCGCCACCGCCTCACCCACATCCTCCTGCTCCGCCTGGTAAGCTTTTCTCACAGACTGGGTGATGTGTGTGGCTGGACAACCTCAAGAGAACACTTGACAAGGAGCATGTGATCTGCAGCTGGCCCTCAGAGCAATATCGTGTGTGCAAATTGCACGACGTTGCTACTGTACCCTCAGGTGTGCAGACATATCTGTTGTAGTTGCTTTAATAGCTAGTGCAATGCTGCCACATGCGATATGCCACATAAGCAATGTTCTTTATTGCAGGGAGCACAGAACGTACGCTGCGCACGCTGTGGAGAAATTATGCCTGTGCCCCTGACTGGAGGTACATGGCAGATGTGACAATGCTTTGTCACTGCCTGCAGTGTATCTGCACAGCAGTCACAGTATGATGCAAAAGTTGGTCACTTTCAAGTTGCCAGCCAGCTTCTTTGTGATTATGCTGCACGCTTACCAATACACATGTCTCTGTCCCGCCTTGTACGAGGTCCGGATGTGTATGACGCAATGGCGCTGTTGCCGTGCAGGCAATTCAGCACAGTTGACATGCAGTAACCCTCATTGCAGAGTCACACTCCAGTACCCTCGTGGGGCGTCACAAGTGCAGTGCTCCCTGTGCAACACAATCAACACTGCAATAGATGTGAGCGAAGCCTCCTTGTTGTCACAACATTGTGATGCACGCCCTGCTGAACCGTACTAGGATGCCACAATCTAACTCACAGCTATATCTACTGGTCTTCCTGTCTTGCAGCTTCAGCACGTTAATGTGAAATGACACACAACAGCATTCACTGGCATGCTCATGCACAGAGGCATGAGTCATCACCAACATCTTGAGCCTGGCATGCAGGCAAACCAAATAGGTCACATAGTTTGCAGCTGCTGTCAAATTACGCTCATGTATGCCTTTGGGGCAGCATCAGTAAAATGTGCAGTATGCAACACTGTTACACAAGTCAACCACAGTCCATTGACTCAGCCATCAGCACAGCAGGGTCCCTCCAGTAGCAGCATTGGGGGTAGTGCAGGGGGCAGCCCAAGGCCTCAGCAGTCTCGTCAGACTGTTGTTATTGTCAATCCACCCACATTAGATGAAGAAGGCAATGAGGTGAGTGCAGCAGCTTGAAACACTATGCGTTGCTACAATTGCATCCGCCAGTGCTGTTGTGGTGTCTCCTCTTTGAGTGCACAAAACAGTTATCACTGGCTGATGCGTTTACAGCGCCAAGGGTGATCTCAGGAAAGCTGGACAACAGCAAGATGCACATCAAATCAGACTGACATGTGACAGAGCTTCATTCATTACAACCATGATGCCTCTCTGCAGGTGGAAGACTATGTAGTCGGTGTGACAACCACACCAGGACAGACATCAGTAGAACAAAATAGTGACTCGAAACTGCCTGCAAGACAGCCTGCTCCAGCCAGCCTTATATAGGGCAGCAATGGCACTCTGTCTTTGTATGCGTTTCCTGTTCAAGCCCTGCTGTCCACATGGCATGGCAGCGTCAGGGTGTCAGAAGTGTAAGTCAGACAGTGTTGCTCTGTCTGCTCATTTCGGTTCTTGGTCAATTTTTCCTAAGTGTGTCACACAGTGTGAAGGGGTTTCGTCATACCTGCTTATTCTGCTGGCTATCATGCGCTGGCTATCATACAGCGGCTTATATGCAAAACAGATCGGCCTGCTTACCAAGTTAGCTGCGACCTTGTACCAAACCGCTACACCAGCTGTAATCACATAACCTATTGGTGTGGGATCATGTACTCCATGTGATCAATTTATTGATTACACACCTCATGAACCCCTGGACAGACCATCTGCCATGCAGAATGAGCTGCGCTGAACCTCCTGCTGCGTGTGCTTTGCGAAAAGGTACATGCTGAAAGAAAACCCGTCTAACAATGTGAATCATACTAAAACCTATACATGACTGCCTGGAACCTGCCTGGTATTTCTGGTCAAAATTGCATGCCATGCAACTGTGTGCATGGGTGCTAAGAGGCAGAGGGAATCCAAAACCAGTACAGATGCCTGTATCAATCCTAACTGTCCTAACAATCCTAAACATACACGCACTGAACTCATCAGACACTCAAATGTAGCAACATGGGTTTTTAAGTCTCAATTGTTGATATGGCCTTGTACGTGACACAGCATCAAAATTGGTTCAAGAACAAGTTAGCCATGGTAAAAATATCTCCTTGGCTGACTGTTGCTTGAGAATACTGTTGCAGAGCAAGATGACTTGTGAAACTACTGACTGAGCAGCAATCTGGGTTCAGCATCAACCAATCTCTGCACATCACCGTTCCTCAATCTGTGGCAGATTCATGATTTCGTAGACGGCTTCCTTTGCATTGAGATGACCATTCAATACTTGAGCTACAGCTGTCAGGACAGGCAGGTTGACTCTGTACTTACGCGCCAATGTAACCACAACACCTGCAGCAAAAGTAACAATTGTTCATTGAATGATATGTGATGCCACAAACCAGCTGTTCAAGCTCTCATACATGGCTGAGCATGCTCGAGTGCTTTGTGTTTGAAGGCACATGCATGTACACAATAAGGCACAGCATGACGGCAGCAAAAAGTGAGCGCACAGCCCAACTTGATGCTGAGCTGCCACAGGCACTCATAAGAACAAGCAGCAGCAGCAGCTGCAGTGACCAGCAGCAATATGCATCGCTGGTCACTGCTTGTGCACGATCCTGACACCACAGACGCAGAAGTGATTTGCAGTAGACCGACCTGCTGTACTGACGCCCTCTGCAACTTGCCTGCTGCTGGAGAGGATGTCGTGCAAGCTCTCACCTGCTCCTAACCTCACCCCCACCGTCCTGCATTGCATTCTTTCACTGCTTGCTACTTTTCACAAGAACTACCAGTGGAACACTGCTTGCTACGTCTCACAAAGACTATCATGGAACACTGCTTGCTACTTTTGAAAAAAACACTATCATGGAACAGGAGACTCAGGAACAACCAAACAGTGACAGCGCTGATCTCTTGTTTGCTGTCGGAGTGCCAAACAGCATGCAAGTCAAGTCCTGCTGCCGAAGCGTACAGATGAAGTATGTGCCAAAGCATGCAGATGGCAGACATGCTGCAGTGGCATATCTTTGCGGAGAGGGGTGCTTGTGTAGAGCTCTGCAGAAGCTTTGAGGAACAAGGCACAGGCAGAGCTGCGAGGCGAGTCGCAGAAATGTGCCTGATGAGTTTCTCACCTGTTGCGGGAGAGGCTGCCATAGCAGGTGAGCATGATGTCTCCAAGGCCTGACAAGCCAGACACTGTTGAAGACTTGGCGCCCATCTTCTCCGCCAGCCACCTGATCTCAGCACACCCCTGCAGGCACACACCACATTGACTCCCAAGTTCATGTTGCCTGTGCACATGTGCAAGGCTGTCTTGCAGTCAACTGTGCAATGCTTGGCTGCTGCCGCAGATGGATGCAGCAAGAAAAGTGTGTACCTGCGCAACCAGAGCAGCCATGGCATTGTGCCCAAGATCTAGGCCTTCGACAATGCCGGCTGCAATGGCTAGCACATTTTTGAGGGCTCCACAGATCTCTACGCCTGTCACATCTGTCGTGGTATTCACACGCATGTAAGGGCTGGCAAAGAGCTGCTGCGCTTCCCGAGCCAACTTGGGATCCTGCATATCAGCAGGCATCCCGTGAAACTTCCCCATATACAACAGAAAATATTAAAGGGGGGGTTTTCATGTTGTCATATTTTAAAAACAGTCGATAGATATGTAATAGTTGGATGCATTGAGGTATGGCACAGAGCAGGCTTGCCTTTCATCTTGACTGACTTTGGAGAAAATCTTTTTGGCAGCGTGTGGTTCATCATCTGAGTCAGCACCACTGATAGATGGCAACTACCAGTCCTTTGCAACGCATGGTCAGACATGGAGCAATGTTACAATACTGCTCATGTATGTGCTTGAGGCTGCACATACAGCTGCACCCTTATCTTGCACAAGCTGGTACGCTTTGTGCAGGCTGCATAGTGTCTCACATGTGCACAATGATGCATACAGGCTATAAGCTCACCTTGGAAGCTGCTACAACGCCAGTGGGCTGCAGTGTCATAACTTCCTTGGCAAAGGAGGGACCAGACATGAAGACACACGGGTGCTTACGCCCCAACACATCCACCACCAGCTCTGACATCATCTTGCCAGTGCCCACTTCTAGGCCTTTGCTGACCGAGATGATAGGTACATCATGCGGCAATATGTCCTGCAATTGGCCCAAGACACAATTTGTAGCAGCTGCGCGACACCAGCCAGCTTACGCAATGATGTGCACAGACTGGTTGATGCGCTGATGCGCCAGGTACAGCATGACTTGCACAAACAGATACTCACACTGCAGGTGAAGTTGCTGTGTGCAGAGCAGTGTGTTTGCTTGGAGGCATGGCAAGGAGGGGGAATATGCAGGTGCACATTCACCAGTAGACAACCTTTTGTCCCCAGCTGTGTTGACCTACAGTTGGGGACAAGGCACGCACGCACCTTGATGGAGGTCAAGAAAGCTCTGCTATGCTGGACTGGCAAAGCATGAACGGCATAACGTGCGCCCGCAATAGCTTCTGCCACACTGGTGGTAGCAGTCACATTTGTGGGCAGCATCAGGTCCTGAAACACAGATACACATGGATGCCAAAATTGAGAAATTGCCTTGAGAAGAGACACTGTCAATGACTACATGTAAGGGCTGCCAAGCTTCATTCAGGATCGTGTCATGTGAGGCTGGCTAACACTTCGACTGTGCCCGGTACCAGCTGCAGCAGTGTGACCGACACCGATGCCAAGAAAGTGCGGGCAATCACTTCATGTAGGGGTCGTCCACATGCATACCAGACTTGCTGTGTTGCAGTGGGGCTTACTGGCAAGTAGCGCGTGTTTGTGTGCAAACTGTTGATGTCCCTGCAAATGTAGGCATCCCGCAGCAGCAAGGAGACATTGAGCGTGCTTTTCTGCCGGGCCAGTGCCACACCCATGGCAGTGCCGAAGGAGCCACCGCCAAACACAACCACCTTGTCGATTTTGTCCAACACGTGCATGCCATTCTGATCCTTCTTGAAGACCTTTGACCACCGCATCAGCGTCTGCCAAGAGTCTTTGATGTTGCCTTGCTCCTTGGCAGGGTACAGGACAGTTCTGGGTGAGGCGTATGCGGCAGAAGCCTGAGACACTGAAGCTGCGGCTTTGCTGGCTGCGTTTCCTGAAGGGATTTGGACATGAGTGACAGAGGCTTCTGAGATGATACCAGCCTCTGGTGGCTGGTCGCTGTCTTCATCGCTGAGGCTGGGTATGTCTGACTCTCGCAGAAGCTTATTGCTGCCATCAGTCGGCCTGCCAGCTTTGACGCTATGTGAGCGCTTGCGGGATGGGGACATTGTCCTCCCTGCACTTGCGGCCGTGCTGTGTGCAGTGGGACTGCAGCATTGTCTAAGGCGGGAGCTTCTGTGCTGTTGGCTATATCTTTCAAGCTTGCTCCACCAGAGTAGGGCTTTGCCTGTAAGAGGTCTGCCACAGGACGCACACTCCTCTGAGTGTAGTGAATAGGATGTGCTGCAGTGCTTGGCACTTGTAGTCCTGTCTGCAGACGGCAGCCTCTCTTGCTGCTTACCACCTATGTCTCCCAAGCTGAGCTGAGCTGTGGCGTGAGACTTAGTTGGTCTGCGTGGCTGCACAGACCTGGCAGCTTGTGGTGGTGTCGACAATCTGTTGCGTGACCGGCGGTGACTACCACAGCTAACGGTGCCTGGTGACCTCAAGTGTTGGCAGGCACCAGGCTCTCCGATCATGCCAAGAACTAGGTCAAGCAGAGCCGAAGGACTCAGACTGCTTTTCAAATACCGCCACCAGGCAACAGTCGTATAGCAGACAGCGCTGTTCGTCACTACGTGAATCGCTCGTGACTCGCAAGTGAGGGCGATCCATTGCTATTCATATGACACGAAATGTAACCAAAACTGTCAATTGACAGCAGGCCACCTTGCAGTACCGCGGGCCTACTGCAGGAGCAGCAGCAGGATAACAGGACAGGGCGTTTTCGCAGCGCCCTCCGATAGTCACTTCCTAGTTTTGTTGCTGGCTTCATCCCAGGTTTCAACCTGCGTGCGGTTGACAGAGACAGAGGCGTCTGCGCCAATCGCTGCAATAACGCTGTTCGGCCCTGGCCGTCTTCTTCTGCCCGCAGCTCGGTCGTTGATAGCTGCTTGTTTCCGAGTGCACTCTTGGCAACGCGGCAGAATATAAGTATTTGCCAGTAAGTGCCACTTAACCCCGTCTGAGCACTTTTCACCTGCATGTGCACTTGCTGAGACTGTGTTACATGACATCAAAGATGCTTTCTGGTGTCTGACGTCAGCTGTAGCTGTGTGGTTCACCTGAATGCTATGATGACAGTTTGTGCTATGATGACAGTTTGTGTATCATGGAACTGTTGTGCTTTCAAAATATCTTAGATAGCAGGCTGGTACAGCTCTGGCTTCGAAAGTCAACAGACAAATGGTACCTGGCTGGCCAGTTGAGAGCCTATTTGCAGGCAGGTGCAAGTTGATCATACCGGCTCGACCTCCAGCTGGCACAGCTTGCTCTGACATGTTGCTTTTCAAACTGCGACTTGCTTCACAAGTCGCTGCAAGGTGATCAAATTGTCAAGAAAATACATGTGCAGCATGTTGTACTTTATGACAGCAATCGCAAGGCAAAAGCTGGATGCAAACACCTAAATGCCTCATAATACTCCTGTGACGGCACTGGTGGACCTGTCAAATACAATGCAGCGGTAAGGAACAAGGGCAAGCCTCCAAGCACTTGCTCAAATGGCATGACACCTCATTTGTCACCAGGGCACGCGTTTGTGCACAATGGCCAAACCCTTTGCTTGTACTGTATCTGCAACTGTAAGTCAAGGCATTTGAAAGTAGCAATGCTTGGTGAAGTCTCAGGGACTATGCCACAATGCCTGTGCTGAGTATGTTCCATGGCTTGTGCCTCGCGATGATCTGTGCGATAACAATCTGTGAAACTTCAGCATGCCACTTAGATATGTTTCAACCCCAATTGGGCCGAGCCAGCAAAGCACTTTCTTGCTTTTATGTATGACTGGGCTAGCACATGAGTCTCATCTCGTTTGGAATACAAGCAGCTGAAGGTTGCTGCTGCCTGGTATACACAAGAACCACTCCGCTTGCCAGTTGCCGAGTGATGCGTTGCCATTTGGCAGACATACATGTACAGTCATGCACACTGTGCACTTCCTATCTAGATTCAGATTCAGACTTCTAAGGTCTTGCGCAAGGTTCAGTTTGGGCTGTGTATGCTGCGCTGTATTGCCTAGTCCTCCCCCGCTGGCCTGGTGGAAGCGCGCCGGGCCGGTCGTAGTTCCACCATAGCAGGGCTGCATTTCATAAACAGCTCCAGTGCAGGCTGCTTTGCTGTTGATCACCATGCAGTCGTCCCAGATTCTGCGCAGTATGCTGCATCAGCCACGTCTTGGACTCAGCCCTCCTGTCGCAGGCTGCAGCACCTCGGCAAGATGCAATCACAGCGAGCACGCTAATGCTGCCTCACACAGTATGTGCCAGAGTTGCACTGCTGGTTTTACCTAGACTTGGGCTTCTCAGTGACTGCAATCTTGCAGGACCCGCTTTCGCTGCCATGAAAGTGCGTAATTCCAGATCGAAATCTAAGAAACAGAGCTTCAGGCCTGTAGCAGCCTCAGACGCTAGTGCTGACCTGCCCTCAGGACAAGTTTCCACAAGCAACCAAGGGTGACTCAGCTTCCTCACTATCTTGGCAAAGCAGACATTGCAGTCAACCTAAGCAGTCAGCAAGTCATGCAAGAAGCCAATTGCTGCCGTGATGAATAAAGATATAGAAGTGCCATGCTGTAGGGGCCTCAGCAAAAGTAACACAAGGAGCTTGCAAGGCGGTGCATTTGTCATTGCCTTTGGTGCAGCAGCAGCACTCTATTTGTATCGTGGAGGACATTTTCCAGCCATACAGGTGAAACAATACACATGCCGAGTGTCAGTTCAGTGCTGCCATATACTGTCATACTTCCCCAGAACATCATGTGGTCCGCATTCACCTTGCTCCCTGATTGCATGCCCAGATCATGCCACACCTGACAGTTATCTAATTCTGCAGGAATATGTAGCCAGCTCACCTTTGGGCAAATCTGGCTGCTTAGCTGCCTTTGCCCTCATCTTCCTGTCAGAGATTGGCGACAAAACCTTCTTCATAGCAGCTTTGCTAGCCATGCGAGTTGGCAAGTGGCTCAGCTTCACAGGCTCAGTAGCTGCGCTTAGTCTCATGACATTTGTCTCTGTTGGCATTGGGGTAGTCTTCAAGAACGTGCCTGATCAGTTCAGCAGCAGCATCCCAATAGGACAGTATCTGGGGATTGCATTGCTTGTATACTTTGGTTTGAAGACACTCAAGGTATGGTGCAGTGCAATTCACTCTTTGCAGAAAACTTTCGTTGGAACTCATACGACTACATGATGATCTTGCTGCTGCAAGCTCCCTGTTTCAAGTTTCAAACCGCACAAAGGTGCTGGACGAGGCTGCAGGTAGCCAGACCTCAGGAACAAGGGCCATCAGCGGTATATGCTGTAGAATGCACATTAGAGTGTACAAAGATGACGGCATGTTTATGCTGCAGCACCAGATTCATACAGTTGCATACCTGGCGTCGCTGTCATAAAGGCTGCACATTTACTGCTATGGGGTCTGCAGCATCAGCTTGGTCAGCAGAACTAGAGTCAGAGGTCTTCTTTTGACTGGATTGTCTTCTGTATTATGCCAATCAGACTCGAGCCATGCAAGGCATTGCCGGACAATTTGGCACGATTGCAGAAACCAGTCTGCCATCTTTGGGTTGCAGGAAGCATGCCAATGGGAGGCCCAATGTACCTCACCCTTGGGCTGTCCTTTTCTCAATACCCTTGGGCTGTCCTAGTCTCAATGTCGAAAGGTACAGTCTTTTCTTTTGTCTTGTTGCAGGAAGCGTGGGACACGCCTGATGATGCAGAGGCCGGTGGTGAGCTGAAGGATGCAGCATCCTCCCTGAGCCAATACAGTGATCGTCTGGGCGGTGCCTGGTGGCAAACGTTTGCGGAGGTTTGCCACTGCAGCCTCTACGCGCATTTAAATGTTTACTTGGCTGTGGTCATTGTGATGCTGCCTTGGACCTTGATCCGCCGCTGCACAAATATCATTGCTGTGAGGACACCTTCTGCGTGGCACTCATCATTACTGCTGTTGTCAAGTGCACAAGCAGCCTGCTAGCCTTCAGCCTGTGCCAAAGAGCACTTTGCAAGTCAAGGCAGCAAAGCATGCTCATGGTGATGAGTGCCAGCTGAAGGGATGGCGTGTTTTGAGATGCTTATGCAAGGTGTCTTGGCTTGCAGGTTGCATCTCTGATCTTTGTGGCTGAGTGGGGTGACAGGTCGATGCTTGCTACCATTGCTCTTGGCGCTGCACAGTCCCCTATAGGTGCACTTTGTTGTCTCTACATTGTTGCTATTGCCTCATCTTCCTCTTCTGCTGCTGCTTCTCCTTATGTCACTGCTGCTCCTCTTGTCCTCATGTCCATGGTGTCTTCTATCGCTTCAGCACGTCATTGTTATCTACCATCGCTCATGGCAGAAGGAGCAATGCATGTTTGCAATTGTCACATGCTTACAAGTCTTAGTGTATTCATATCAACAGGTAAAGGCCACCAGGCACCAGGTCTGTATTTGCACTCTTGGCGAGCTTGAATCTTATACAATCAAGCAGATCAAGATACCCTCGGACCATTCCATGTATGCGTAACTCAATGAACATTTGCCTGTTTGGGCTGAACAGCAGTTGGCCCTCCAAATGGTTGTGTGGCTGCAGGTGTGGCAACAGGAGCAGTTTTTGGCCATGCAATTGCAACTGCCATTGCTGTTGTTGGTGGCTCTATTGCGTCTCAATACATTTCCGAAAAGACAATAGGTTATATTGGTGGCGTTCTTTTCCTGGTTTTTGCTGTTGCCACAGGACTTGGCTACTTCTAATACAGGATGCTGGTGTTGAGTGCCCGCACAACCAAGCTGTCTACCACAACGTCAACATTCACCTGACATTTAACCGTGTGTGAGCTGCATCTTGAAACTTAAGCAGTGCTGTTATGGTATACTGCTCATACAATTTGATGTGTGAGCGCTGAGCTTGGGCACATGACTTCTAACGTCTGACTATCAAACCGTGGTTTTGTGTTGGGTTGCATATGGTCAGTGATAAGCGTGAGCATGAACTGACATCACATGCACTTCATTTGTTACGCAGCTATGGAAATGATCTGTTTGTGTACATATATCCTATATCTCCTGATGTCAGTGGGTCACTCAGCCGGTCATTGACCAAACACTGCAACGAAAGTACAAAACCGAGAGGCTGCATCTCAGACTGCAGTCAATCAAGCAAAAACTTTGACCCATCGTCCATGGACATGTGGCAACATCCTGATGTTGCGACGCTGTTGAACATCAGAAACTACTGTTGATCCCAAGACTCAGTCCTGTCACTGAGCAGTATGCCTGATGTGCGCTCCCTCACATCTACTTCTTTCTTTTGGCCACGTTGCAACAGGTTGCGAAAGCTGCCTGACACAGTGTCTGCTTCAGGCTGAGTTGGCTCCTCTCCTGCTTCCTTCACAATGAGTTTGTGCTCAGGCCTACGCACCTTCTGACGCCACTGCAGCAAACAACAGGTTCAGAGTCGGATGTTGTAGGCAATCACGCTGATTGTTGGCTCTAGTTTTTGTTTTGTCTTTGCCTGATGATACCAGTCACCAGGTATGATGCCTATACATGCAAGACTCAGCTTTGATCAAATGGCAATGTAGATTTCAACTGCACAGCGTTATTCACAGCATGTATACTGCCATACACAAGCCACAGACAAATGCAATGCTCATGTCCATAGTCAACCATATTCTATTTTGACCACACGCTATTATTGCTGTCAAACCTGCTCAATGCATTTGCGCCAAGTTGAAGTTTGCATGCAAACAATGACGTGATGCACTGGATGCCTGTTTTGTACCCCTGCATAGCCCTTGTCAAAAGCATGCATGCGAGGGCTCCATGTTAGAAAGGCCTATGGTCTTGTGTGCATTTGCATGCCTGGCTGCAGCATGCCTTCAAACGGATTTGACAACAAAACCATCACCGTAAAATATACTAAAACAAAGTCATATACTAAAACAAAGTACAAAGCAAATTGATAATCTGAGAACTGCTGTTTGCTTCTCACCTTGGCAGCCTGAGGAGGCAAGTCCAAGGACTGCGCCTGAAGGGAGTCAACAAGCTTATCCCCCACAGATGCTAGAGCAGCTGCCTTGGCAGCTGCATTCACACTGCGCTGATTAATGTCTGGCAGGTTGGCACGCCACATGGAGGCGCTGGCTGGAAGAGGCATCCCAGCAGGCTCATCTCTTGATCCCTGCATACAATCAAAATAACGTCAAGAATTTGGATCTGCTGTCAAAAGGCCGCCATTGGCACCTGTAGTTAGGTTCTTCTGGCCAGGGACAGGGAGCAAACATGGAAATACAATTATCTGCAGGCAAACTCAACGTGCATCTTGTATCTATGGACAGGTGCAATGTGTTGCGAGGCAAGAGGCAGGTTTGTGAAATGAGTCGACATTGAACCAGCTCCGTTATTGACACTGGTGGGACCTTGTTTGCAAAGGAAAGCACTGATATATTGTGACAGATGGAACCGGCAACTTGCCAAGAAAAGAACAGGCAATTTGCAATGACAAGTGACACAATTGACACCAACTAGGACACAAGTGTGTGCCCTTGCAAGCACGTCACACAGCAGACCTGAGGGGATTCGTCAGCGTCGCGGGGTCTGGGTGGGACTGCTCGGGTCCCCCCTGCCATAGCTGACATGGCTGTCCAGCTACTGCTGGGCAGCCGCTGCCGAGGAGCTGGCGCGGAAGCTGCAGCCTTGCCTTGACTACCACCGTTACTACGCTGCGCAGCATCTGCTTCCTCTGCAATGCAATGATGGCGCTGAACATCTATCAGTTCAACAAGCAGCTGGCAGACTGCGTGAGCAATGCAGTGGCAACAGTGGTTGTGGCAAGGCTGCAGCTTGGTTGCAAGCTGGCTGATGATGAATTGTGTCCACCAGTTGCAGAGAGATTTGATGGTGAATTGCTCTGCAACTCATGACCTTGATTGATCATCAGCGCACTGCTGTTGCCACTGCACTGCCCTGCATCTTTTTCTTGTGTACACTTCAGGCACATGGCTTGCAATCTACAGATTGGTCAGTAAAAAAATGGCCAGCACTGTATCATCAGCAACAGGGTAAAAATGGGACTGGTCTAAGAAGTGAAGTCGTGCCCTTGATGGCAATCTCAAAGCGCAGCCCTTCATCTTACCAAGGCAGCTACAGAATATCACCCAGCAGCTACTGCTGATTGCCAAGTAATGATGCCAAGCTGGGGCGAGCAAGCTGAGCACTTCTGGTGGAGACCCTCGTGCCTTGTAATAAAAGGACGGCATCTGGGAGCTGCCGCATAATGATGACAGCTTGAAGGCAGCATGCTAGTCAGGACGTGTCTTGTGGGCAAGGACAGATTGACAGGCACAAGATGCATACAAACAAACAAAATCCAGATGATGAGCCAATTGGCACATTGCTTTTATAGTCCTTGAAAGGCACTTACAAAAGAAAATGACACAAAAAGAGCATCGTCTTGGTATAAACACGAAGATAAAACGATGAAAATTATAAGACCCACCTGATGAGGTGGCTGCAGGATCCACCACAGCCAGTGTGTTGCGAGCCGCAGCAGCTGCTGAGGCAGGTGCTGGTAGTGGTACACCTGGCGGTAAGCGCAGCACCAGCAAAGACACTTCCACCTTGACTGTCCTGCCGCCATCGTCCTCCTGCATGGATGTACACCGCTAAGAGTCTAGTTCTCATCAACACCATTCCTTCGCCTGCTGAGGGGACCACCATCGTTTCTGTGGGAAGGCATATTCCAGGTTTCTTTTTATGTGTTCAAGCCTTCTGTGACCAGGGTAGCAACTGCTGCAGTTGACAGCATGCACAGTGTGTCTGCTCACAAAGATGAAGTAGAGCAGTCCAACAAAACAGTGTTCAGTAGCACTGGACAAACTAAAAGCCTTCCATATGTAGGCAAGTACCAGAAGCACTGGGCAAAGTGACAATGTTGCATATGGAGGCAAATGCCAGAAGAACTGGACAGGCGGCGTTGGGGTCTTGCAGCAGACGACACCTCAAGCATGTCGTCCCATTCCCTCGAGGTGGAGCACATGACAATGTCCTCGCAGGTGTGGCCTGTCACACTCATTAGTGCCCCTGCTGCAGCCTGCACTGCCATCCGCCCAGCAGATTTCTCGGCGTCGTAATCCCTTAGGCTGTGCATCACAATCATGTCACCATTGTCGCCTGCAGCATGCCACACCAATGGTCAACTATGCTGTTGGCCATTTATGAGGAGCGCCAGATGATCCTGATCATAAGGATCACAGCTCAACATGGCTTTGCACAGGGGCTTTGCACAGCGGCAACTGAATGAACATTTGAACTGCGACAAAGGTACCCATTACTAAGCATTTGAGACTTGTACCAACAGCAGGCACAGCAATATCACGCAAAGCGCAGAACTGTCTACTCAACTTTCTGGCAAGCAAAGCAATGATGCACAGCTGGCAAAGTGGGCACACGTGAAGAAGCTCTGGGCTGCCGCCTTGCGTTATGATTGCTGAAAGGCAAAAACGTGCATTTTGTTTCTTCAAGATGTTACGGCCATTCAGAAGGTGACAGGGCTCACCAGCAAAGCGTTGCTTAGGGGATGGCATGGAGATGCAGCACAGGATGGCAGATGCCTTCCTGACTGCCTCTTCCAGAAATGGGGACTCTGCTGCAGCTCTGACTGCATCTGACGCCAGGTGCATCAATGATTGGCCTGGACCCATCTGCACTCAACAAACCTGCTGTTGTTGCTCTTGTAATTGTCATCGTCATGCGTCATGAATGCGTGAGTTGTGGACGCATCTGCACTGGGTGCAGCTGCTGTCATTGTTGTTTTTGGTCTTGTTATCACTTCTGAGCAGATTCTGAGGTATCTTGTACGTTGCAGGCAAGACAGCAGAGCCTCTCAACAAGTCCGCTGCTGCTCTGCTTCTGCAGCGATTGCTGAAGAGGTGCATGCATGGCTGCAAAGGTGAATGCATGAGCACAGGAGGCAAGACATGGAGGAGATGAGCACAGGACTGTGTGTCCCTAACCCTCAGACCAGACACATCCCCAATAAACAATTGAATGTATGAACGGAAGCATGAATGTTTGAAGGAATGTATACATGAATGTATGTATGGATGAATGAATGAATGAATGAATGAATGTGTGTACGAATGAAGGAGTGAGTGAGTGAATGAGTGAGTGAGTGAATGAATGAATGGATGGATGGATGGATGGATGGATGGATGGATGGATGGATGGCTGAACATATATCATCGGATGAATGAATGAATGAGAAGCAGCTGCATACTGGACAGCAGGGCTTACCTGATGAGCACACGAGGCAGGCATGGAGGCAACCCCCCGGCCCAGGGCTGCAGTCCCCGGGCAGGTGAGCAGGCGCTGCAGGGGGGGCGACAGCAGCCTCTTGTACCGCCTCAGATCCCGCCCATGCCATATCAAAGCACCTGCTTTCAGTCCAGAAAGTCAGCCCGCAAGCTCAAGTCATATATTTCAGTTGCACTAATAAAGGATGTGAGGAGAATGAGACCCAGTATTATGCAGCTGCAGAAAGCTGAGAGCGTCCTAATGCTTGAACGGTCACCTATAAATGCTCATCAAAAAACTCCATGACACTAGCCAACTCACAGTCAATTTCAAGTAAAAATTGGCAGCAAGCTTGTCCACAGCTAAATGTGAAGCAATTGAAGAATAGAAAGCACATGCTTGTCACAGGTTGGGCAATATGTAGTAATCCCACAGATCATCTGAGAAGCAACTCCGCAGTACCACATGAATGGATTTGATGATCAGGTTGCAACAGCATACAGGAGCCTCAGCTACTCAGCGTGCTGATGCGTGATACCTGAGGTGGATTTGAGGATCTCAGGCGCTTGCAACGAAGCCAGGATGGTTCGCACTGTATGCTCCAGCGCATTGTCAGCTATATTAGTAGCTTCTGCCACTGTCATGGCAGAACCTCCGACAGCCTTTGACAGTACATCCTGCATGACAAGTGCTGTGGTTGGCAATGACAGGTATGCAAGTTGTGTCTCCCCAATATGCATCGTGGGCTGCCTGATTGCAGGTGTAGCTTCCTGCAGCCACACTGACTGTGAAACATTGTGGCGAGCACTGTGCAAGTCATGGTAATCTTTCAAAGCCAACCGGGAGTTGAGCGACTTCACAAAGAATATGGACTGTATAGGGTGTGCATGCACATGCTGTGCTTTGATGTGCTCAGACCTACAATATCTCCATAATGTAGAAACACCTGACACTGATCCCCAGGTGTTGTTGGTTTTAGATTTACACTGTGGAATGGGCGTTTCTCTGAGGACAGCGACGTTTCTGTACCCCAAAGGGCTGATTGGTATTTGCCACAGTGTTCCATACCTGTTCCACAACCACAACCAGATGGGCTGCTTCCTCCAAAGCAGCAATCATGCGGTCAGCTGCATCGACCTTACGCTGCCCCTCAAACTCAAAGGGCCGAGTCACTGAGACAGCTGTGAAGCGGCCTGTCTCCCGGAGACGGTTCACCAGAGACAGCAGCTGCAGGTCACAGCCAAAGAGGCATCACATTCATCTGCTCTTCAGCTTTGTGACAGGGCTGACTTTGTTTGCAGTGCAAGCCGGGAAGGATGACCATTGCCATAAGCACACACAGCGGCCTGCTTGCACATATTGCTGAGCATACATTTAGTATCACCACTATCATGTACAGGCTGACTGCAAGGCCTGTCAGTGCACATTGTATACAACTTCTAGTCTAATGCAATGCTCTAAAGAACTATGTATGACATGTCAGGCTGCAGCCCTGTGCCAGCATTGGACAACACACAAAAGCAGATGCCCTGCACACGCTGTCTTGCTCGTCAAGAAGAAGACTCAGTTTCCAACTGTTTGCATCTTGAACGCTTTCATTATGACCATCTAAATTCCCTGACTGATTGACTGACTGGCTGGGTAAGGTGCAGGGGTAGTGCAGATGCTGCATGGCACTGACCAGAGGAGCACCGCCAGGGATGGTGCCAGCAGAGGCAAGAAGGAAGGCCACTCCTCCATCACCCACATTCACATTCCCCTTGCCATGCTGGTCATAGGCGCCAGGTCCCACGATACGTTGCATGTCCTCAGGGCTCAGCAGCGCTGTGCTGCCTCTGTCCTGCTAGTGCAAACAAAGTCAGAAGGTTGCCTTGAAAACGCAATTGTCCTGGTGTCCACAGTCTACTCACAAGTGTCTAGTCCTTGACAACATTCTCAGGTGCCTTGTGGGTGTGTGCTGGCTTAGTGGTGTGCTGTCTCTGTCCTGCTTGTGCAAACAAAGTCAGAAAACAACATCAGCTTGCGCCACAAACTGGTGTAGCTGCTCTACTTTATGTCTGCAGCATTACTCACACAGTCACGAAGCAGCGGCAGCAAGCCTGAGAAGATTGCCTCTCAATGCAGTCCTGCATTTGACAGGTTGACTGCAGTGTGGAGTCCCTGATGACACTCTCAGGTGCCTTGTGAACTCGATTGCTGCTTTGATGGTGCGCTTGTGCTAACATGCGTCTTGATGCAGCATGACAAGGAGGCGCTGGCAGACTTGCTGCATGGAATCATCCCAGATGAGAGAGCGTAAGCCTTGGCCACACTCTAGTGCAGCTGCTCTGCTTTATGTCTGCCGCCCTACTCACACAGTCAAAGAGCAGCAGCAGCCAGGCTTAGCGCTTGTGCACAGGTTGGTGCAGCACCCTGGACTAGTGCCTTGATGGAGAAGGAGGCCAGTGCTCATGGCCTCGCCTGCCATTCTGATTCCTGTACATGCCTGGATGACGTGTACATGTGACCACCGAGTTATATGTATGCCACCAACATCTCATCCAGACATGTACAGGAACCAAATGGCAGCCAAGGCCATAGTCACGTGTATGCCACAACAACAATTTGGTAAGCATTTAAGTGTGCGTTTGCGCACCATGTGAGGCTCCTCTTTTCTGACCACCACAACATTGGCGGTGCCAGATGCCTCCAGCACCTTGCGGTCATGGTCCAAGCACCACATTTCTGCGCCACTGACCTTGCCATTCTTGATGAGCCTGCCAACAGCGCTGCTGCCCCGGTTGCCCACACCTGCGAGACAATGCAGAAGTGGGTCAACGTGCACGTCTATATGACTTTTCTTGCGTCAGTTGGAAAACAGTTTCAGAACTTGTCTGCTGGATCCTCTGATGCTCCCAAGGACAGGAAATAGTTGAGATATGATGATCGATTGATTGATTGATGATGTAGCTAGATCCAGCAATGGTGTCTGCTCTCATCAGTGCAGCTGCAGCACCCGCAGCAACTTTTGTCATGAGAGCAGGGCTGATCAGATGTCAGCAATGCGCAGCTGCACGGCTCTGCTGCTGCAAGCGCTGTTGGCACCTTGGACTTCCGGCTGGCTTTGCAGCTGATGCCAGCACAGAAAGAAGACAGGGTGCAAAGACAAGGCCCTGCCACCTGGTACAGACACACGTATGGAAGAATTCAGGAACAAAGACACTATACCTATGATCTTCAGCTTGCCGTCCAGATGCTCATTGCCTGTTTGCTGTTTTGGAGCTGCAGCAATGGGCTGTTGCGCAGCAGCTATAAGAGCAGCTGCATGGCCTGGAGCTGTGGCATGCTGCCCAGCAGCCCGCTGCGGCGTGCCATGCGCGGACTGAAACTGTGCATACAATCTGTGCCTATGTTTGCGTGGGCGATGCTGTAAGCTGTGAGCTGTCTGTGGAATGTGGCAGCGGCGAGATGAGTTGGGGTGGCAAATGGCTTGTGCCATGGGAACTTCTGTCAAGAGGTGGCTTGTCAGAACAAGACAGGAGTTTGGTTCAGATGTTAGTCCACAAGGGGCGTGCGCTGCTCAGACTTGAAGGATTGTGAATACTGTACAGCTGGCTTTACAGCATGAGCAAGTCTGGAATCACTTCTCTGACATGCCCCCCATGAAGGTTCTGGGGTTAGGTGCTTGACCAGAGAACTTGGCACCAGAGAAGTCAAAGCCTGGGTGCTGCAGACAACAAGCAAGGGAGGAGTTCACTCTCCAGTGTGTGGCGCAAATGTGATGATGGCGGCACTGAGGCCTGGCCATACTGATACTGTGACATATCGATGTGTACAGCTGTATACCTCCTCTTGGAACCTTTCTAGCATCAAACGCTGTTGCTCCTCCTGTTGCTTCACTGGGTCCACAGTATGCCCAGCCAAAGCAGCAGTCCAGGGCTCACCCTGTGACACATCTTGTGCTGTCACAAAAACGCAACAAGCAAAATGCACCAAAGTATAAGGTAACCGCTTGTATACCTTTTCTGCCTTGCAAAGCTGTAAGTTTGCAGTCCCCTCCTCTGCATTGTACCAGACAGCGTTGGATCAGCGGGGGTTGAGTAAATGACGATGTGAAGGCTGTCTCTAACAGTGTACCTAAAGTCCAATACGATTCTGATGCCTTGACTTTGCCAGCCAAATCAATCTGCATGAAATGTAGTATGCGTTATTGCTTGTGCCGGAACACAAAGGTACATACGCCAGGACAGGCCATGGCAGTGAGGCCTTGAGGGAGTGATTAAAGCTACAATCACGAGGCAGACCTAACACGGCAACAGACTCACGTCAAGGTAGGGCGGGTTCCCCTTGATTCCGACGCTCAAGTGGTTGCTTTGTATGTTCACTGCAAGATCTTTTGCCCTGACGCCCGACGGAACACTTATGTAAATATTGACTTCAGTGAGCGTTTGATCCCACTCGTAGATCAAACGGCCGTTGTGAATGAAGGTATGTCGTTGACTGGGAGCAAGAGCTTCAGCACACATCGACTGTCACGAAACGAGTCGGACTCCGGTGAGGCTGTGAGATGCATCGCGCAAACGCTGCGTCCATCAGCCCAACCACTTTCGAAGTGTCACTTTAGACTTCTTCTTACACACACGATCAGACGAACATATTCTTATGAGGAAAAATGCAGCAGCTATCATGACCAGCACGAGCTTTGATGGTCTAGACTTACGTGCATCTTCTTTGTTGCCTGCAGGGTCAACGTGTGTCGCTTCAGCAGCTGAAGATACATGTTGAATGCTCATCATGATCAATGGCTCAGCATGCCTCCTCTCAGCTTTTTTAGGACATGCTGTCTCAGGTGTTATGAAAACCATCAAGAATGTGGCTGTGCCTTTCTTGCATGTCAACAAAAGCCATTGAAAGAGCAGGCCGCAATAGATTCCAGTCAATGGCAAAGTTCATCTTCAGATCATCGCAGCCTTGCAGCTGAGCACTTGTTGGGCAGATCCCTTCTTCCAGCAAAGCACGCTTCTCATCAGCAGGCAGCGAGCCATACTCCGGTTGAAAGACATACCTCTGCGCACGCAAGCGATGTAGTCACCAACATGACACGATGCACAACAAGGTGAAAGCCAATTACGGCCACCAAAGACTGTCACACTGACTGTGACCAAGCCTGCAAACATGGAACAAATGCAGTGATCAAGCCATGAACACAGGGGCCACATCTAGTAAATCCTCCTTTTTGTCCTAGCCATATGCTCCCAAGATGATCTGTTGTTGTGATTGCAAATCTTGGAGCAATATGACAACACAGCACAGCCCAGCCCAGCCCAGCACAGCACAGCACAAGATTTGAACACCGCATGAAATGCTGTTTACCTCCTTCTGAGGGTAGATGAACCTGCGGTCTTCAGTACTCAGACCTACAAAGTTTACAGGCAAAGCAAAGTCTTGTATGACATCTGTAACCCATGTGTGAGGAGCCCCTCCTATTTTCAGCCAATTGTAGAACAAAGCCACACTGCCCTGCACATGCACCCACCAATCAGAAACCCTTAGTAAACTGTGTGATAGCCCTGTCGCCCGCACATGCACACAGACAGATCAGATGCCCTTGTCACCTGTGTGGCAGCCCTGTGTAGACATGTACATGATGTCCAGTAACATTGTATGCAAAGAGTGATACATCAAGCACTCGAGTCAGTCTATGCACGAATGATACGAGCATGCGTCTCAACACTGGTCTCTGATTTAAAAGTTCAGAGTCTGGTGTGTACAGCCATTTGTAACTCATCGCTTTGATCTGGATCTGTATATTGAAACTTAGGAGCTCGTGCACAACCCAGCATAAGCATGCATGACACATATGACTTATCTAGTGTGATACAGCAGCAGCAGAAGTGAACTCACTGGAGACATGAACAGTACATTGCCCAGTGCCGCCCCATGAGTCATGATGACCACCTGTGACTCAGCATAAACTGCCATCTGCTGTTTGAAGGTCAGGTCTTCTAGCTGTGCAACCCTGCACACAATACAAAGACTATTCTGTACAAAAACATAATAACATGGCTTGGCAACCCCTCTTGAGTTGTCACTCCTTCTAGTCAATGATGCAATTCAACCACCGAGATAAGTACACGTATACTTCTGAAGATGTAATCAGGTCATCAGCCAAACCATGTCTGCTAAGTTGTGCTGACAAGAAGCAGGCAATTCTTCAAAGTTGTCCGTTATGGCAAACACCTTTACTTGCACAAAGAGGTTAGTGAGCAGATGGGCCAGTCAACACACAGACAGACAACCAGAGCTGAGTTGTCTGCCTGTCTGATTGTCTGTCTGTGTGTTGACTGGCCCATCTGCTCACTGGCCTGTTTGTGCAAGTAAAGGTGTTTGCCAACTCAGCACAGTCATGAGTAACTCAATGACGGCAATTGTGCATGAGTCTCAAACGACACTTGCTCAAGTACCAGACCACATCTTGCTCTAGCCTCAGGGCAGCAGCACTGAGTCACTGAGTAAGTTTGTCAGCAGTAGTAAGGAACTGAACGAGTATCAGAGTAAGCAACTAAGTAATTGAAACAGCAGTACTAAAAACAGCAGTACTAAGTAAATGAGTGACTGAGCAAGTGACTGAGTAAGACAGTGACTAATTGAAACATCAGTACTGTTACACTGAGTGATTAATTGAGTAAATAAAATAGCAGTAGTGCATGACTGAGTACGTATCAGAGTAAGTAACTGAGTAATTGAAACAGCAGTACTAAGTAACTAAGTAAGTCACTGAGCAAGTAACTGAGTGAGTAACTGAGTAATTGAAACGGCAGTACTACATAACTAAGTAAGTCACTGAGCAAGTGACTGAGTGAGTGATTGAGTAATCAGTACATCACTACCAAGTAACTGAGTAAGTAAGTAAACAAATGAAACAGCAGTACTAAGTAAATGAGTAAGTAATGGAATAAGTTACTGAGTAAGCAACTGAGTGAATAATTGAGACAATTGAGTAAATGAAAGGGTGAAAGGCCTCACGAGCAATTGCTGACTTGCTCCATGGCATTCACCTCTCTAGCTATGTCCTCTGTGTTCACAATGTGCCGCCCAGCATGGTACTCTCTGTTCACAATGGTCACCTTGTAGGGCCCTGCAGGCTGCATTGCCAAAGGTTGCATCTCAGTCTTCTTGAGAGTGACAAGTGCTACCAGTGACATTGTGCACGATTTACTAAGGGGCCTGTTTTTGTGAGGCTTTTAGTGTCACACCCAGACCCTGTGTCTTGACAGCCGCTGATGAGTGACAGTAAAATGCCAGAGTCGGTAGTAAACTAGGCAAATATAAATGCAATTATTCATATAAGTATGGGTGTATGAGCTGTGCATGTCTTACAGGGCAGTAGTGGAAAACACGCAAACAAGGCAGAACAGACATTGCATGCAGCCAAAAGGCATGGCGGTTATTGGCATGGGACATTAAGATCCCCATATGCTATATTACAGATCTCAGGCAGCAAAGACTGTGATGGTACTGTTTCTGACTACTGAAATGTACTGCCATTCGTCCGTCAAACTGCTGTCGATAAGACATTTTAGAACCTCTCCTTAGCCAGGCCAGCACATTGGTGGAAAATGTGATGATAATTTTCTGAAGTACGTTTTGATACCAGCAAATGGGAATGCATCCAGTGTTTGGATATAAAAGATGCAATGTCAGGGTATTGCTCTTGCAATTGTGATACATGCAGAGGGCGTCTCCAAGTTCAGCAAGGATACAACACACATGTGGACAGACTGGCTTACAGACATCAGGACAGGCAGACGGGCTGACAGGCAGTCGGGCTGCACAAAGCTTGTCGCAATGCCTGTACTTCTGTGTTTTCACTGACTCTCCAAGCAAACAGACATAAGACTGACATGGGGACAGACCAATGGTCAAACTTGAGTGCTGCAGCGTCCATGAGGATGAAAAACGGTCTCAGAGGCGAGTGGCTCACATGAAATTGGGCAGGTTGCACGCCAAGGCACTTCAGCAAGCCCTTGCGGTACTGAGTTGTAACCCTTGTGTCCACATTTTGGTAGACTGATCTGAACCTACACAGCCCAGAGTGGCCTGTCAAATGTGCATACACCTTCCATCGCGTAGCACTAAGTCCTAATATGAGAGGACTTGAAAGCTCATGCTGGTCAAGGTAGCTGCTGCACTTGTAAGGAACAGTGTACATGTGCTTGTCTGACCAGCTGTGCAATCAGCTTATTTGCATGCGACTCAAGCACCATTTGCATGCTGCTGTGTCTGGGTTGCTGTGCAGCAAAGAGTTTGATATGGGACTGCACATCAATACTGGTTCCTTCAAAGATCCTTGGAAGTGCTAAGGCTACAGCAGAGGCAGTATATGTACAAACGCAGCAGCAGCAAAGGCAGTATGTGTACAAACGCAGCGGCGGCAGCAGCAGCAGCAACAGCAGCAACAGCAGAAGCAGCAACAGCAGATGATTAGCAGCAATCATTGTACAGCAGTAACCATTGTATGCATCATGTGGTAGATGATGGCCCCACAGCAATGCATTTCGCAACAGCTCAGTCCATACCTGTCAGCTGTTTCAGGAGGGCCAGGCCATTTGCGGTTGTACGGTCCTATCCCGGCCACAGCAGTCTTGATGACAATTACCTGCACCATCAACAAGAATCTCAGCATACCAATGGCAGTGCTCTCTGGGTTGAAAGGGCATACTGAGTTGCCTTCTGCTACTCTTGTGCCTATTTTCTTCCTGTGCTTTGACGTTGATTGAATGGCAGCCCTTGATGCAGTGTTGAATGTGTTCTGCAAGCAGCACCAAGCTTGCATGCACAGCTCTGCATTCACTTCAGTAAGCCTGAAGCAGACTAAAGGCATAACTGCACTGCAGGTTGCATGCTGCCGCAACCACAACACACTCTGTGACACAGTGCACATGCTGCATCTTGTGAAATGATGTCTGCACCTTGTCATGTAGCATTGGATCAGCAACCCATAGGGCTGGCTTAGGGTAAAAGCATTGCAGAGCTTCTGCTGCAGGCGGCAGAACCTGCCTCCAACCACCTTCAGTAACCCCAAGCCGTGCGTCCCAGCCCGCGACACCAGGTCTATCGAGAAATATGGGAATTACATCGTCCCTGGTGTGTAGGTTGCAAAGCTGGAAATACATGCACGCCAAATTGTACACATCCAGTATAGATTCTGCAATGCTGTGGTAGTAGTTCAGATGCCACTGTCTGTGTGTAAGGGTGGCTCTGGCAAAGTGCTGAACCTGCATAGTATACTGAATCATAGAGCTGCATACAGCTGATCATTTTGACTGTAAATGATATAGATCAAATTGCGAGCTGCACATGAGCTGGTCATTATGACTGCAATTGATAAGCACAAACTTGAAATTGCATGCATATATAGACACCGGTTTGCTGGCATGGCACCATGAGAAGGTGCGCAGGAAAAGCCTTGGACTTGCTGACGACATCCAGAAAGCATAGCAGGGTATGCATTCATGGCAACACCCAGGCAGAAGGCTGAAGTGCAGGAAGGACAGCAAGGAAATTTTCCAGAGCAAGGCAACACGCAGTGTGTGACTTATGCTAGTGTTGCAATCACCTCTGCAGACAGCATGTCTGAGCTGATGTCTGATGCTGCCAAAGGGACTAATTCCAGATGTAGGTTATGATGCCAATTTGTCATGATGTCAGGAAGCTCTGGCACTCTGCCTGTAAGCAGCAGTCATTCACCCTGAACATGAAAATGCTATCTTTGGTGTCAACATCAAGCATTATGAGCATGATGTCATGATGACTCGTGCTACTTGAGATCAACACTTTTGAACCAGTGAATTGGCAAAGCATGCACGGATGCTGAAATTCATATTCTTCAACAGCAGCCAAAACATGTCGTCCAAAGCCAGGGCAGAGTTTGCATGCAAGCCTTGCAAAAGAGGCAGTCTACTGTGATGGTGATTTGCCACTAGTTACCTGAATATACATACGACAGCCGACCCTGGTGTAATATAACATTGTTAAATAGACATATGCGTGTCTCGGCACAGCCATCCTCATGCACGCACTGCATGACAACAGCAACCGTGACTTGGTGCATAGGCAAGCATACATGCATGCAACATGCGCCTCTGTCGCAGCTGCAGTTGAGGGGCGACTAAGCTGCAGCAGACGTGGCTTTGGATTGCCTCCTGCGTTGTATTTGACCTGACAGAATAGTACCTGATATGACGAAGTGAGCCTGCTTAGATCTGTCTTCTGCTGCCTCTGGCCAAGCACCAAATAGACTGGGACCAATACAGCAATTGTGAACAACACGGCACAGGTAGCTGCTATCGTGGTGCGGTGCTTTCTGATGCAGTCCAAGCTGAAGCCAAACTGGCTGATGCCGACTGTGTAGATCATGGAACCCATCTCAACTTGGGAGCTCAAACTCACCCTGGCTCGGCTCGATGAGTAGTTGATGCACTAGGGTCTCTTGCGGGTGGCTGCACAGTATTTTGGCTGTACCATGCTCAAGGAGCACGGTGTCACTTCTTGCGAGGCTGCAGAAGAACGACGGACGGCTATGCAACGATACTCTCGGCTGCAGGACCCGAATACACTAATAGAGGCCGGCTGCAGCGGGTCTGGATCGATCCTTAAGCCTCTGTGCGCGCAACATGGTGGCGCACTAGACTTCAGGCCTGTACCAAGGATAACTGCTGGCGTGCGTGGCTTGCCGACTGGCTGCTGAAGGGCCGTGAACCTAACCTTCGTCAAGTCTAAGCGTCGGGCTGTCCAAGGAATCAAAACTTTGAGTTGCACTGCGTCATTACCCAGGGTGAAGATGTCACCTGGCGCATGGCATGGTCGCATGCAGCAATAATGCTTGGAGCGTTCTCAACACACTAACTAATTGTCCCCTCATTGCGTGTTTCTAATTGCTTGCAATTTTGCGCTGTACAGAGGCTTTGCACAGATTCGAGAAACCTCCGGAGTGTTACAAACTTTGGCAAAGTCAGTGACCCCCGGGTGGGGTCCACCGTCATGCCGTGATGACCGCGCTTGTTAAACCCTGTTTGT